>ERZ650301.81-NODE-81-length-20935-cov-5.025814_pt1 | contig 20935 bp, 17 predicted proteins | sample MGYA00376237_ERZ650301 | MGnify/ENA primary metagenome ERZ650301 (study PRJEB26733, sample SAMN07839255) | wastewater metagenome | biome: small river; feature: stream; material: water | place: USA: North Carolina | collected 2016-04-05 ...
ATAGAAAGCCGCCTGTTGTAGCGGGTTTTCCCCATAACGTAGCGTTTCGGCGCGGTCAAAGGCCAGTTGCAGATGGCTTGGGAAGATCGATGGCGTTGGCGCAGCTGCGGCCGGTTGATCTTCGGCACCGGCATCCAGACCGGTCAGCCAGTTGGCGATGGCCGAATCGTAACGCGCCGTGTGCGTGAAGGCTTTTTTGGCCAGTCCGAAACGGGTGCTTAGCGACAGTGTTGCATCATTGGCCGTCATTTCTTCGATCAGGTCGGCGTAGTCAGCCGGGTCAGTCACGATGGCCACGCCGTTGTAGTTCTTGGCCGAGGAACGGACCATGGCCGGACCACCGATATCGATGTTTTCAATGGCGTCTTCCAGCGTCACACCGGCTTTAGCCACGGTTTCACGGAACGGGTACAAGTTGACGCAAACCAGATCGATGGTCGGAATGCCGTGCTGTTCAATCGTTGCCATGTGGGCGGGCAGGTCACGACGCGCCAGAATGCCCCCGTGCACTTTGGGGTGCAACGTTTTTACACGGCCATCCAGCATTTCCGGAAAACCGGTGTAGTCGCCGATTTCGGTGACCTTCAGGCCTGCTTCGCGCAGTAACTTGGCAGTACCGCCGGTCGAAAGTAGCGCAACGCCCTGGGCGTCGAGCGCTTTGGCGAAATCGAGTACACCGGTTTTATCGGAAACGGAAAGCAGAGCCTGGCGAATTTTCATGATGAGTTAGCGGTGGGTTCAAAGAAAAATTAGAGTAGTCCGTGGTCGGACAGTTTTTTACGCAGCGTATTGCGGTTAATACCCAGGATCTGGGCAGCAACCGTCTGATTATTGGCGGCCTGGCGCATGACGACTTCTAGCATCGGTCGTTCAACGCAACTGAGCACCATGTCATAAACGGCGCTGGGGACCTCGCCACTGAGTTCAGCAAAGTATTTTTCCAGTGCCTGTGTCACGGCTTTGGAGAGATCAGAGGTTTGCGTGCTCATGCCGCCAGCTCCTCGGCGTTTGTGGTTTCCGCAGCGTCATACACCAGGTGTTCGTGACGCTGACCGAGACTCTGGAAGAAATCGTTCACCATGCCGCGCTGGGCGTCGATATCGTCAAGGCGGTTCATCTGGTGGCGGAAAGCCGCCGAACCGATCAGGCCTTTGGTGTACCAGGAGATGTGCTTGCGGGCGACGCGCACGCCGGTTTCGGTGCCATAGAAGCCGTAGAGGTCTTCCAGGTGCTCGAGCAAAATGGATTGAATCTCGGTCACTGCGGGCGGTGGCAGTTTTTCGCCTGTGGCCAGGTAGTGTTCGATTTCGCGAAAAATCCACGGACGGCCTTGCGCGGCACGGCCAATCATGACGCCATCTGCACCGGTTTTGTCCAGAACGGCCCTGGCTTTTTCGGGAGTTGTGATGTCGCCATTGGCGATCACCGGGATGCGGGCTGCGGCCTTGACGGCAGCTACGGTGTCAAATTCTGCTTCGCCGCGATATTGCTGGCAGCGGGTGCGACCATGAATAGCCAGCGCACGAACACCGCTTTCTTCTGCTATGCGCAGTATCGACGGCGCATTTTTGTTGTCGATATTCCAGCCGGTGCGAATCTTCAGCGTGACCGGAGTATCGGGTACCGCGTTCACTACTGCCGTCAGAATCTTACCCACCAGCACTTCGTGTTGCAGCAGGGCGGAGCCGGCCATCACGTTGCAGACTTTTTTGGCCGGGCAGCCCATATTGATATCGATAATCTGCGCGCCGCGATCCGCATTGTATTTGGCGGCCTCAGCCATCATGGCCGGATCGGCACCGGCAATCTGCACGGAGATCGGTGCGACCTCGCCTTCATGGTTGGCGCGGCGTTTGGTTTTAGCACTGCCGTAGAGCAGGGAGTTCGAGGTGACCATTTCCGAAACGGCCAGGCCCGCGCCCAGTTTTTTACAAAGCTGGCGGAAAGGGCGGTCCGTTACTCCTGCCATCGGAGCAACGAATAGATTGTTTCGGAGGCGATAGCCGACAAAATCCATGACAGGCAGGCAAAAAGGAAAGCCTTGTATTATAAACCAAAAAACCGGTTTTTGCCTAAAATTTAGTCAGCGGCCTGGGGTCGGCCGGTGTCGGCTTAAGGCCAGGCGCGGGCACCCCAGATCATGCGCCGCGCTACAAAATGACGGAGTGGGCTGATGAGATCCAGTGCGCTCAGGCCAATGCCACGTGCGGTACTGATGAGGGGAAAGGGTGTTGAAAACGCCCGCACAATGCCATCGGTAAAGGCAGCGGCACCATAACGATCCAGCTGGCGGCTGCGCACAAACAGGTCTAGCGTATGTGCCGAGCCCGGATCCAGCGAGAGGCGGAGCGTCTGGGCCAGTTGCGCCGCATCGCGTAAACCCAGATTAAAGCCCTGGCCTGAAACCGGATGTAGTGTCTGGGCGGCATTGCCGATCCAGAGCTCGCGATCTTGCTTGGCGGGTTGACGCAAGCGCAACTTGAGTGGAAAGCTGGCGCGCGATCCGACATCGGTAAACCGGGCAAGCGGGCCGATGGCTTTCTGGATACGTTGCAAAATCGCCTCATCGTCGAGCTGAAGGATGGCCTCAGCCGCCTGTTCAGGTACGGTGTAGACCACGGAAACGCGTTTGCCGCCAGGACCATCAACGGGCAGTAGCGCCAGCGGACCTTGTGGCGTAAAGCGCTCCCATGCTCTTTGCTGGTGACTTTGGACGAGTCCCGCTTCGAAAATCAGGGCACGTTGGCCGTAGCCCCGGGCAATGACGCCGCTGCTGTGATCAGGCGGTGTGCCTTCAGCGTGCACAATCAGCCGGGTGCGGATATTGCGTCCATTAATGTGTAGCGTATGCCAGAAGGGATCGGTGTTGGCGTTGGGATCGTTTGCAGCGACATCAACGTGGGTGTTTTCAAGACAGGTGATTTGGCCTGGATGCCTGACCATGGCCTGTTGCAGGGCATCGTGCAAGCAACCGATCAGCGCGCCATAACGAACGACATAGCCTAAGGCGGGCACCTGATAATCCTTATGATCGATTAAAGTGCGACCAAAGCCACCATCCTGGGAGATATGAATGGTTTCGATAGCCGTGCAACGGCCATCCCCTGCGCCGGTAGGCGTGGGCCAGGCCCGTTGAGGTGCCAGGAGTTGGCGCGCACCCTCGGAAAGCGCTAACGCTCTCGGGTCATCTCGACCGGTGGCCAGCGTGCGTTGCTCCACCAGCAAAATGCGATGGTGGCTACCCGCCAGCAGCAAGGCCAAGGTGCTGCCGACCGGGCCAGCCCCCAGAATAACAATATCGTAGTCTTCGGTAAGCATGGCGGCAGGCGTTGTCATGAAGGGTTAGCCATCAGGCTCTCGATGGCCTCAATGGTGGTGGGTGCGGCCGCCGTCATAACGTGGCAACCGTCATCGTTTACCACCACATCGTCTTCAATGCGAATGCCGATGTTATGCAAGGCCACTGGTACGTCGTCTGCGGCGCGCACGTAAAACCCTGGCTCAATGGTCAGTGTCATACCGCTTTGCAGGCTGACCCATTCTTCGTTTTCATGGTACGGACCGGCATCGTGTACATCCAGACCCAGCCAGTGGCTGGTCCGGTGCATGTAAAAACGCCGGAAGTCACCTGATTCAATGACGCCCTCAACACTGCCCTGGCAAAGCCCCAGATCGATCATGCCCTGGACCAGCACACGCACCGCGGCATCATGGGGCGCGTGGAATGCCGCACCGGGTCGGGTAGCCGCAAGCGCTGCATCATGGGCCGCCAGGGTGATGGCATAGAGATCCCGCTGTGCCGGGCTAAAACGGCCGTTGACCGGAAAAGTCCGTGTAATGTCAGACGCGTAACCGCTTACTTCACAGCCGGCGTCGATCAGCACCAGTTCACCATCGCGCAGGGGTTGGTTGTTTGCCGTGTAATGCAGAATGCAGGCATTGCTGCCACCGGCAATAATGGCCGGATACGATGGCGGGTGGCCGCCGGCCTGCAAAAATGCATAGTGGAGTTCTGCGTCCAGCTGGTATTCGTAAAGCCCGGGCCTGCTGGCCTGCATGGTGCGGCAATGGGCATTAACGGCAATGTCGGCAGCGCGTTGCATAAGGATGAGTTCGCCGGCGTCTTTGCTGCGCCGCATCGGTTCAACCAGCGCCCGCCAATCGGCAACCACCGTTGGGGCTTGTTTGCCCGCCCGTGATTGGGCCCGTGCGTGTTCCAGCCAGCGGCCGGCCCGTGCATCCCAATCGCCATCCGTGCCTAGGCTGTGCCAGAGTGTTTTTGCCCCAATAAGATGCTCACTCACCACCCGGTCCAGATCTTCCAATGGGTACGCTGCGTCAAAGGCAAAGCGTTCGCGTGCCGCATCGGGGCCAAAGCGAAAACCCTCCCACAATTCTCGCTCTTCGTGCTTCGGGCGGCAGAACAGGAGGCTTTGCGGCGTATCGCTGATGAGCAACACCAGCACGGCATCGGGTTCTTCAAACCCGGTGAGGTACCAGAAATTGCTGTCAAAGCGGAAAGGATGGTGCGTGTCGCGATTGCGGATCAGTTCGGTCGAGGTCGGAATAATCGCGACACCACGTCCTTTTTTGTGCATCTCGGCCAGCACCTGCTGCCGGCGGCGTACGAACGCCGTGGCATCAAAAACCGGTGTCGGCAGCGGGGTCAGCGGGGGTAAAAGTGAGCGATGCGCCATGGGGAGAGATCCAGATGAATGCGTTTGATCATACGCCAGCTCGGGGCTTATTTTGCAGCCAGTGAACGCAACTCGGTGTCGAGCGATACCAGACGTTCCGGGGTCCCCACATCTTCCCATCGGCCGGTATGGTGTTCGCCGCTCACGCGCTGCCGGGTCATGGCAGCACGCAACAGGGGCGCTAATTTGGCCGGTTCACCGGCTGTTAATTCTTTGAACAGACTCGGGCGGTATGCGCCAATGCCGGCAAAGGTCAGGGTGTTGCGTGCAGAAGCCGTTTTGTCGAACACGCGCTGATCCTGCAGTACAAAGTCTCCGGCCGGATGCTGAGGCGGGTTGTTGACCAGTACCAGATGCGCGAGGTCATGTGCGGCGAGTGTGATCGGGCGCATCGTCCAATCGCAGTAGATGTCCCCGTTGATAACTAGAAACGGGGCATCGTCACCCGCATCGAGATGGTGCAGTGCTTGCCGGATGCCTCCGGCCGTTTCCAGCGCACCCACGGGCTCGGCTGACCAGGTAATGGCAAGGCCCCATTGCGCGCCAGAGCCCAGGGCAGCGACGAGATGGCCCCCCAGGTGCGCATGGTTGATGACAATCTCTTTGAAGCCTGCTTTCGCCAAACGCTCCAGGTGATAGACAATCAGCGGTTTGTCGGCGACGGGCAGGAGAGGTTTGGGGCAATGGTCGGTGAGCGGACGCATGCGCTCGCCACGACCGGCTGCCAGAATCATGGCACGCATGTGACAGCCCTAGAAGGTGTAACCGATTTGCAGATTGCGTGGTGATAGCCGCTCGAGAATCGGCACCAGGGGGCGCAATTCCGCATAACGTTCGGCAGTCCGGTAGGCATAATTAAAAAAGCGGGGGAGATCTTCCAGGTAGTGGCCTTTGCCATCGCGGTAGTTGAGACGGCAGAAGATGCCGAGCACCTTCAGGTGGCGCTGCAGCCCCATAAACTCGTAGGCGCGCCAGAAATCACCAAAATCCGCATGCACCGGAAGTCCGGCTTTGCGGGCGGCTTCCCAGTAACGTATAACCCAGTCCAGCTCGCGATCTTCTTCCCAGGAGATAAAGGCATCGCGGAAGAGCGAGACTACATCATAAGTAATCGGGCCGTAAACGGCATCCTGAAAATCCAGAATGGCTGGCACGGTTGGGTCGTCGGTCAGCATCATATTGCGTGGCATGTAGTCACGGTGCACAAAAACCTGCGGCTGTTCGAGCGCGGATTTGATTAATGCCGACATGACCCCGTCGAGCCATCCCTGTTCCTGTGCGGTGAGTTCAATGCCCGCGTGGCGACCAATGCACCACTCCGGAAAAAGTTCGAGCTCGCGCTGGAGTAATGCCGCATCATAGACGGGCAAAATGTCCGGGAGTGAGCTTTTTTGCCAGGCAACCAGCGCATTGACGGCGCCGCGCATCAGGGTGTCGGCTTCTCTGGTGTCGGCCGTGTGCAGGGTTTTCAGATAACCGGCGTGGCCCAGATCGTTGAGTAGCAGATACCCGTTGTCGGGGTCGGCAGCCAGAATACGTGGTGCAACCAGCCCAGCCTTGGCCATAAGCTGCGCGATTTCGATGAACGGCCGTACATTCTCTTTATCCGGTGGCGCATCCATCAAAATGGCTGTTTCACCCGTCGGCCAGGTCGCCCGAAAATAGCGTCGAAAACTGGCGTCTGCCGATGCCGGGGCCAGGGTGGGGGTGCCCGGGTAGAGACGGCTATTTTCAGTAAAAGTGATACCTGCGTGCAGGCGGTCATCGGTATGGGCAGTGGCGTTCATGGGATTGGGGCCAAAAAGGGCGTTTTGAAGGGTAAAAATGCTAAAATCGAACCTATTTTACCTTGCTCCTGGTTGCGGTCTTCAAACTGCAGTCAGCCGGAATTATTTTGCCTGATTTTCTGCCTGATCCCTGTTGTGATGTGATGCGTGCCAATGCCGTGCCGGTATTCGGTAAACGTTTGCCGCTGGTCGTTGCGTTGGCCGCGTTAGGGGCCATGGCCTTTGGCATGGATCCCGCTCAGGCTCAAAGTACGGTGACCCCGATAAGGTTAGACCCGTTGCTGGTAGATCCCGCCTTGTTGGGCGGTTCGGTTTCAGCTCCGGTTAAATCTGGTGCGGCAGCGCTCGGTGCACTGCCGACGAAACCGGTGTCCAAGGCAAACGCCGCGCCCGCCAAGCCATTGGCCGCAGCACCCGCTCAGCCGCAACCAACGGCATCTGCTGTTTCGCCAGTCTCCGAACCTGCTCCGGCACCGCAGCCAGTGCCCGGCCCCGAACCGGTGCCTGCACCGGCACCCAGCACACCGGTCACGCCCCGTGCGCCAACCCCGGTTGCGCCATCGGCCCCTGCACCAGCACCGACGCAACCAGTTGCAGAGGTTGCATCGCCAGCCCGAAATCGGGCCGAATCGACGCCGCAAGCTGCGCCGAAGCCATTGCCCAAAAACCAGACCGAATTGCTGGCTGATGTCATTACGGGCCGCAACGATCTGGAGCTAACCGCCACCGGCAGTGCCGAGTTGCGCCGGGATGGCACCTCGCTCAATGCCGATCGCATCGTTTACAACATCGTTGAAGACAATGCCGATGCCCAAGGCAACGTGCTCTTCAAAGACCCGCAACAAGGCACGACGATGGCAGGGACCGATGCCAATATCGTGGTCGGTGCACGAACTGGCTATATCGATAATGTCGGTTACGAAATTCGTAAGCAACAGCGCATCATGCAACCCGCGCAAGGCCCCTGGAGCACCAATGAGCTGCCTGCTGTCAATTCGGGCGGCAATACGATCAGCGTGTCCGCGCCGGTCGGTGCCATACCCGCTGCCGAGGCCACGGTAACCAATGCCAATGCCTTGACGAACGAAAGCTTGATGCCGGGGCAATCACCGTTGGCCCGCATCGTTGAAAGCCTGTCGCACGGGGATGCGTCGCGTATTTATCTGGAAGGCGAAAATCGTTATCGGGCCGAAGACGCCACCTATACGACTTGCCCGGCCGGCGATAGTGGTTGGTATGCGCGTGCGTCCACCTACCACATGGACTACGAACAGAACGAAGGCACAGCCAGTAATTCGCTACTGTACTTTCAGAATGTGCCCTTCCTCTATTCGCCGTATGCGTTTTTCCCGCTGGATAAAGGCCGCCATTCGGGCTTTCTGGCACCAAGTTTTGGTACCTCCCAGCTCAACGGTTTCCAGGCGTCGGTTCCATATTATTTCAACCTGGCACCCAATTATGATGCCACCTTTACCCCCATGGTTTACGGTAAACGCGGTGTGTCATTCAATACGGATTTTCGTTATCTGGGTGCAGACGGCAAGAGTCCGGCTCCCACCTACGATGGCAAAGATGCCTTTAATATCCTGCCCGATGATCGCTTAGCGAATCGCAACCGCTGGAGCTTTCTGTCGCAGCACAAACAGAATTTTCAGAACTTCCTGCCGGGCTTGTCAGGTGCCTGGGATCTGCAAGGCGTCTCGGACTCCTATTATTTTGCTGATTTGAATAACTCGCTGGCAGCCATGTCGCAGTCTTATCTGCCGCGCACCGGTCGTATCAACTATGCGGCCCCCACCTGGAATGCCTCAGTCGTTGCCCAGGGTTATCAGACACTGCAAACCAATTCAAGCGCGCCCGTGGCAACGCCTTATCAGCTGTTGCCGCAAATTAACTTTACGATGAATCGTTCACTGCTGGCGGGTGCCGGATTCAGTAATGTAAAGCTTAATGATGAGGGTGATCTGGATGTGATCCAGAGCATGGGGATGTTTGATCTGCCCACACGCCTGGATGCGCTGGTGTCTGCAAATTCTTCGTACTTCACGAATCAGACCACGACTTATGTTCAGGGAAACCGGGCATGGGCTTACCCGCAATTAGTGACGAGTTGGCAAAGTCCAGGTGCGTACATAACACCCAAAGCAGGTGTTCACTATACGCAGTACAATACGAACGCGGGACAGTTAACCACGTCTGGCGCGGTGGATGGGACTACGGGCATTAATAGTGATACCGCTTCTCGTACGCTGCCGATTTTATCGCTAGATAGCGGCCTGGTTTTCGACAGAAAAACAGAATATTTCGGGCGCAGTCTGAACCAGACCTTGGAACCGCGGCTTTACTATTTGTACGTGCCGTATCGTAATCAAACCAACTTGCCCTTGTTTGATACCGGTGTCGCCGATGTGAGCTACGCTCAGATGTTCTCCGAGAATATCTTTACCGGCTGGGATCGTCTGTCCAACGCCAATCAGGTTACTGCGGCATTGACCTCCCGCTATTCGATGGAAAAGACAGGCCAGCAGCTCATGAGCTTTAGCATTGGGCAGCGTATCTTTTTCCAGCCGCAACAGGTGAATCTGTATGCTAACCAGCCGACGAGTAGCTATGGTAGTAATGACTATTTTGCCCAGGCCTCGGGATTTGTCGCACCCTATACCTCGCTAAACTCCTACGTGCAGGTGAGTCCTTATGCGCAAGCGCAAAGCACAACCGCCGGGACCAGCGTTAACCGGATTAATCGGGGTAGCCTCGGTGCACGTTTTCAGCCAAGCCGTGAAAACGTTTTAAATTACTCCTACCGTTACCAGAATCAGGATTACATCCCCGGTGCTAATACAGCGGTGATGCAGAACGATCTTAGCGCTGCCTGGAAAATCTGGGGCCCGTTACGGGCAGTCGGTCGCTATACGTATTCGGGCGTCCAGTCGTCACAGATCGAAAGTCTGGCTGGCCTGGAATATAACGCGTCCTGCTGGACGGTGCGTACGGTTTATCACCGCGCTTTGACACCGAGCTCAACGGGTACTCCATTCCTCAATACCAGTTTCTTTATTCAGCTCGAGCTGAAGGGTATGGGCAGTATTGGTTCCAGCCCACTCGATGTCTTGCGTCGGAACGTACCGAATTACACCAGAACCTCAGATGCCGCCTTTATGCCGCCGCTGACGGATCCTTATTACTGATCACTGGGCGCTACCAAATATCATGACCTTGACCAATCGGTGTTGCGTGTTACTGAGTGAGATTCGTACGGCAGTCGTACTGTTATTGCTGACGCTGTTGTCATCGGCTGCCCTGCATGCGGCACCGGCAGCACAAAACCGTGCCGCGCAGACGCAAACACTGGACCGTATTATTGCCGTTGTTAATGATGGCGTGATTACGCAAAACCAGCTGGATGTGCGCGTGCGCTCGGCCACGATGCAGTTGCATCGGCAGAAGGTTCAATTGCCACCCCCCGAATTGCTCCGCCGTCAGGTGCTGGATCAGATGATTACCGAACGGGCACAGGTGCAACAGGCCAAAGAAGCCGGCATCCGTGTGGAAGACAGCGAGCTGAGCCAGGCACTCGATCGTATTGCGGCCAATCAGAAAATGTCCACGAATCAGCTGCGCCAGGTCGTCGAAAAAGATGGTGTGACCTGGGATGATTTTCGGGAAGAAATTCGCAACCAGATGATGATTGCCCGCGTCCGGGAGCGTGAGGTAGATGCACGGGTTACGGTCACCCCGGGTGAGGTCGATAACTTCCTGGCTAATCAGGGCGGCGTTGGTGCTGGCGAAGAGGTGCACATTGCCCACATTATTATTCGTATTCCTGAAGGGGCTTCTCCGGAAACCCTGAACAAGCTACGTGCCAAGGCACAAAGTATTGATGAGCAGGCTAAATCCGGGCGAGACTTTGCACAGCTGGCGGCAACCTATTCCGAATCCGGTGATGCCATGCAGGGCGGTGACCTGGGTTTCCGCCCGCTCGATAGTCTGCCGCAGGTGATGACATCGGCCATTGCCAATTTGCGACCGGGGCAGGTGAGCGACGTCGTGCGTAGCCCCAGTGGTTTTCATATCGTGAAGCTGATTGCGCGGCGTGGCGGCAATGCGTTGCCGCAGGCACAACAGACACACGCCCGGCACATTCTGATCAAGACATCGGAAATTACGTCCGAGTCCGAGGCCAAGCAGAAAATTACGCAGGTTCATGCGCGCCTGGTAGCGGGTGAAGATTTTGCAACGCTGGCCAAGTTGTATTCGCAAGATGGTTCGGCTTCCAAGGGCGGTGATCTGGGTTGGTTGTATCAGGGTGACACGGTGCCGGACTTTGAACGGGCCATGAATGCTTTGAAGATTAACGAAATCAGTCAACCCGTGCGTTCACCGTTTGGTTTCCACATTATTCAAGTGCTCGAACGGCGGACGACGGATGTATCGCAAGACCGTCAGCGTCAGCGCGCCATGGCTGCTTTGCGTCAGCGCAAGCTGGAAGATTCGAATCAGGAATGGGTGCGCCAGACACGTGACCGTGCCTACGTCGAGATCCGTCTGGACGATCAATGATGGGGCAAGCGGTCCGCCTGGCGATTACCTCCGGCGAGCCGGCGGGGGTTGGGCCAGATTTGTGTCTGCGGCTAGCGGCGCAGGATTGGCCGGATGAGCTGGTTGTACTGTGTGATCGCCAACTTCTGGAAGCCCGTGCGCTGCAGGTGGGTGCCCAAGTCAGCTTTCTGACTTTTGATCCGACGCAACCGGTCACGCCTTCTAAAAAGGGAGAGATCAAGGTGCTGGATGTTCCGGTATCGGCGCCGGTGCAGGCTGGGCAGCTGGATCCTGCTAATAGCGACTATGTGATCCGCCTTCTGGATCGGGCGATTAGCGGCTGCACACAACACGAATTTGCCGGCATGGTTACGGCTCCCTTGCACAAGGGCGTGATCAATGATGCCGGTCGGCCGTTTACCGGCCACACCGAGTACCTTGCAGAGCAAACAGCGACGCCACGCGTGGTGATGATGCTGGCAGGCGATACGCCACATGGCCCGCTGCGCGTTGCGCTGGTCACGACGCATCTGCCTTTGGCGCAGGTGCCTGCAGCAGTGACTGCCGAAGAAATCACGGCAGTTCTACGCATTCTAGATGCCGATTTGCGCCAGAAATTCGGACTGCCAACGCCCCGCATACTGGTAGCCGGTTTGAACCCGCATGCCGGTGAAGGCGGCCATATGGGCCGTGAAGAAATTGACGTCATGATGCCAGCGCTCGACAAACTCCGGGCAGAAGGGATGCAGCTGATTGGACCATTGCCCGCTGATACCCTGTTTACGCCACGGGTGCTGCAACAAGGCGACGCCGTACTTGCCATGTATCACGATCAGGGTTTGGCCACGTTGAAATACGCCACCTTTGGCCAGGGCATCAATATTACGCTGGGCTTACCGATCATTCGCACCTCGGTGGACCATGGCACCGCACTGGATCTTGCCGGACACCGGTTGGATGGCACGGACCCGGTCGCCGATCCGGGTAGTCTTTATGCCGCAGTCTCGCTGGCCAGCCAGCTTGCGCAGGGGAGCCGCCGATGAATCGCCCACAGAGCAAACTGGCGGCAGAAACCGGCCACAAAGCCCGCAAACGCTTTGGTCAGAACTTCCTCATTGATCAGGGCATCATCCATGGCATTGTCGATGCCGTGAACCCGCGTCCTGGTGAAAGGGTCGTTGAGATCGGCCCCGGCTTAGGCGCGTTAACACAACCTTTGCTTGAGCGAGCAGGGCATCTGCATGTGGTGGAACTGGACCGGGACCTGATTGCCCGCCTGGAAAAGAAATACACCCGCGAGCAGATGACCATTCATGCGGGCGATGCGCTGGCCTTCGACTTCTCGACGCTGGGCCCGGAGCTTCGCGTCGTGGGTAACCTGCCATACAACATCTCGACGCCGATACTGTTTCATCTGCTGGATAAAGTCGAAGCCATTCGTGACATTACTGTGATGTTGCAAAAAGAAGTGGTCGATCGGATGGTAGCACCACCGGGAGATTCGGACCGCAGCCGTTTATCGGTCATGCTGCAGCGCTATTGCTATCTCGAACCCTTGCTTGATGTGCCGCCCGAATCTTTTGATCCGGCACCCAAGGTGAACTCCGCTGTCGTACGCATGATCCCGCGCCCGGTGGCAGACCGTCTGCCGGTAGATGAAGCGGCCTTGCGCAATGTGGTCAATGCGGCATTTTCTCAGCGGCGCAAAATGGTACGCAATACGCTCAAGCCGCTGTTAAGTGCGACGCAGATTGAAGCTGCCGGGGTTGATCCAACCGAGCGCGCCGAGCATTTAAGCGAGGCCGACTTTGTGGCGCTCGCGCATCAGTTGCCTTGATCAGCCGTTAAAGCTGGCAATCACCGGGGTATGGTCGGAAGGGCGTTCCAGCACGCGCGGTGTTTTATCAATCACGCATTCGGTACAACGTTCGGCCAGTGTGTTGCTGGCCAGAATATGGTCGATGCGCAACCCGAAATTGCGACGAAACGCATTCATCCGGTAGTCCCACCAGGAAAAGCTCTTTTCTGCTTGTGGAAACTTGCGGAACACATCGTTTAGCCCCAGCGCTTCCAGCGCTGCAAATGCTGCACGCTCTGGCGGAGAAACGTGGATGGCTTCTTTCCAGTCCGGGTGGGCATCGTCATCGGTCGGTGCAATGTTGTAGTCGCCAATGACGCAGAGCTGCTCGTGAACGGCTAATTCGCTTTTAAGCCAGGCCGTAAGGTGTGATAGCCAGTCGAGCTTGTATGCAAATTTTTCGGAGCCCGGCGCCTGGCCGTTGGGAAAGTAACCGTTAACCACGCGGACACCGTCGATCGTCGCCGCAATCATGCGCTGCTGGGGGTCGGCATATCCCGGAATGCCGCGCTGCACATCGGCCGGGGCCGAGCGTGCCAGCAGGGCGACACCGTTATAGGTTTTCTGGCCGCTAAACACGGCATGGTAGCCCGCTGCCTCAATAGCCGCTAGCGGAAACTTGGCATCTTCGCACTTCAGTTCTTGTAGTCCGACCACATCGGGCGTGGCCACCGCCAACCAATCTAGCAAATGGGGCAGGCGCACATTGAGTGAGTTGACGTTCCAGGTGGCTATTTTCATGGGGGACCTATTAGTGGCGGCTGCCCTTTTCCGGGGCCGTAAAAAGCCAATCGGCTTGCAAGGTCGTCTGTGAAAGCTGCACATTCAGGCGAGCACGCCAGCGCATAGGTCCGGTAACACAAACAGGAATACTCCCAGTACCGACCCAGTGACCCTGTGCGTTCCGCTCCAAGGGGAGGCGGATCAGACCCATATCCATGCTGTCACCGGTTAAATCCACCCAGACGGCTTCCGGTTCATGGTGGGCGAGCACCCGCGTGGGCGGTGTGAGTGTCAGCGTGAGCGGTGCACTCACCGGAATCGGTTGGGGGCTGATCGCGAAAGACCAAGGTTCTTCCGACGCTACTGGCGTCATGATCGGCAGCGCACAGGCCTCTCGATTCAAGTCGCAGGGCGGTGGCGTAATCTGTGTCGTGCTGGGCTGGTCCGCAACCAGACCCAGCAGGCGTGTTTTGTAGTGCTGGGCCGTAAAGAGCGACAAGGCCAGGATAAGCACCGCGACCACTTGCCAGAGATGCCGTTGCTTTTTCCAGAGGGCGGAAATTTTCACGCAGGTTTCTTGATCAGATCGTAGGGGTCAGATGCGGCAAAGGCCCGTGACGGGCCTTTGCTTAAGCGTGGGGTGTCCAGGCACGCAGAGCGATGTCCAGCCCCTGGGCCAGACTATCAAGGAACCGTTCGGCATCCAGTGCGGCCATGCAGCCGGTGCCCGCTGAAGTAATCGCCTGACGATAGTTATAGTCCTGTACATCGCCCGCCGCAAAGACGCCCGGCACGCTGGTTGCCGTGGCAAAGCCTTCATTGCCCATGCGGGTGATGATGTAGCCATTTTCCATGTCCAGCTGGCCGGCAAACATATCGGTATTCGGTTTATGACCAATGGCGATGAACACACCGGACAGCGCCTTGTCTTTAGTCGAGCCGTCAGCGGCCTTGATCCGTACGCCGGTTACACCCGTCTTGTCACCCAGCACTTCGTCTAGTGTAGCGTTCAGTTCCAGGGCGATTTTGCCCTCTTCAACACGCTTATAGAGTTTATCAACCATGATCTTTTCGGCGCGGAACTTGTCCCGGCGGTGAATCAGGGTGACTTTGCTGGCAATATTGGCTAGATAAAGGGCTTCTTCCACGGCTGTGTTGCCACCGCCGACGACGGCAACTTCCTGGTTGCGATAGAAGAAACCATCACACGTGGCACAAGCCGAAACACCGCGACCGGCAAAGGTCTCTTCGGAAGGGAGCCCCAGATACTGGGCCGAGGCCCCTGTCGCAATAATCAGCGCGTCACAGGTATAGGTGCCTGCATCGCCCTGTAGCTCGAAGGGGCGCTGGCCGAGTTTGACCGTATGAATATGGTCAAACACCATCTCGGTTTCGAAGCGCGCAGCGTGTTGTTCGAAACGGGCCATCAGTTCCGGCCCCATAACGCCATTGACATCCGCTGGCCAGTTATCCACCTCGGTGGTCGTCATCAGCTGACCGCCCTGGGCCATCCCTGTAATCAGCACGGGCTTAAGGTTGGCGCGGGCGGCGTAGATGGCCGAGGTATAGCCGGCAGGCCCGGATCCAAGAATCAGTAGGGGAATATGACGGGCGGTGGCAGACATAACGGCTCCAGAAGAAATAAGACATCAATGGGGATGTCCGGAAATCATTTATCACTGGGATTATAATCGTTCCTTGCGTCCTCAACAGCCGAACCTTTATGACCCGTCTTTCCAGCCGACCGTTAACCCAGCGTATTGATGCCCCCCGGACTTTACCGGAGCGGATCCGTGCGTTGATGCAGGAAGCACGCTGGGCGATTCTGGGTTTTATCGCGCTGGTCGCCGTGCTGTCGCTCGGTGGGTTTAATCCGACGGATCCTGCCTGGTCGCATTCTGGTCCGGGTGGCCGCGTGACCAACCCGATGGGCCGATTTGGCGCCTGGATGGCCGATTTGCTGTTTTATCTCTTTGGCGGTGCTGCCTGGTTATGGGCGCTCTTGCCGCTGGTCCTGATTCTGATCGGCTGGTCTGCCCGTCAGCGCGCCTTGCGCGAGGCAGTAGAACCAGAGGTGCGTCCTTTATGGTTAACCATGGGCGGATTTCTGGCCCTGTTGCTGGCCGTCTCGACTTTTGCCGCTTTACGCTTTCATACCACTGGCGCTGCTTTGCCCATGGGTCCGGGGGGCGTGATCGGCGAGGCATTGGCAACCATCATGGGCAACGTGTTCGGTTTTACCGGGGCTACCCTCATTGTGGGCATTTTGCTACTGCTGAGCTGGCGCGCCTTTAGCGGTTTGCCCTGGGTCGTGCTATTTGAAAAAACCGGCGCGCTCATGGAGCGTGCTGTCGGGGGTGGCGGGCGCGCGGTCGAAAGCTGGCAGGATCGACGTATTGGCAAAGAGGTCGCCCAGCAACGTGAAGCCAAAGTGGAGCAGAAGCGTGCCGAGCCGATGGAGCCGGTGTTTATTGAGCCTGCAGCACCCGTCAGCGTGCCCGTGTCGCGGAAGGCCACCCAACGTAAAGAACGCGAAAAGCAGGTGCCGTTGTTTCCCGAGATCATCGAAGGTGGTAAGTTGCCTCCACTGAGTTTGCTGGATCCGGCACAACCGCCGACCGATATGCCAACCGAAGAAACGCTGCAGTTCACCTCGCGTCTCATCGAAACCCGTCTGGCCGATTTTGGGGTCGAAGTCAAAGTTATTGCTGCTTACCCGGGCCCGGTCGTCACCCGTTACGAAATCGAACCCGCAGTGGGCGTCAAGGGTGCCCAGATCGTCAATCTGGCCCGTGATCTGGCGCGTGCCCTCGCTTTGGTCTCCGTGCGTGTGGTTGAAACCGTGCCGGGTAAATCCTGCATGGCGCTCGAACTGCCGAACGCCAAACGCCAGATGGTGCGCTTGTCAGAAATTCTGTCGTCACACCCGTATCACAACATGGCTTCGTCACTCACCGTGGCGCTGGGTAAAGACATTGGCGGGGTGCCCATTGTGGCCGACCTGGCCAAAATGCCACACCTGCTGGTGGCGGGTACGACCGGTTCCGGCAAATCAGTGGGCGTCAACGCCATGATTCTCTCGATGCTCTACAAATCAGAGCCCGATGCCGTGCGTCTGATTCTGGTGGATCCCAAGATGCTGGAGCTCTCGATTTACGAAGGCATTCCGCATTTGCTGGCACCGGTCGTCACCGATATGCGGCAGGCCGCCAACGCGCTGACCTGGTGCGTGGCCGAGATGGAGCGTCGCTATAAAGTGATGTCCAAGTTGGGTGTGCGTAATCTGGCGAGTGCCAACGACCATATTCAAAAAGCGGCAGAGAAGGGGGAGCCGATTCCGAACCCGCTATCACTAACGCCGGAAGCACCGGAGCCCCTGCGTAGCATGCCGCACATTGTGGTGGTGATCGATGAGCTGGCCGACCTGATGATGGTGGCGGGCAAGAAGGTCGAAGAGCTCATCGCCCGTCTGGCCCAAAAAGCCCGCGCCTCCGGCATCCACCTGATTCTGGCTACGCAGCGCCCGAGTGTGGATGTGATTACCGGTCTGATCAAAGCCAACATTCCGACCCGCATTGCCTTCCAGGTTTCGAGCAAAATTGACTCGCGGACAATTCTTGATCAAATGGGTGCCGAAGCACTGCTCGGCCAGGGCGATATGCTCTACCTGCCACCGGGTACCGGTTATCCGCAGCGTGTGCATGGTGCCTTTGTTGCCGATGAAGAAGTGCATCGCGTCGTCGATTACCTCAAATCACTGGGCGAGCCTGAGTATGAAGAAGGCATCCTGACCGGTGCCACCGAAGGGGATAGTGACGGTGGCGAAGGCGGTGATAGCGATGCCGAAGCCGATCCGCTTTATGATCAGGCCGTCGAAATTGTGCTCAAGAACCGTCGTGCCTCGATCTCACTGGTGCAGCGCCACCTGCGCATTGGCTATAACCGTTCGGCCCGTCTCATTGAAGCGATGGAAAAAGCCGGACTGGTGTCGTCGATGGATGGCCGCGGTGGCCGTGAAGTGCTGGCACCTAATCGCGCTGGAGACGAGTGAACCTGATGCAACGACTGAGACGATTGACGACAATTTGCACGGTGCTCTGTCTGGCGACAGGCACGGCCTGGGCAGATGGTGTGACGGACCTTAAAACCTGGCTGCGTGATACGCATACGCTCAAGGCGGATTTTGCACAAAGTTCCAATGGCGGCATTGGCGGTGGTAAGAGCCAGGGCAGTATGGCCATTAGTCGGCCTGGTAAATTCCGCTGGGCCATTGCCAAGCCTTATACCCAGCTTATGGTGGGAGATGGATCGCGTATCTGGCTGTACGATCCCGAGCTCAAGCAGGTCATTGTCCGCAAATCAGAAAAAACGCTGGGCGGGACGCCCGCGGCGCTGCTGGCCGGAGACAACGAGGTGGATCAACGCTTCAGCTTCAAGGCCGATGGTGAGCATGGCGGTGCCGAATGGGTGATCGCCGAACCGAAACAGAACGATACCGGCTTTGTGCGCATCCGCATTGGCTTGGCTGGCAACGAGCTCAAAGGCATGATTCTGGAAGATAGCTTTGGCCAGACAACCACGCTGGTCTTTAGCAACGTCGTGCGTAATGGCGATGTGCCCGCCAGCTTTTTTAAATTTGTACCGCCTGCCGGTGCCGATGTCCTGAAGCAATAAGCATGGATCTGTTTGCCGACGCCGCAATGCAGACGGCACACAGTGCCTATGCCCCCTTGCCCGAGCGGCTGAGACCGCAAACGCTGGAAAGCGTTGTCGGACAGAGTCATCTGCTGGGCCCGGGAAAGCCCTTGCGCCTGATGCTGGAAAGCGGCAACCCGCATTCCATGATTTTCTGGGGACCACCGGGCACGGGTAAAACCACCCTGGCTCGGCTCGTTGCCAGTCGTTGTGACGCCGAATTTCTGGCCTTGTCGGCGGTGCTGGCGGGCGTTAAAGAAATTCGTGAAGCCATCACCTTTGCCGAAAAAGCCCGACAAACCGGCCGTCGCACCATCCTCTTTGTGGATGAAGTGCATCGCTTTAATAAGTCGCAGCAAGATGCGTTTCTGCCGCACGTGGAATCCGGTCTCGTTACCTTTATCGGGGCCACGACCGAGAACCCGTCCTTTGAAGTCAATGCCGCCTTGCTCTCACGCGCAGCGGTGTACGTCCTCAAATCACTGACGGCTGATGAACTGGGTGCCTTGTTTGATCGAGCCATGGCGACCCTGCCCGAATGCCGGATCAGTGATGATGCCCGCACCCGATTGATTGGTGTCGCCGATGGTGACGCGCGCAAGCTGCTCAATCTAATTGAACAGACGGTGGCGGCCGCCCAAGCCAGTGGTGTAGCCGACATCAGCGCCGACTTCGTCGCCAACACGCTGGCTCAGAATCTGCGCCGCTTCGACAAAGGGGGCGATGCCTTTTACGACCAGATATCGGCTTTGCACAAATCGGTGCGCGGTTCTAATCCCGATGCTGCGTTGTACTGGTTTGTACGCATGCTGGATGGGGGCGCTGATCCGCGCTATCTGGCGCGGCGGCTGGTGCGTATGGCTTGGGAAGATATCGGCCTGGCCGACCCACGGGGCGCGCAAATTGCCCTGCAAGCGGCAGAAACCTACGAACGTCTCGGCTCGCCCGAAGGTGAACTGGCGCTGGCCAATGCCGTGCTTTACCTGGCATCCACGGCCAAATCGGACGCCGCCTACCGCGCGTATAATCAGGCCCGTGCCTTTGTGCGAGACGATGAATCGCGGCCTGTGCCGATGAATCTGCGTAACGCACCCACCCGCCTGATGAAAGAACTCGGCCATGGTGAAGGCTATCGCCATGCCCATGACGAAGCTGGTGGCTATGCCGCTGGTGCCAACTATTTTCCCGAAGGGTTCCCGGACGTATCCTGGTACCAACCGGTGGAGCGCGGCCTCGAAGCCCGCATCCGAGAACGACTTGCCCAATTACGAGAGTTAGACCGACATGCTTGATATTCAGCTCCTCCGCACACAGCCTGAAGAGGTTGCGCGCCGTCTTGCCACCCGTGGCGATGCCATTGATTTCGCGCCCTTCAATGCGCTCGAAGCCGAACGCAAAACGCTGCAGCAGCGCACACAGGATCTGCAGGCCCAGCGCAATACGCTCTCCAAGCAGATTGGCATACTCAAAGGCAAAGGAGAAGATGCCAGCGGTGTAATGGCCGAAGTCGGCAAGCTGGGCGATGAGCTCAAAGCCTCGGAAGCACGTCTCAGCGTACTGCTCGATGAGATCAACGCCTTTACAGCCGCCTTGCCGAATTTGCCGGGTGCTGATGTGCCCGTTGGTGCTGATGAACACGACAATGTAGAAATCAAGCGCTGGGGCGATATCCCCGCCTTCGATTTCGAGGTGAAAGATCATGTGGATATCGGTGCCGGCCTCAATGGCATGGATTTCGAAACGGCCACCAAGCTGACGGGTTCCCGCTTCGTGGTGCTGCAGGGCCCGGTTGCCCGTTTGCATCGTGCCTTAGCGCAGTTCATGCTCGATACGCATACGGCCGACCATGGTTATACCGAGTTGTATGCACCGTACCTCGTGAACAGCGCCAGTCTGTATGGCACTGGCCAGCTGCCCAAGTTTGCCGAAGACCTGTTCCAGGTGCCGCGTGGTGAGGCCGAGCCGTATTACCTGATTCCTACGGCCGAAGTGCCTGTCACCAATATGGTTCGTGACACCATTACCCCGGCCGAACAGTTGCCGCTCAAGTGGGTCTGTCATACGCCATGCTTCCGTTCCGAAGCCGGCTCCGGCGGTCGTGACGTGCGTGGCCTGATCCGTCAGCATCAGTTCGATAAGGTCGAGTTGGTGCACATTGCCCACCCGGACGCCTCGGCGCAGGCGCATGAAGACCTGACCCGTCACGCAGAAACCATTCTGGAAAAACTCGGCCTACCGTATCGCCGCATTGTCTTGTGTACGGGCGACATGGGTTTTTCTGCCGAAAAAACCTACGACCTGGAAGTCTGGCTACCGGCACAGAATACCTATCGCGAAATCTCCAGCTGTTCCAGCTTCGGCAGCTTCCAGGCGCGTCGCATGCAGGCACGCTTCCGTAACGCCCAGGGCAAGCCGGAACTGGCGCATACCCTCAATGGTTCCGGCCTGGCCGTGGGGCGGACGCTGGTGGCGGTTCTGGAAAACTACCAGCAAGCCGATGGCAGTGTGCGAGTGCCGGAAGCCCTGCAACCCTACATGGGCGGACTCACTGTGCTATCAGCGCAAGCCTGATCCAGCTTTTGGTGCGCTCACCCCGTAGCTGCGGGTGGGCGCGGTTAAAGAAAACTGGGTGGTAG
>ERZ650301.82-NODE-82-length-20924-cov-5.558053_pt1 | contig 20924 bp, 15 predicted proteins | sample MGYA00376237_ERZ650301 | MGnify/ENA primary metagenome ERZ650301 (study PRJEB26733, sample SAMN07839255) | wastewater metagenome | biome: small river; feature: stream; material: water | place: USA: North Carolina | collected 2016-04-05 ...
TACGGTTAAGCCGCCAACGCCTGAGTCAAAAATACCGATCGGTGCATCATTCACAAGGATGAGTCTACCTTCGGCCTATTTCTCTGGGTTGGAACTCTTTGGATCTTCGGGACGCAAGCCGTCGTAAATGTCTTTGCAGGTTGGGCAGATCGGAAACTTTTCAGGGTCGCGACCTGGAACCCAAACCTTGCCACAGAGAGCGATCACCGGGGTGCCGAGCACCGCAGATTCGACGATCTTTTCTTTACGCACATAGTGCGAGTTGCGCTCATGGTCCCCCGGGTCGACGTTTTGAACCTGCTCCTCGAGCAGGGTCGAACCAGCGGTTTGACCGCCGATGCCGTCTAGACCGAAATCATCCATGAGTTGCTCCTTGTTACTGGTTTCCAGCGTCACCCAAGACTACCTGCAAGGTCATCTTGTTGCCATCGCGAAGAAGTTCTAGAGACGCATTGGAACCGGCTTTTTCTTGACGCACTGCTGCCGTCAGTTCACTCGCCGACGTGATCGCAACGCCGTTGAATGACGTGATGATGTCGTCAACCTTGACTCCACCCTTTTCGGCTGCGCCACCTGAGGTTAGCTTGAGTACCTTGGCGCCAACGGTGAAGCTTGCGTTCGCAGTTGAGTTGGTGGCATCAGAAACCATGGCGCCGAGCAGTGCGTGGCTTGCATGGCCAGACTTCATGATTTCGTCTGCGATGCGCTTGGCGACATTGGAAGGAATGGCGAAGCCAACGCCGATGCTTCCGCCGGTGCCGCCCGCGTTGGCGATTGCAACGTTGATTCCGATCAGCTGACCCTGCTCATTGAGCAAAGCGCCGCCCGAGTTACCTGGGTTGATGGCCGCATCGGTCTGAATCACACGAAGGTTCACCGAAGCGCCCGAGCCGTTATAGAACTGAAGCCCACCGCCGTTTGAGTTATCAGGTGCGGCCGCAGAGGCCACCTGGATGGTTCGGTTGAGCGCCGAAACGATGCCCTTGGTGACGGTGTTCGAAAGACCAAGCGGCGCACCGATTGCGACAGTGGAATCGCCAACATTCAACTTATTTGAGTCGGCAAAGACGATCGGAGTGAATTGAACCGGTGCAGAAACCTTGATAACTGCGAGGTCATTTGTCGGGTCGGTGCCAACCACGGTTCCGGGATAAATGTGACCGTCAAAGGTCTTGACCTCGATTTTTACGGATGCGGTTTCACCGTCGAGTGTCACGACGTGGGTGTTGGTCAGCAGGTAACCATCGGTGGTCAAGAAGACACCTGAGCCATTGCCGCCACCGGCAACGCTTGAAACCGATACGGTTGCAACCGATGGTGAGGCTGCCGCAGCGGCAGCAGTGACCCAAGAGACGCTGTCACTGTTGTTGACAATCACCGGCGCTGGTCTGGTCCAGTAGTTGAAAACACCGATGCCGACACCGGCACCCACGGCCGCGCCGATTGATGCACCGACCACAAGGATGGCGGTTCCGGTCAAGAACGTTGCCTTTTTCGCAAGTCGCTGCCAAATGGTTTGCTTCACAGGCTGAGCAAAACCCTGCACAGGCGCGGTTTCAAACAAGAACTGGCGGTTGTAATCAGACACTTTGAACCTTTCAAACTTGGCTGTGCAATGAGCATTACAAGCAAGTCTGACCAGTCTATGAAAATAACCTGAAAGTTCTCTGAGCGTTAGCCGCTACACCCAAATGCGTTCTCTCGCCCGCTGCAGTTCTTAGCAACCAGCAGCACGCGATTCGGCGACCCCGAAATAGGAACTTCGGCAGATTCTGGCGCCTGGCCAACGCTAATCTCGATTGAATCGCGAACGACAATCGTTCCACTTTCCTGCCATTTGGCCTCCACTGCGAATCTATACTCGGCGAAATAAGAGACCTTGACGGACAGCAGATATTTACCGCTTCGCTCGTAAGAGTGCCTGGCTTTAGAACCGAGCGCACCCGCTCCATCGCCGAAAACCCAAGCGGTTTCGGCCGGCGTAAACCTCACTTCCGCTTCACGTCCGAGCAAGCTGGCTGTTCGAAAGTGCCTGACAGCGCTCACCTGAACGAGGACGACCTCCCCCACTTCTGGAGACTGATTGCTGGTAGTGATCTGAATCTGGGCCGGTGTGAATCGCGCTTGCGCATTCGAAACTTTGGTGGTGACTAGCGACTTTGGCGTCGCCTTAGGCGTGGGCTTAGCGGTCGACCTTGGAGCCGGCTTTGGAGTGACCTTCGGAATCGTTTTGACCGGCGGCCTTGGGGTCACCTTCGGAGTCGTCTTGGGTGCAGATTGCTTGGCCGGAGCAGGCTTGGCCGGCAGGGCCGGTTTTGCCTTTGCTTTAGTCACTGCGGTCGCCTTAGCGCACACGGTAATGGCGGTGTCATCGGCCTGAGACGCGTGGCTAAAGTTCGACGAACCAGAAACCGTGCAAGCCCAAGACCTGGTTGCTGTGAAGGGATACATGACCAGCAGCAATGCTGCGCCAGCGAGGGCTAGTAATCGAGTCGGGTTGTGCCATTTCATGCGAGAAAGATAGGGGGCAAAAGGTTAGCTCGGCCCGACTTATGCACAAAAGAAAAATCCGGCCCCTAAGGACCGGATTTCTTTCACCGCATGCGATGTGTTTCTAGTTGCGGGGGCAGGATTTGAACCTACGACCTCCGGGTTATGAGCCCGGCGAGCTACCGAACTGCTCCACCCCGCGGCGAAGTTCCAAGTGTAGCACGAATCTGGCTCTGAAGCGAACTACTTGCTTGCTGCGAGGGCTGCATCCAAGGCCGCCTTTAGGGCCTTATCTGCCTTGCCATAGGCCGTCCAGTCACCAGCCGCCATTGCCTGATCTTTGTCGATCATGGCCTGACGAGCCTTTGCCAGAGCAGCTTTCAGCGCTGCACTTGCTGTGCCAGTATCTCCCGGCTTCGAAGGAGTGACGACGGTAGGAGTATCCCCTGCCACAGCACCAGAGTTACCGCCGAATAGCGAGTCGAGTGCCGCAGTCAAAGTATCTTCGAAGGCGATCTTGTCGCCGAAGGCAACCAGAACCTTCTTGAGCAATGGATAGCTGGTCTCGCCGGTCGACTTGATGTAAACCGGTTGCACGTAGAGCAGACCGCCGCCGACTGGAAGGGTCAACAGGTTGCCGTTCAGCACCGTGGTCGAACCCTGACGAAGAATGTTCAGCAATCGCGAAACATCTGAATCGGCGTTGAAGTTGTTCTGAACCAAACCAGGGCCAGGTACGTTCAGGGCCTTAGGCAGAGTTAGCAGTCGAAGCTTGCCGTAGTTTGGCGAGACCTTTCCGGCCACTGCTCCCGCATCCGAGTCGGCTACCAAGTAACCGCGAAGCACATTTCGACTCGATTCACCGGTCGACTTCGGGATGAATGTCGAGTAAATCGAGAACGCCGGTGCATCCGTGCCCGGCACCTGCATGGTGAGGTAATACGGAGGCTGAAGTTTTCCGGTGCTGGTGGTCGTGGTTCCGACCGGGTCATTCGGAGTCATCCAGGCATCTTGCTGCGAGTAGAAAGAACCCGAGTCGGTGACGTGATAGCTTCCAAGGATGGCACGCTGCATCTTGAACAGGTCGGCCGGGTAACGAACGTGGCTCATCAGCTCGCCCGACATCTCGCTAATCGGGCGCAGGGTTCCCGGGTAAACCTTTGCCCAAGTGGCCAAGATTGGGTCCTTGGTGTCCCAAGCGTAAAGTTTCACCGCACCCGAGTAAGCATCGACGGTTGCCTTCACAGAGTTGCGGATGTAGTTGATCGAACCGCGGTTGAAGGCAGAACTGGTCGAGGTGTCGGCGATTGATTGGCTGAAGTTCTCGGCTCGAGAATACGGGTAGCTCGATGAGGTCGTGTAGCCGTCGATAATCCACTGAACCTTGCCATCAACAATCGCAGGATAGGCGTCACTGTCGAGGGTCAGGTAAGGCGCAACAGCCTTGACTCGGTCAATTGGGTTTCGGTTGTAAAGAATCTGTGACTTGTTGTTCACTGCATCTGACAACAGAATCTGCTCGCTCTGGAACTTGATGGCATAGGCCAAACGAGTCATCACGTTGTCGAGGGCAGGGCCACCCTTGCCGGTGAAGGTTGTGTAGGTCTGGTCGGCTTCGTTATTGCCCGCCGAGTAGTCAAACTCGCGAGGCTTGGCCGAGGCATCCGAACCAACGATTGAATAGGTTGGCGAGTTTTCACCGAAGTAGATTCGTGGTTCGTACTTGCCAAGCGACCCGGATGAAGGGATACCCGACTGAAGGAACACCGGCTGGCCATCCGAGCTTGCCTGGTTACCGTAAGCAGCGACCACACCATAGCCGTGGGTGTAAACGATCTTGTCGTTGTACCAAGATCTAGCGTTTCCGAGACCCGCCTGGTTCAGTTCGCGAACCGCAATAACGGTGTCTTGGGTCTTACCGTTGAGGGCATAGCGGTCGACATCCAAGTGGTTTTCGAAGTTGTAATACTGCTGGAACTGCTCGAGCTGACGGAACGAAGCGCTGACCAGAGTCGGGTCGATGATGCGAATGTTCGCAGTGGTCTCGGCGTCGGCGCGTAGTGCTCCAGCGGTGGTGTCGGTCTTGGCCTGGTAATCCTGATTCTCAACCGCATCCAAGCCATAGGCCTTTCGGGTGGCTTCGATGTTGCGGTCGATGTAAACCGATTCGAGGGTTCGCTCATTTGGCAGAACCTGGAAGGTCTGAACAATCCAAGGGTAGACACCGCCAAGGATGATTGAGCTGACCACCATCAGGGCGGTTGCCATGATCGAGAATCGCCACTGACCAACGATTGCCGTAACCAAGAACAGCACGGCCACTAGCGCAGCGATCATGGCAAGGATTTGGAATCCAGGAATCACTGCATTCACGTCGGCATACGTAGCGCCGGTGTAAAGCCCGGTGGCATTTGTCATGGTCTTGTACTGGTCTAGCCAGAGGCTCACACCCTGAATCAGCAGGTAAAGCGCCGCCATGATCGAAACCTGAACGCGTGCCGCCTTTGTGATGGTCGACTTGCGGCCGTTGAAGCGAATTCCACCGAATACGGTGTGCACGAACGCTGCCAACAGACCAGAGATCAATACCGTGGCCGAGGCGAAGGTCACCACCGAAGTAAGGAACGGCAGGTCGAAGAAGTAGAACGAGATATCTAGCTTGAACTGAGGGTCGACTTCACCGGTGTAGGTGCGGTTTAGCCAAGCCAGAACCACATCCCATTTCGAGGTGGCTGCAACACCACCAAAAATACCGAGCAGAATCGGAAGCCCGATCATGACTCCCTTGCGGAGCTGCTCGATGAGCTCACGGTAGACACCAAATGGGTCGCCGCTATCGGCAAACTTTAGGTAAATCGGTCGGCTTCGGTAAGCCAACGAAAGACTAAGCCCCGAGATGCCACCAAGGATGAGTGCAGCAACCAAGAACAGCGCAACCTGAGCCGCAATCTTGGTTACAAAAACGCTAGAAAAACCCAGCTGGTCGAACCAAAGAAAATCGGTCAAGACGCTCGCGTAGCCGGCAAAGGCAACACCGGCCAGGATGACGATCAATACCGAGAGGCGGAATGGTGAAATGCGGCGGCGTGAAGCGGTGACGTTGGTCATTTTTGTCCTCGGTTACTTAGCGGTGCAGGTTGGTAATGTTTCAGGCTTGGTGCCGGTTGCAATCTTTTCGAGATCGGCCTTGGCTTCGCTCAAGGTTTTGACCTTTACTACGGTCAGGCCCGATGGCACATGGCCAACGACCTCATCGCAGTTCGAGTCTGGAGCAAGGAAAATTGTCGCTCCGGCACGAGCAGCCCCGAAGAGCTTGTGTCGGATGCCGCCGATTGGGCCAACGTTTCCGGCCGGGTCAATCGTGCCGGTTCCGGCGATGTGCTTTCCGCCGGTGAGACTACCCGGGGTGAGGCGATCGATGATGCCGAGGGCAAACATCATTCCGCCGCTTGGGCCGCCGACATCGCCGAGTTCGAGTTTGACCTTGACCGGAAAGTCATACTTGTAGCCAGCAAGGATGCCGAGTCGGTACTTGCCATCCTTGTCTTTGAGTGCAGTGATGGTCTCGACTGCCTTGGCACCGTTGCGCAGAACCTCAACCTTCAATGGGCCGAGCAGAGCCTGCTTATTGATAACGGAGCGCATTTGGTCGATATCTTTGACGTCGATGCCATTGATCTTGATCACGAAATCGGCAGCCACGAGCTTGCCCGAAGATGCTCCGCCCTTAGTTACTTCGCTCACATAGACGTGCCATGGAACCGTGTAGCCGAGCTTGGTCAGGGCAGCGGCGATTGCATCCTGCTGAGATTCCTCCATCATGGCCGTCGATTCGGCGTTGACCTGCGAGGTGCTGACATTGGCCGGGAACATGACATCCAACGGAACGACTGCCTGAGCCGGATCCAGCCAGGCCATCGCCAACTCTGCCCAACTCGGGGTGTCTTCACGGTTGCCCGCGACACTCACGGTGAGCACATCCAAGCGACCGGTGGTTGGGTAAGACTTGGCGTCTTCGATCGTGATTACCTGCGTGCCATTGTCTTTGCCGAGCACGTCGAACACTGGGCCAGGGCGCTCGATCACGTATGGAGTCGGCAGAAAGACGAGCGCAAAAAGGCAGCCCATAAACAGGGCGAGAAAACCTAGGCCCGTGAGCTTGCGAGTGCGAGATTTAGTAGACATCGAGTTAAGCCTAAGACTCTGGTTGATTTGCGTCATAAAACTTGGTCAAGAGGCGCAACGCTTAGGGCGAACAAGGTCCAAATATTGGCGGCGATTCAGCATCTTCTCAGCAATCAAGGTCTAGCGTTGGTTTCATGAACCCGGAAGACTTCGAGAAGTTTCTGAAAGATTTTATGGCTGGCAAGGGCGGCGATGCAGCCGAACTGGCAAAAGCCGCTGGCCTACCTAACGACCCAGCCCTCATCGCCAAGCTGGTCGAACAGCTTCAGGCTGCCTTGGGTGGGCAAGACAATGAAGATGGCTCGGTCAACTGGAAGTTAGCCACCGACCAAGCCAAAGCCATTGCTCGCGAGGGAACGGTCTCGGTGAGCGAAGGCTCACGCAAGTCGATTCGCGACGCTCTCTCAATTGGCACACTTTGGCTTGACCAGGCCACCTCGATGCCGGGCCTGAATAATGAGCCGAAGCTCTTGACCCGCGAGCTTTGGGTTGCCGACGCGATGCCGCTTTTTGAAGCACTTTCGGCACCGGTCGCCAATCGCATGAGCGAAGCCCTAGCTCAGAATCTTCGTGACAACGGTCCCGAAGAGCTATCTGCCATTCTCGGCAATGCCGGCGGATTGATGCGCTCGGCTGGTGGCGCGCTTTTTGCCATGCAACTCGGCCAGGCGCTCGGCAAGTTGTCTGCCGAAGTCATCTCAGGCGGTGACATCGGATTGCCGATTTTTCAGGATCAGCGAATCGCACTGGTTCCGCAGAACCTCGAGGCACTAATCGCCGGACTCGAGCTCGAAACAGATCAGGCCTACATCTACCTTGGCATCCGAGAAATGGCTCACACTCGCTTGTTCAAACACAGCAAATGGTTGCGTGACTCGATTGTCGGGCAGATCACCAACTATGCGAGCGGAATCAAGATCGACAACGATCGCATCAACGAAATTGCCGAAGATTTCAGCGCAACCAACCCAGACGAGTTGAAAAAGGCCCTCGAAACCGGTGCCTTTATTGCCCCACGATCTGAAGAGCAGCAGTTGGCACTCGATCGAATCGAGACGATGCTTGCCCTCATCGAAGGTTGGGTCGACGTAGTCACCGAAGAAGCCACCAAACTTCTACCTAAAGCCAACGCCATCTCCGAAGCTGTTCGCAGACGACGCGCCACCGGTGGCCCAGCCGAACAGACCTTTGGCACAATCGTCGGGCTAGAACTACGCCCACGTCGCATGCGCGAAGCCGCCGAAATGTGGCGCCGAATCGGCGCCGCGGTGGGAATCGAAAAACGCGATGCCCTTTGGGATCACCCTGACCTGCTTCCACGTGAAGACGACATCCTGGATGCATCAAGCATTATCAACAAGCTCAGTGGCGGAAACGCAGGCGAAGACGAACTTGACCAAGCGCTGAGGGACCTGCTGGGCGAATAGTTTGGGGATAACTAGAGCAAGCAAGAAATAACTTTGCTTCACTCTGGGAATGCTACGAATCAACCCAAACCAAATCGCCCTGTGGCGCGATCTCGAGAGCCTTCAGATTGGCTCCGGCGACCGAAAGGTTGTCTTCAATTCGCTAAGCACCGCTCAAGAACGACTCATCGGAGCGCTGTACCGCGGCATAGCCGACAAACATTTACCAAACCTGCTGGATGACCTTGGCGTCGATCAGGTGGAAGGCCACCAACTGGTCGAAGCGCTCAGCCCGCTGCTGCTAAAAGATTCGCGACCAACCGCCGATTCACTGACAGAGGATTTCGTAGCCGGCGCCTTTGCCGAAATCATCCGAGCCAGCCTTATGATCGCCGTCGACGGCGCCAATGTGTTGATGGAAAGAAAGTTTCGAACGGTTCACGTCGATGATTTATCGGCAACCGGTTTGGCAATCACCCTTGGTTTGGCGGCGGCCGGCGTGGGGCGCTTGGTGACACACGATCAGAGCGTTGTTGAAGCGAAAGACCTTGGGCCAAACGCCTATCCCAGCCAGCTGCTTGGAAAGTCAAAGCTTCAAGCCGTAAAGGCGCTATTAGCCGGTTCGCCAAATCAAATGCGGGTCGTGGCTGGGCATCTGCTTACGTCTAGAAATCTCGAGGCGATCGATTGCGCCGCCATAATCGCGCACAACGCAATCGAACCGCGTCGCTATGTTCAGTGGCTAAATCGCGACGTGCCGCATCTTGCGGTCACGTTTGAATCCGAGACTGCATCGGTGAGCCCACTAGTTGTGCCCGGTCGCGGCGCTTGCCTGTACTGTCTCGAACAAGCCCGCATCGATGAAGATTCGAGCTGGCCGGTATTGGCCAGTCAGCTGGTAAACAGCGAAAGTCGCTTGGATGATTCGGCAAGTCGCTTGTTTTGCGCGGGTCTTGCGGTTCAAAAGATTCTCGGTCATCTAGATGACATCGGCGGTTTTTCCCAAACCGATAAAGAACGAGTCGGTTATCAGTTACACCTGGCCAGCGGAGCGGTTACCGAGTTTCGATGGGCAGAACACGATTCCTGCTCGTGCCGGCACGCTAACTAACCTCGCGCGAGCAGTTGATTGAAGAATCGAGAAGGCTCTCGATCTCGCGTTGAAGTGGCATCGCGTTTGGCCCAGGTCAGGGTGATTTCACTCTTGGCACGAGTGATGCCCACATACATCAGACGTTTTTCTTCGCGAAGTTCGGTTTCGGTGGTCGCGTAGGTGATCGGAAGATAACCTTCGGTCAAACCGATCATGTGCACAATCTCCCATTCGAGACCCTTAGCCGCGTGAATGGTTGAAAGGGTTACGGCAGCCTTGATCGGTTCATGTTGTGAACGCTGACGTTCGTCGAGCTCGACCGCAAAATCAGCAATCGTGGCTTCGGCTGGTAGCTCATCCGTGATTGCCAGAAGCGAGTTGAGCGACTCCCATTTTTCACGAAGCAATCCAGCCTCAGTCGGAGGCTGAGTCGACCAGCCAAGCGATCGGCAGATTTCTGAGACGGCCTGGAATACTGGCTTGTCACTAGGCGAAGCGGCCTCGGCTCGGATAGCGCGAATCGCAGCCTGAATCTCGACGCGATTGAAGAATCGCTCGCCACCACGAACCTGATAGTCGACGCCAGCCTGTGCCAATGCGTTTTCGATTGCTTGTGACTGACCGTTGACTCGATAAAGCACGGCGATTTCGCTGGCCTTGACGCCCTGGTCGATCTTGTTCTTGATGGCCGCGGCCACGGCCGAGCATTCATCCTGGATGGTTGCAAAGGCAATGGTTCTCGGAGCCAGGCCGACCGCACCCTGCGACTGCAACGGCTCAACGAAACCCGTCTCTTCGGTAAGACGATTGGCGAAGTTCACGATCTGCTGGGTCGATCGGTAATTTCGCGTGAGCTGAATCACGTTGGCGTCTGGGTAGGTTTTTGCAAAGTTCTGCAGATAACTGCTGCTCGCACCGGTGAACGAGTAAATCGTCTGGTTCGGGTCACCGACCACGCAGAGTTCGCTGCGCTCCCCCAACCAAGCATCGAGCAGTGCGTGCTGCAACGGCGAAATGTCCTGGTACTCGTCGACGGTGAAGAAACGGTACTGCTGGTGCACGTGTGCCAGAGCACGCGGCTCGGCACGCAACATTCCGAGGGTGAGCACCAAGACGTCTTCCCAGTCGATTCGCTGTGCCTTGATTTTGGCGTCTTCGTAGGCCCGCTGGAGCTCTACGTTTTTAGCCGGGCTGAGCCCCGCGACCTTTGGTCGATTGCCGGCTAGGGCTGCGTACTCGTCCATGCTGAGCATTGAAAACTTGCGCCATTCGATTTCTGAAGCCAACTCGCGCACACCACCGGTGTCTAGGCGAATGCTTTGCGCCTCGGCAACCTTGGCGATCAACGAAGCCTTAGATTCGAGAACCGTTGGAGCGGGTACCCCGGCGAACTGAGGCCAAAAATAGTCGAGTTGCGCGAGCGCTGCCGCGTGGAAGGTCTTTACCGAAACGGCTCCGATGCCGAGTTGACGAAGGCGGGCTCGCAGCTCACCGGCTGCTCGGTTGGTATAGGTCAGGGCAAGCACGCGATTGGCGGCAAAGTAACCCTTTGCAATGCCATAGGCGATTCGGTGCGTAACCGTGCGGGTCTTACCCGTGCCGGCTCCTGCAAGGATGCAGGTAGGGCCGACCAGTGAGCGAGCTGCCTCTTGCTGTTCTGGGTCGAGATTATCGAGCAGTAGTTCAGGATCCAATTGGACCCCCGTACCAGTGTTCAATCAGCGCGCCGGCAATCGAAAGTTTGCCCGGCAACAGCAAATTGCCAGCCTCGGCGGCGATTTCTTCTCGACTAAACCAGCGGAGTTTCTCGATTTCGACACCGTCTGGATTCAACGGCAGGTCAGCGTGAGCCGGGTCGACCTTGGCGGTGAACCCGACCATGAGCGAGTAAGGAAATGGCCATGCCTGACTTCCGAGATACTCGGGTGCAATGACTCGAACGCCCGATTCTTCGAAGACCTCGCGTTGCACGGCAGCGGCCAAAGACTCGCCTGGCTCAACAAAACCGGCCAAGATCGACCAACGGTTTTCTTCCCACACACCCTGAGAACCGAGCAAAATGCGATCTTGTTGATCGACCACGCTGACGATGATTGCCGGATCGGTCCGGGGAAAAATCTGGTGACCATCGAGCACACATTTGCGCACCCAACCGGCTTCTTCGACCACGGTAGCCTGGCCACATCGCGGGCAATAGAGGTGCGTTTCATGCCAGTTCGCTAGGGCCAACGCCTCGGCATAGAGACCGGCATCGCGAGCGCTCAAGCCTGCGCCAGTGCGGCGTAGACCGTGCCAGGCATCCGGGTCAGATTCAAGCTCGTTGGCGGCAGCCGCATCCAAGACGGCAAGGATGATCTTGGTGCCGGCCGGAACCTCGCCCTGAGCTTCAACGGTGAAACCGAGGTAGGCATCTCGCTCAATGTTGTTTGCTGCGCGGAGTTCGGCCAAGTCGCTTACGGTCAAAAGTCGGAGCGCTGGGGTGGGCGCATCGACAGCGCCTTCGAGCAAGGTTTTGCCATCTGAAAGCACTAACACCCGAGCTGAGTCGTCACGCCAAAGATCTTCCAGAAAATCTGGAATGCTGCGGGAAACGTTATCTCGGTCGACGGCAGAGCGTGCCAGCGGAAGGCTCAGCGGTTCGTGCATCTGGTCTTCCTTCGTTGGGGGCGTGGCGGTGCAGTGCGATTGGCCAGTTTTTGTCTACCCTGAAATACATGGCCAAATCTCCCTTGATTTTAGCTGCGCTAGCTAAGGACGCTGTTCGTCACCTCGATTTCGTTCAGGTCAAGAGCTTGAACGCAGGCGCCGACGGCGCATTTGACACCGCCTTGCTTACCGCAACCACAGGCGAACACTACGTGGTGCGCATCGCTAACACCCAATCGGCTGGAACCGAGCAAGAGGTCGAGCTTCAGGCACTTCGCGCGCTCGGCACCGAGGGACGTGCCGCACTTCCGTTCAAGATCACCAGCCTGATCGGCGAAACCAAGGATGACAAGGGTGCCCGCGCCCTCATTTTCGACTTCGTTTACGGAAGTCCGGTTGACGTCGGAACCGTTAGCGGAGATTCGGATCTTGCCCGCAACATCGGTCTGGCCATCGCCGCGATTCACAAGTTGCCACTGACCACCGTCGAGAACGCGCACCTGCCAGAGTTTCAGCCAGAGGACATTTTGAAGGCCCGCACGGCGGAGCTGGACCGCTTCGCCGCTACCGGCAAGGTGCCACCGATTTTGCTTTCGCGCTGGGAGGCAGTTCTAGAAGACCCGAGCTTGTTCCGCTTCCAGCCAACTGTGGTTCACGGCGCACTCAACGGTGACACCGTGCTTGAGGAAGATGGTCGCCAGGTGGCCGGCATCCTTGCCTGGAGCAGCCTAAAGATCAGCGACCCGGCCGAAGACCTTTCTTGGATTTTGGGCTCTGAGAATGACCCATTTGCTGACGCCGTTCTTGCCGCATACACCGCGAACCGTCCGGGCGTCGACTCATCGATTCGTCAGCGCGCGGTGCTTTACAGCGAATACGAGCGCGCACGCTGGCTCATGCACGGCGTGAACAAGGGCGACCAGTCGATCATTGACGATGCAGTCGAAATGCTAGACACCTTGGCCCAGGATGTCGAGGCCGGCGTAATCGGCCGCTTGACCGCCGCTCCAATCGCGCCAATCATCGCCGAGCCAATCATCGAAGGGTATGCGGAATCCTTCGTCGCGATCGAGAACGATGATGAGTTTGAAATCATCGAAATCACCGAGACCGCAACCGCTGCTGCCGACGAAGAAGTTTCACTCGAGACCGCTCCAATCGATGTAATCGCTGAAGATGCAGAGCTCGACGAGATTGCCGATGAAGAAACCCAGGACGCCCGCTCAGGCTTCGTGGATGACAAGACCCGCCCAATCGAACTTCCTGAAAAGTCAGACAACGAACTCTTTTAGTTCGAAATCGTCTTTCGCCATAGCTCGAGCAACTCTTGCTCGTTCAGCAGTTTCTGCGGCTTGACCTCAACATCGTCGGCTACGAAGTAGAAACTCGCTTCGATTCGTTCGATTGGCATGCCGCTGAAGCGCGAGTAGGCCATCCGATAGAGCGCCAACTGAAGTGCTCGAAGCTCTTCATCCTTGGCATCTTTCGGTTTCTTACCGGTCTTCCAGTCGATGATTTCAACGCCGCTTTCAGTTGCAAAAACCGCATCGAGTTTGCAGATGAAGGTGTTGCCCTCAATGGTCAGCTGAATCTCGCGCTCAATCTCGAGCGGCTCTAAAGACGCCCAACGCGAGGCTTCGAAGTTGGCCTGAAGTTGCTTGATTGATTCGAGATCAAATTCGGTTGGCAGCGAATCTGCGGAATCGAGGGCATCGGCCAGGTGCTCTTGCCCGAATCGAGCCTCAACCCATGAGTGAAAAAGGGTTCCGTTGCGAGTTTGCTTATAAGGCTTTTGCGGCATTGGCCGGCGATAGCGTTCGGCCAAACCAGAAAGGTCTGCGACGAAGTCTTTGAATCGCGAAGCCGGAACGCGCACCGGCAGTTCGATTTCCTGGCTTGAGGCTAGCGACTCGTCGCGCTCGGCGAGGAGCAGGTCGATGTCCGCCTGCACCTTGTCGCCAAACACCAACCCGGACTGCAAGTCTTCTAGTTGTTCAATCGCCGAGAGAGTTCGGTCGCGCGCAGCCTCGACCACCGAACGGTGGCGTTCACCAAGCGGATCTAGAGGCCAACTCTCAAACTTCAATGCCGCTTCGAGTGGATTCTCATCTTTTTCGAGTTCTGGAAGAGAAACATCCTTCAAGACATCGAGCTCGAGGGCGGTCAGCAGGAATCTGGATGCTTCGCGTGGTTTCTTATTCCCGGGCTTCCAATAAGACCCGCTCAGCAGCAGCTCAGTCTTAGGCCTGGTCACGGCAACGTAGACGAGTCGGTATTCCTCGAGCAACTGGTGTGCTTTAGCCGCACGCTTGAATTCTTCGTGGCTTTGCTTGGCTGCGGGCTGGCTGTCTACGCCACGGAATTGCCATTCGGGCAGCGAGGCACGGTCGCCTCGAAGCGGGTAAGGCAATCGCCCGATACCCAACCACCCGGTTCCGCCCTTGCCATCACCGGGAAAATCACCCTCGACGAGATTAGCCACGCAAACGTTGTCCCATTCCAACCCCTTGGCGGCGTGGATTGTCAGAACCTGGACGACACCCTTCTCTGGGTTGGTGCTCGGCATCTCGAAACGCTCGCGCTCATCGGCAAACTCGAGCCATTCTAGGAAGGCTCCGAGGTGTGGGCGATTGTTATTCGAGGCGTAACTCGAGACCACGGCAGCGAAGGCATTCAGATGTGCCATCGGGTTTTTGCGACGAGGGTTGGCTGCAACTTCGATGTCTAACCAAAGTTCTTGCTCGACAACTCGAACAAACTCAACGAGTGGCATGCCGGTGCGGCGTCTGAAGTTACGCAGGGTCTGAGCGGCATCCTTGAGTCGCGGCAAACCCTGGTCGCTGAATCCGATTTTCTCAGGATTCTTCTCATCGAGCATGAGGTCGAGAGCATCCACGATTGAAACGGCGTCTTCTTTGGCAAGACCTTCACGTTGACGCAAGCGAAGATCTTCTTCAACCGGCTTGGCCAATCGGCTCGCATAGCGGTGAAGACGCTCGATGTCTTTTGCACCGATGCGCCAACGAGGGCCGGTAAGCAAGCGGATGAGCTGGGAGCCCGCTTCTGGATAGTGAATGACTCGCAAGGCGCTGATTAGATCAACCACCTCGGGCATTTCGAGTAGACCACCGAGGCCGACTACCTCTACCTCAAGGCCGACCGACTGCATGGCATCGACAAACAGAGCCATTTGGCTTCGCTTGCGCATGAGCAGTGCGCCCGTGGCGTCGCCGCGCATTTTTTCTTTGAACCACTCGGCAACACCTGCGGCCTCCTGGTTCATGTCTTGTTCGAACTTCACCGAAATCTGCCCGGCAGATGCACCTTCGCGAGGTTGCAGGGTAACCACCTTGAGGTCACCGGTAAGACGGTTGGCAAGGTCGAGAACCGAGGCTGGGTTTCGCCATGAAGTAGACAGCGTGAAGTTAGCGGCCCGGTCACCGGATTCAAAATCTTCGTGGAATTGGCTGAGGTTCGATGCGCTCGCTCCGCGCCAGCCGTAAATCGATTGGTTTGGGTCACCAACCGCGAATACCGAGCTGCCCGCGAAGAGGTTCTTCAGCAGTCGCGTTTGCAAGAACGAAGTGTCTTGGTATTCATCTAGCAGGACCTGCGTGAAACTCGCACGCTCGCGCTCACGCACAGCGGGCACCTCGCGCACTGCGCGTTCGGCTAGGGCGACCTGGTCACTGTAATCGACGTAACCCTGTCGACGCTTTTCGAGGATGTACACCTCGGCCAGCTTGGCGACAACGGGAGTCGAGATGAGTGGCTTCAGGATGTCGGCCATGTAGGCAAACTGTGTGGTGTCGCTTGAATCGGCCTTTTTCGGTAGGTCAGTAAGCGCCGCCACAACCCCCTCGATTACGTCTTCTACCTGTTGAGCGGTGACGATGTTGTCATTCATCTCTTGGGCCAAGGCCAAAACGGCGTCGATGAGCGGGTTTAGGTTTACGTCAAGGTCGGTCAAGCGACTGTCAACCTCTGAGCCTTGGCGAACGACGACTTCACGAGCCAGTTGGTAGGCGGCCGCTTCGGTGAGCAAGGCGGCCTCAGGTTCGTAGCCGATCGCGAGAGCGAAGTCGCGGAACAAACCGTTGGCATAGGCGTTGTAAGTCGAGATATTTGGTGGCGAGAAGTCGTATTCGAGATCGGTTGGCCAGAGTTCGCTGTCACGGAGCTTGAGCAAACTTTCGTAGATTCGCTTTGAAAGCTCGGCGGCCGCTTTTCTGGTGAAGGTAAGCCCAAGAATTTCTTCAGGACGAGCGAAACCATTGGCAACCAGCCAGAGCACTCGAACAGCCATCAGTTCGGTCTTTCCACTGCCGGCACCTGCAACGACTAGCGATGGTGAATCGATAGGCGCCGCCTGAACTGCTGCTTCTTGCTCGAGGGTAAGCGTGAACGGTTTTATAACCGCATAAACCTGATTGGCCGTGAACTTTGGTTTAGCCACCGTAAGACACCGCCTTGGTTAGGTGAATCTGGCAGCTGCCGAACTCGTTGGTATTCGTGCAGTGTGAATCGACCTGTGCGATGAAGACTCGATCGGTCATAGCCATGCCCGAGGTCGCCGCCTCGATTAGGCGATCGAAATCGATTTTGGTTTCTGGCGACTCGGCCAGCGCCGGCTGGTTGCGTTCGACCGGCTTATCTCCGGTGCCAACCAAGAGTAGTTTTGCTCCGGCAAGTTCGGTGTTTGCGTCGATCTCTGGCAGGTCGGCAAATGCGCCGTTTTCGAAAGCCAGTTGATAGAGACCAAGTTGAGCGTGAGTCCGGGCTTCTTCGGCCGAAAAGGCTTTCGAACCGGTCTTGAGGTCAACAATCATCACGCGACCATCTGGGTAGAGCTCTAGTCGGTCGACTTGGCCACGGATGCGTGCTCGGCCGGTCTCAAATTCGAAGTTGACCTCTCGGCCGATGACCTTGGCACCTTCGGCATCGAACTTGCGGAGGTACTGCACCATGTTTGAAATCATCTTCTTGGCTTTGCGTTCGCCGGCTTCTTCAAGCCAGGCCGATTCGAAACTTAGCGTGTGCCACTTTGACTCAACGAGGCCCCAAAGGGAATCTTCATTGAGGTCGACTCCGAGTTCGAGGGCCTTGTGAACCAGGGAACCAAGATTGGCCGAGAAGGTGGTGTCTCCGCCACCATGCGCGTTCAGGAACCAGTGCAGCGGGCACTTGGCGAAGTTCTCTAACTGAGACGGGCGAAGCCAAACCTGAGCTTCAGGATCATCAAAATCGACCAGAGGTTCATTTGTCGAAAGCGCCAGCATTCCATACCAGCCATCGGGATGAGCGCCGGCGACGCCGGCCGAAGCAAGTCGCGCTAAGCCCAAAGCCGCGGAATCCAGTTCGGCCAAGGATGACGACTTCGCGAGTGTGCGACGAAGCGAGCCGGCCATGCCGCGAAGGGTGAGTTGACTTGCCGAATAACCCTCAACTTCTGGAATCGAACCGTTGATCAGACCGATGAACTGCGAGATCTGTTCGTCTTCAGAATCGGTAGACGAAACCAGGAGTTTTTCGCTCGAGGCACCAATGGACTTATAGAGCATGCGCAGTTCGTCAGGCAGCTCAGACTTGGTGACGACGGAAACCTCGTCAATTCGGCCGGTGAGCAAGGCATCCAAGACCGTGGCGCCTAGAAGGGAAGAACGCGGACGAAGGTTTGGCCAAACGCCTTCAATCAATTGCGGCAGAGCCACGACCTTGAATCTGCGTGCGATCAAACCAGAGGGAGTAGCCAGAGTCACTCGCTGAGCAAAAGAGTCATTTAGCGCGAGAGTATCTTCGGGTAACCCGAGAGCGAGCTGTTGTGCGACAAACACCCTCGGCTCGCCGTTCGGGTTGCGTTCGACGAATCGGTTTGCGGCGGCAAACAGGGCAACGATTGCGTCGAGATCGCGATTTGCCTGCAGGGCGACCTCCCCCACTCCCGAAGAGAGAATCTGCCAGGTTTTATCGAGACCACTGCCAGACCACAGGTGCCAGAGCAGGTCTTCAATGCTCTTCTCTGGGTCACTGGCGATCTCGCCGCCCTGAGCAAGCAACTTCAGAAAGCGTTCGGCCTTTCGGGCTTCGGAACCACGGATGGTTGCCAGCGCGCCAGGAGCCTCAAAGAGGGCTACTAAGAGCTCATCGCTGTTTCGAAGACCGTCGGATAAAAGCTCTTCACGTCGAAGAGATCTGCGAAGACGGCGAATGCCGAGGGTATCGAGCCCACAGAACACCGAAGTCAACAATTCGACAACGAATGCAGGTTCGATCTTGCGCGGGTTCAGCGCCAGGTCGGCCAACTGCAACAGGCTTCTAGAGGCAAACTCGTCACGAAGCGCTGATTGGGCACCAAGGATTTGAACCGGAACCGATTCATTGGCGAGTGATGCGGCAAGCGCTTCGAGGTTTGCTCGCGAACGCGCGACCACTGCCATTTCAGCCCAGGCATAACCATCGAATAGATGAAGTTCACGAAGCTTTCGAGCAAGCCACGCTAGTTCTGAAGTGGCTTGGTTGAAGACATGGACTTCAACGCTTGATGAGCTAGAAGTGTCGCTTGAGTCGACTTCTGGGTCGGTCTTAGCTTCGCCAACATTCATGGCCAAAGCCTTGCGCTGTCGGCCGGCGCGAGCGGTATCGATCTGCCGGTTTACCCGATTCAAGACCGCCGAAAGATCGCCTGGTCGCGGTGAAAAGTTGGGCTCGAGATAGAGCGACTCGACTTTGACAGACCTAGCGGCAGCGACCTCGTCGGCAAGGTTCGCCATTGCCCTAGGGTCTGCCGCTCGAAAGCCGAGGGTCGATGAATCTGGGTCTCCAACGAGAATCAAGCCACGGTTCGAACCGGCCAGGATGCGCAGCAGACGCATGGCCGCCGGAGTGAGCTCTTGAGCATCATCGACGATGATGGTTCGAATATTGGCAATCTCACTTGGCCACTCGGCAGTGGCGGTGAGCCATTGACCGGCTAAACGCAATAGCGAAGAAGCGTCGTAGCGACCGAAGTATTCTTCGGTTGAAACCTTGGCCAAGTATTTTTCAAAGAAGAGCGCCGAGGCCGACCACTCGGGCTTTTGATGTTCGCTGGCCAACTTACGAAGCTCAGCAACGTTGATGCCGTGTTCGAGACAGACGGTGATGAAATCTCGCAACTCGGCCCGGAAACCCGAAAGTTGCACGACCTGCAGGTTGAACTGAGCCGGCCAAGTCTCTGAAACCTCGGGTAGGCCTCCAGCGACCACCTCGGCAATCACCTCGGAGAGCAATCGGTCTTGCTCGCTACCGCTGATTAGCTCTGGCAGCGTAAGCCCATCCTTGAGCGCCTTGAGACGCAGGACACCGAATGCAAACGAGGTTAGGGTTCGTGCGAGCGGCCCCGGAGTTGCCCCTTGATAGGCAAGGGCTAGCTGATCACGTAAGCCATTCGCGCTTTCGCGATTGGCTGCCAATACCAAGATTTCAGCCGGGTTCGAACCCTCGACCAACTTGGCAAACAGAGCCTTTACAGCTTCGGTTTTACCCGAGCCAGGCGACCCAAAGACGGCAGCGACGGCCGACGGCGAAAGCGCCGAAACGGCGAGTTGGCTTGCCGAAAGCAGGTGCGGTTCAACCGAAGCGGCTCTGGCCGCAGGTCGAAAACGCATCTCTGTCATGCCGTCAAAACTACCCTGTGCCACAGACATTATTTGCGCGGCTAAGCCCAAGGCATTGGCGTAATCTATTCACAGACAATGAAAGGTCAATCACCATGGATGTAAAGATCGGAATCCGCGACAGCGGACGCGAAATCAGTTTTGAATCAGAACAGACTGCATCTGAGGTAGCTAACGCCGTTGCCGCGGTTCTCGAAGGCGGAGCCAAGGTGCTCAAGCTTTCAGACAGCAAGGGTCGCCTTTACATTGTTCCGACCGAGGCGCTGGGCTACGTTGAAATCGGCGCCGAAGAAACTCGACGTGTGGGGTTCATCGCCTAATGGAACTAGCTTTCATCCTTGTTTATGCGGCCATCCTTGGCCTAGTTGCTCCATACCTGGGCATCGATGTGAAGAAGATTGGCTCTTTGGTGCCTGGCGCAATCGCGCTGACCAAGGGTGCGCTGGCTTGGGCGGTTTTGACTTGGTGCGGAATGCACTACGACCAGGCTTGGATCTGGGTAATCGTGATGTTGGCAATGCCGGCAGCGATGGTCATTGGCACCCGCTGGCTAAGCAACAAGCGCGCCTAATAACAGCTTTTACGCGGTAAGCCCGAGGGCATCCATGCGCACGGTGTGAGCACCGATCAGTTCTGAAATCAGCGGCTCGATCTTCGAGTAGGCCGCGAGGTTTAGGTCACGCTCTTCTTCGGCAGTCAACTTCTTGGTCTTTGGGAACCCAGCCAACTTGCGGTTATCGAATGCGCCGCGCAGCTCAAGTAGGACATCGCCCATTAGACGGCGACCCCAAAGAGCCAGGTTCGAAGCCAACTGGTCATCGGTAGCCATCGACTCAAGCAAGACGCGCTTGGCGAAAGTCTCAAACTTTTTGTCATTTAGAGCCTTCTCGACATCTGCGCGCAGGGCAGGCTCAAGGCCGACCGCGAGACGGCTATAGAAGTCATCCAAGAGACCTGAAACTAAGTAGACCTTGATGATGCTTTCGTGCCAGCTGTTGCCGGTGGTGCGCGAGTGGAAGGTCTCGATGCGTTCGGAGTAAGGATCCATCGCGTCGGTTGGGTCAACGCCCAGAGCGACCAACTTCTTTGAAATCGCGCGGTACTTCTCAAAACTCTTGGCGGCTGCCTCAGATAGCTCGGCCTTGTACTGAGTCTTAGGTGAGAACTTTAGTTCGTTGGTCAAGATCTCGAACTGGCTCAGCTGCAAATACGCCAGCTGCCCCAAATAGGCCTTTGGTTCAGGGGTATAAGGCTTTAGGTCGATGGCCTCGGTGTTGCGAGCTGCGCGCTCTTCACGGGCAGGCAGAGTGAACTTGCGGGCACCGGAACGGAGTCGTTTGAACCAATCGAACATGCTTCAAGAATAGTCATCTCCGAAAGCAATCCAAAAGCGCCGAGTAGACTGGACAAGACTTAGGAGCACTATTGAATTTCGCCGAATTAGGCATC
>ERZ650301.83-NODE-83-length-20915-cov-12.590268_pt1 | contig 20915 bp, 18 predicted proteins | sample MGYA00376237_ERZ650301 | MGnify/ENA primary metagenome ERZ650301 (study PRJEB26733, sample SAMN07839255) | wastewater metagenome | biome: small river; feature: stream; material: water | place: USA: North Carolina | collected 2016-04-05 ...
GCATTGCAGCCATTCTGTAAGTTACCTTGACAAATACTGTTCCTGAAATAAATTCTCCTACCGGCGCTACTGAGAGTAGCGCCACCCCAGCAACAATTACCTTTGCTGACTTTGGCTTAGATCCAAAGATTCAAAAAGCGGTATCTGAGCAGGGTTACAACACCCCAACCCCGATTCAAGCGCAATCTATTCCGCATGTTTTGGCGGGAAGTGATTTAATGGGCGCGGCCCAAACAGGCACCGGTAAGACGGCCGCTTTTGTGTTGCCGATCATTCAAAAGATTCTGCGTCATGCTAGTAGCAGCGCCTCACCTGCTCGTCATCCGATTCGTGCTTTGGTATTAACTCCGACGCGTGAGTTGGCTGTTCAGGTCGCTGAAAATGCAGCCAGCTATTCTAAGCACACTGATTTACGTGCTGCCGTGGTTTACGGCGGTGTGGATATGAAGGAGCAAGTTGCGACATTGCGTGGCGGCGTAGAGATTTTAATTGCTACCCCAGGACGCTTACTGGATCACATTGGTTCTAAAGTAGCTAATCTTTCTCAAGTAGAAATTCTGGTGCTGGACGAAGCGGATCGGATGCTCGATATGGGCTTCTTGCCTGACTTGCAACGCATTATTGATTTGATTCCAGCGCAGCGCCAAACACTCTTGTTTTCTGCGACATTCTCGCCTGAGATTAAAAAATTAGCGCAAAGTTATTTGCGTACTCCAGTCACCGTTGAAGTGGCTCGCCAAAACGCAGCAGCAGATACTGTCAAGCAAGTAGTGCATATGGTGTCTAGTGCTGACAAGCAGCGTGCAATTGTCAAAGTGCTTGAAGCGCGCACTCGTCAAGGCTTGTCCCGTCAGTGCATCATCTTTACTAACAGCCGTTTGGGTTGCGCCCGATTAGCTCGCTCATTGGAGCGTGACGGCATTAAGGCAGGTGCGATTCATGGAGATAAGAGTCAGGGTGAGCGTACCCTCACTTTGGATGCATTTAAGTCTGGCGCGATTGAGGCTCTAGTTGCTACTGATGTAGCTGCACGTGGCTTGGATATTCCTTCGATGCCTTGTGTAATTAATCACGAGCTACCATTTAATGCGGAAGATTTTATTCACCGCATTGGCCGAACCGGTCGCGCGGGTAGCAAGGGTGATGCGATTGCTTTGGTTGATGCCAGTGAAAAACGTTTGCTCGACGATATTGAAAAGTTGATGAAACGTAAGTTAGATATTCAACCGCTTCCTGAAGGCAGTCCTAGCTCCGCGCCTAGTAGAAGCTCATCAAGATCAGATGCGCCGGCAAAAATGTCGGACCCATTCTTCTATAAGCCGTATGAGCCTAGCGCGGCAACTAAGCCATCTTCAGAAACTGCAAATCCTGAAGAGAAAAAAGTTGGCATCACACCTGCAAGACCAGCTGTTGGTGCTTTGCTCGGTGGCTTTAAGAAGAAATAATTTTTCTACTCCAAGCCTGGGTGGCTGATAAAAGCCACTCAGCAATCGAAGTATCTTGTCCTTCTGGAAGATCTCTCAATCCTAAATGCCTTGCGGCTTTACGCAACTCTTGTAAAGCCTGCCCCGCATTCTCAGTATGAATAGCACTAGCTAAGGTTTGCTTGCTGAGTTTTTCACCATGCTCATCTAGTACTAAAGGTAAATGCAAGTAGTTTGGTGTGGCATATCCTAAAACGTGTTGAAGATGAATTTGTCTTGCTGTGTTGTTGAGTAAATCTGCGCCACGCACAATGTGATTTATTCCCTGCTCAGCATCATCTACCACTACGGCAAGTTGATAGGTAAAGACGCCGTCTCGACGTCGCAGTACAAAATCGCCCACTTCTTGATTTAGATCCTGATTTTGTGATCCAAGTGCTAGATCTTCAAAACGAAGGGTGAGATTTGGTGGAAGGGCGAGTCTCCAGGCTGCCTCAACCGTGGGGATCATGGTGAGCTCGTATGTGGGTATTTCTTGGGGGCGGCAACTTCCTGGGTAGACCATTTCTTGATTACGTGGGGTGATCACGCCGCGAGCCTCTAGAGTGCTTGCAATGCTTTGCCTGGAGCAGGTGCAGGGATAGGCTATTTGTAGCTCAATTAAGCGCTCTAGAGCCTTTTTGTAGCGCTCTTGATGCTTGGATTGCCAGGTCGGCTCCTCATCCCAGGAGAGGCCACAGGCAAGTAATTGGCGCAGGATTTCTTGATCTACCCCTGGAATGCAGCGGGGGGTGTCCAAATCCTCGATTCTGAGCAACCATTTCCCTTGATTTTGTCGGGCATCCAGCCAGCTTCCCAGGGCAGCAACTAGCGATCCCGCGTGAAGCGGACCAGTGGGTGAGGGGGCAAAGCGCCCGCGATAGCCGTCGGCTGGGGGTGAGGGGTTTTTAAGGTTCGGCACAGCTAAAATGATCTCATGGCTTCACCCCGTTTTGTTCATCTGCGCGTCCATTCCGAATTTTCAATTACGGATGGCGTTGTTCGTATAGACGATGCGGTTGCTGCAGCTGAAAAAGATGGAATGGGAGCCTTAGCGCTCACTGATTTAAGTAATTTATTTGGTTTGGTTCGTTTTTATAGCGCTGCACGTTCTGGCGGAATTAAGCCCATTGCGGGTGCGGATGTTTGGGTGACCAATCCTCAGGACCCAGATCAGCCCTATCGTTTATTGCTCTTGGTTCAAAACCACTCTGGTTATCTCAATCTGTGTCAGTTATTAAGTAAGGCCTCCTTAGAAAATCAGACACGTGGTCGTGCCGAAGTTGATCCAAAATGGTTTAGTGAGCCCGCTTCTAAAGCTGAGGACAAAGCAGCAAAAAGAACGCTTGCGTATGGATTAATTGCACTCTCGAGTGGCCGCTGGGGCGATGTTGGTACTGCGCTGTTAGCTGGCCAAGAGGATCAGGCTAAAGATGCCGCTAAACGCTGGGCAACATTATTTCCGAATGCCTTTTATATTGAGGTCCAGCGCGGTGGCCACCCTCAGGATGAAACGCAGCTTCAACTAGCTTGCCACCTGGCTAGTGAATTGGATTTACCAATTGTTGCTACGCATCCCGTGCAATTTATGCAGCGTAGTGATTTCACGGCCCATGAGGCACGCGTGTGTATCGCAGAGGGCGAGCTCTTAGGCAATCCTCGACGTACGAAAAAATTTAACGAAGAGCAATATTTCTTATCTCAAGAGGAGATGGAAAAGCGCTTTGCAGATTTACCCGTTGCCTTGGCTAACTCGGTTGAAATTGCTAAACGTTGCAACCTCTCTTTGACTTTGGGTCAGCCGCGTTTACCGGATTTCCCAACGCCGCCTGGTATTACGCTCGACGATTATTTATTGCAGCAATCGGAGATTGGTTTAAAGCGCCACATGCAGCGCAATTTCCCGGACCCAGAAGAGCGCGCTAAAGAAGAAGCTCGCTATCACGAGCGTCTAGTCTTTGAGGTGAAGACTATTTCTCAAATGGGTTTCCCAGGCTACTTCTTGATTGTTGCGGACTTCATCAACTGGGCAAAAAATAATGGTGTACCAGTAGGCCCGGGCCGTGGATCTGGTGCCGGTTCTTTGGTTGCTTACTCGCTTGGTATTACCGACCTTGATCCACTGCGTTACAACCTGCTCTTTGAGCGCTTCCTCAATCCTGAGCGGGTATCCATGCCCGACTTTGATATCGACTTCTGCCAGCATGGGCGCGATCGCGTCATACAGTACGTAAAAGATAAGTATGGCAAAGATGCTGTGAGTCAGATTGCTACCTTTGGAACGATGGCCGCGCGCGCAGCAATTCGTGACGTTGGGCGCGTGCTCGAGCAGGGCTATAACTTCGTTGATGGTATTGCTAAGTTGATTCCGAATAAGCCAGGTCAATATATGACCATTGAAATGGCTAAGAAAGAAGAGAAGCAATTAGGCGAACGTGAAAAGAATGAAGATGAAGTACGCCAACTGTTATCGCTCGCACAGCAGTTAGAGGGCATGACCCGTAACGTGGGTATGCATGCGGGCGGCGTATTGATCGCCCCTGGCCGCTTAACGGATTTTTGTCCACTCTATACGCAAGAAGCAAAAGACTCGAAGGATCAAGAGAGTGGTTCCGTCATTAGTCAGTTTGATAAAGATGACGTAGAGGCTATTGGACTCGTGAAGTTCGACTTCTTGGGTTTAACGACGCTAACGATTTTGGCGGCAGCTGAGAAGTGGATTAAAACGCTGCATGCTGATCGTAAAGATTGGAATATTGGCGAAATACCGCTCGATGATGAAAAGGCTTTTGAAGTTTTAAAGAATGCCAATACCGTTGCCGTATTCCAGCTGGAAAGTCGCGGCATGCAAGGCATGCTTCGCGAGGCTAAGCCCGACCGTTTCGAAGATATTATTGCGCTCGTTGCACTGTACCGTCCAGGCCCAATGGATTTGATCCCAGACTTTATTGAGCGTAAGCATGGACGTCAAAAAGTCGAGTATCCAGATCCGCGTATTGAGCCTGTTCTGCAAGAGACCTACGGCATCATGGTCTACCAAGAGCAGGTGATGCAGATGGCCCAGATGATCGGCGGATACTCACTCGGTGGTGCGGATATGTTGCGTCGTGCGATGGGTAAGAAGAAGCCTGAAGAGATGGCTCAGCATCGTAAGATTTTTAGTGATGGCGCAAAAGCGGGCGGTATTACTGAAAGCAAAGCCAACGAGATTTATGACTTGATGGAGCGTTTTGCGGGCTATGGATTTAATAAATCCCATGCTGCTGCTTATGCGCTCTTGGCGTATCAAACCGCTTGGCTTAAGGCCTACTATCCTGCTGAATTTATGGCAGCCAACTTATCGCTCGCAATGGATGACACCGATAAGGTGAAGATTCTGTATGACGATTGTTTGGCAAACAATATTCGCGTGTTCTCGCCTGATATCAATACCGGCGTTTATGTGTTCACGCCATTGCGTGCGCCAGATGCCGCTCCTGACTCGCCAATTAGTCATATTCGTTATGGATTGGGTGCCGTGAGAGGTACTGGCGAGGCAGCAATTGAGGTAATTGTTAAGGCGCGTGAGGCGGGTGGTCCATTTAAGGATTTATTTGATTTCTGTGCCCGCGTTGATCGCAGACAGGTTAACCGTCGCGCCATTGAGGCCTTGATGCGTGCTGGTGCTTTTGATAGTTTGTATAAAGACTCCATCCCTGCCGGTGGCAATCCTTACGATATTCGATCTACTTTGCTAGCTTCTCTTGCGCGTGCAATTGAGGCTGCTGAACAAGCGGAAGCCTCAATCAATCAAGTGAGTTTATTTGAGGTGGCAGGCGAAGAAGATCGACACTTGCCCGAGTTGGTTCGTGAGCCAGTGTGGTCTGAAAAGAAACGCCTTCAGGATGAGAAAAGTGCCCTAGGACTTTGTCTGACCGGACATATGTTTGATGCTTATCGCGACGAGACTGCGCATTTCATTCGACAGCCATTGGCTAAAGTGACTGAGGGTAAAGATCAGTTAATTGCCGGCATCATTACCTCTGCTCGAATGCTGACGGGTCAGCGTGGACGGATGATGATTGCGACCATTGATGATGGCACTGCTGCAATTGAGGTGACACTCTATAGTGAAGTCTACGAACCAAACCGCTCTTGGCTTAAAGAAGATGAGTTGCTAGTAGCTAAGGTAAACGTCACGCCCGATAAGTTTTCTGGCGGGATGCGAATCGTATCAGAGGCGGTGATGGATATTACGGGTGCCCGTATGCGTTTTGCTCGCAATGTGCATTTATCCATCGATTCAGCGATTGATCTCAAATCCTTGCGTAGCCAAATTGGACCTTACTTAATGAGTAATCGTGTGCGAGATCCAAAGCTAGGTCCTGCGGCAGCCTCAATGCCCAGTGCTAGCGAAGGTCTCAAAGGTTTAATGTTGACGGCCGCAGTTACTACTAGTGGCGGAGCTTGCTTGATGCAGTTCCCGGAAGAGCTGCGCATCTATCCAGATGATGCTTGTTTGCATGGCTTGAATCAAATTTTGTCAGCCAAGCAATCCAATACCGTTCAGGTTCAGTACCACTAAATCAGCATCAAAAAAACTATTCAGAGTATTTTATTTATTTGTAGCGCTTTGGAGTGCTTCGATGACTTGATCTGGAGTTAGTTTGTCTAAGCATTCGCTTTTACTACTTGCGCGATCTTCACAGCCTGCTTTGCGGCAGGGAACACACTCACCAGGACCTTGCAGAATCGTGACATTACCAACCGTCTGTGAACGAGCTCTTAATTGATAAGGTTGTGTGCCAATAAAGCCATTAGGCCATGGGCCAAAGTTGGTGGGTGGTGTTGGGCCAAATAAGGCGATGGTAGGTGTATTGCATGCGGCTGCTAAGTGCGTGATTGAAGTATCCACGCCAACATAAGCTATCGCCCCACGAATCAGTGTCCCCGCTTGTGGGATCGTGAGTAGGCCCGCAGTATCAACGACATGCTTACGAGTTTCTTCATCAAGTAATGAAAGAATATCCTGGTTGAGTTGCAGATCCTGCTTGGCAGGGGATGCACTCAGTGCAACTTGCCAGCCCTGTTTTGTAATCCACCCCAGCAATGTTTGCCAATAGGCCAAAGGCCAGCGCTTGTAGGCGGTTAAAGGCCCGGGATGTACAACGACATAAGGAGAGTGAAGTTGAGCGGCAATGCTTGGGGTAATCGGATCGCCAACAGGGGCCGTTACTGAGACTGGTTTCTTAAATAATTCCAGTGGATTTTTGTAAAAGATCTCAAGTAGACGAATCTTTTCGGTAATGACATGTTGTGCAAAATAATCTACATCAACTGTATGTAAGCTGACGGCCTTTTTCCAGGCGTTTTGTTTATCACTTTTACTTTTCTTGGCTTTATCTTGTTCTGTAAGCCCTTGAGGATGTCCGCCCAATACGCCTACACGTTGATGGGCTGCTATCAAGCCATAGAAATAGGTGCGATCGCTTGGTTGCGTAAGCACCGCTAAGTCGTAACGTTGAAAGAGTCTAAAAACCAAGGAAAGATATTCTTTGAGTTTTGGGCGGTCTGAAGTTTCGATTATCTGGGTAACATGAGGGTTACCCTTGAGCATGTCGAGCTTGCCGCGGTAACCTAAAAAGTGAAACTCAGCATCAGGCCAAAGTTCACGCGCTTGTGAAATGAGCGGTGTGGTGACAAGAACATCTCCGATTTGGCGAGTCGCTATAAATAAAACTTTTTTAGGCTTCAGTTCTGAAAATGCAGTCATGGGGCTAATGTAACTTAAATCCTATCGTGCTTTAGCTAGAATTTTTTCACGTACGCGACGTGCATTTTCTGCTGCATTGGATTGATCGTTAATGCGATGGTAGAGGTGAAATACTTCAGTTGCCCACGATCCAGATTTACGAATCACCCCTTTATTTTGTAGTCTAAAAACAAAATCAGCATCTTCATGCCCCCAGCCTGTCATGGTTTCATCAAAGCCACCAATAGCTTGTGCATCCGCCTTCCAACAGGCCATATTGCAACCCTTGATGCGGCGCCAGACAAACTTCTTGTAGTTGCGCCATGCGCCATCACCCAATTTAATTTTGAGGGGCCAGTACTTATTGATGCCACCAGATAGTCGATAACTTAATAAGTTGCTGGTAAATTTGTTGAAATCCCAATAGGGCCATGACAGCAAACGCTTGCTGAGCTCGTCATTAAGTAAGACTCGGCTACCTGTTACCAGGTGGTTCTCCTGAGATAGTGCTCGATGTTGCGCGATAAAGTCTGGTTGAACAATGCAGTCGCCATCAAGAAATATCAAATAATCGCCAATAGACGCTTCAATAGCTTGATTGAGAATGCGGGTCTTACGAAAACCCAGATCCTCTTGCCAGAGATGTCTTATTTTCACTGGAAACTCAATCTGAGTGGCTTCGATCAGCTCTTTAGTGTCTGCGGTAGAGCCATCATCAGCAATGATGATTTCAAAATCCAGATCTGTTTGAGTGCTCAGTGACTCAAGACATAGTTTGAGGGCTTGCGGCCAGTTATAGGTCGCTAAAAGTACAGAGATCATTTGTCGTGATGTTGATGACTTGCAGCCTCTTGATGCAATTGCCATAACTTCATGTAGCGATAGTAGGTTCCTTGCCCATTCGAGATTGCTAAAGCAAAGCCCTGAGGGCCGTCTAAGAAGCCAAGACGAACGAAGTAGGTGCGAGTAAAAGCCCAAATGCCATGAAGTACCGCTTTTAAGGGGCTACTCTTTTTCCCTTTGGAAAATGCCTGTTCTGCAGATGCGGTTGAATAGCGGTCTAGTTTCTGCAGAACTTGCGAGTAGTTCATAAAGCTAAAGTGCAATAGGGGATTTTCTAGCTTGGCCACTTGCCCATTCGGAATTAGCCGTTCATGAACCAGATCATCCGAGAAGCGAGCCGTGCCGCGTTTGAATAATCGATCCACATAATCTGGGCTCCAGCCAGAATGACGAATAAATCGTCCACAATACCAAGAGAGGCGTGGAATTGCGAAACAGTCCACATGAGCTGAATGATGAATGGCAGTCAGAATTTCACTTCTCAGGGCCGGGGTCAGGCGCTCATCAGCATCCAGGGAGAGCACCCACTCACCCGTGGCGAGGTCCAGAGCGCGGTTCTTTTGGGGTCCAAATCCAGGCCAATCGGCGGGTTGGTTAATAACTGCCCCATGGTTTTTGGCGATTTCTAGCGTGCCATCAGTACTGTTGGTGTCGACCACCACGATTTGCTGGGCAATCCCCTCTAGAGAGGCCAGACAATCGGCCAAATTGGCCTCTTCATTGCGAGTGATGAGTATGACGGATAAGGTGGGCATAATTCATTATATGAATGCTCAAGACCGTACCGCCTTAAATCGCTTAATTCAGTATCTGAAGCCCCATATCTGGACGATTATTGGGTCTTTACTAGCCATGGCCCTAGTCGCTGGCGCTGAAACCTCTATTCCAGCCCTGATGAAGCCATTATTGGACCGCGGCTTTACCGGGCAGCTCAACAGCAAGCTTTGGCAGGTACCAGTTTTCTTGGTAGGTTTGGCGCTGGTACGCAGTTTGGCTCAGTTTCTATCAAATTATTTGCTGACTCGCGTTATTAACTCAGTACTACTTAAGTTGCGCGAGCAGATGTTCCAGACGCTGTTAAATGCCTCAACTACTTTTTTTCAAAAAAACTCCGCATCCAATTTAATTAATGCGGTTGTTTTTGAGGTGAACAACGTACTCTCCATCATGGGTGGCATGTTGATTAGCTTGGTGCGGGATTCGCTTACTGTAGTTGGCTTAATTGGTTATCTCATTTACTTGAACTGGCAACTGACTTTGGTGGTGTTGGTGATCTTCCCCATCATTGCCTTCATCATGAGCAAGATTAACAAGCGCCTGCGAACTTTGAATCGCGAACAGCAGACCCTGACTAGTGAGTTGGCTTATATCGTTGAGGAGTCTGCCGCTGGTTACAAGATCGTTAAAGTGCATGGCGCAGAAGAATATGAAATGCGTCGTTTCATGGATAAGGCCGAACGTTTGCGCCAGTTTTCCCTGAAAGCGGCGGTAGCGGGCGGCCTAAACCAGCCCATTACTCAGCTCATCGCTTCTATGGCGCTATCAATCGTGCTGGTCATCGCTTTAATGCAGTCAGCCTCTGAAGGCACTACGGTGGGTGGCTTTGCCTCATTTATTACCGCCATGATGTTGGTAATTTCACCAATTAAACATTTAGCGGATATTAATCAGCCATTACAGCGTGGTTTAACTGCTGCAGAGATGATTTTTTCACTTATGGATCAACCCTTTGAGGAGGATGAATTCCGTAAGGAAAATATGAAGTCCTTAGGTAAGGCTAAAGGTGGAATTCGATTTGAAAATGTTGGCTTCTCTTATCAGCAAGAAGCTGGGCGTAAAGATGCACTTACGGGTGTGAATTTAAATATCAAGCCTGGTGAAGTGGTGGCATTTGTCGGTCCATCTGGAGGTGGTAAATCTACCTTGGTCAATTTGCTGCCCCGTTTCTTTAAGCCAACAAGTGGGCAAATTTTCTTAGACGATATTCCGCTTGAGGATATTGTTCTGGCGGATGTGCGAAAGCAAATTGCTTTTGTAAGCCAGGATGTCATTTTATTTAACGATAGCATTGCAGCAAACGTTGCGTATGGTGCTGTAGGTCCAAGGGGTATCGACCGTGGGCGCGTGATGGAGGCGCTTGAGGCGGCAAACTTAAGCACTCTCATGAAAGAAATGCCTGAAGGAATTGATACGCCAATTGGAGATAACGGCAATCGCTTATCCGGTGGCCAGCGCCAGCGTTTAGCCATTGCGAGGGCGATCTATAAAGATGCGCCTATCCTAATCTTAGATGAGGCAACCTCTGCTCTGGATTCTGAGTCAGAGCGTCAAGTGCAAGATGCTTTGGAACGCCTGATGGCTGGACGAACCACCTTAGTAATTGCTCACCGCTTATCCACCATTGAGCATGCTGATCGCATTGTGGTGTTGGAGCACGGCCACGTCATCGAAAATGGCACGCATGAAGAGTTGCTTGCTAAAGATGGCTTGTACGCCAACCTGCATCGCATCCAGTTCTCAAACGCCTAATTTGTACCTAGCTGAGAACGATGTCGTATTGCTCTTGGCGAAAGCTGCCTTCAGCCTGAAGCTTGATAGGCTTGCTGATAAAGTCGCCTAGCTGCGCCAAAAATTGATTTTCTTCTTCAAGAAAAAGGTCAATTACATCGGGTGCAGCAACAATCCTAAATTCTCGGGGATTAAATTGGCGATGTTCTCGCACAATTTCTCGCAAGATCTCATAGCAAATGGTCTGCGCTGTTTTGACTTCACCCTTTCCCTGGCAAGTGGCGCAAGGTTCGCAAGTGATATGGGCGAGGGATTCTCGAGTGCGTTTGCGCGTCATCTCCACCAAGCCTAGTGAAGAAAAGTCACTCACTGAAGTGCGAGCATGATCGCGTTCTAAATTGCGATTGAGCTCGTGCAAAACCGATTCTTGATGGTCTTTGCTCAGCATATCAATAAAGTCAATGATGATGATGCCGCCAAGATTGCGTAAACGGAGTTGACGAGCAATAGCTTGAGCAGCCTCAAGATTGGTTTTAAATACGGTGTCATCGAGATTGCGTGCGCCGACATAACTTCCGGTATTGACATCAATAGTGGTCATTGACTCTGTTTGATCGATCATCAGGTAGCCACCCGATTTGAGATCTACTCTTCTACCTAAGGCTTTATTGATTTCAGCATCGACATCAAACAAATCGAATAGAGCGCGCTCACCGCGATGCAGGGTGAGCTTATCCAAAAGATTGGGCATGTAGAGTGTGGCAAAACCTTTGAGCTTTTCAAAGTTCTCAGCGGAGTCGACTCGGATTTGGGTAGTTGCTTCACCAGCAACATCACGTAATACGCGTTCAGCTAGGCTGAGATCTTGGTAAAGCAGGCTGGGGGCAGCCTTGTGGTTCACAGCTTCTCGGATCTTTTCCCAAGTGGTGCGTAGGTAAAGCATATCGTGCTCAAGTTCGGTGTCACTGGCATCTTGTGCGCTAGTGCGCACAATGATTCCGCCTTTTTCATCGGCAGGCATGAGTCCGGCAAGACGCGCCTTAATTGCTTCGCGCTCTTCAGGCTGATCAATTCTTTGGGATACGCCAATATATTTCTCGGTGGCCGCATCAGTACCGGCCGGTGGCAAATACACTAAGTTTCGGCCAGCGATGCTGAGTTGGGTTGTAAGACGAGCGCCTTTAGTTCCCAAAGGATCTTTAAGAACTTGGACTAAAACATTTTGCCCTTCAAACAGCAACTTTTCTATTTGTGCTTGAGGGTTATTTTGAGTGATATCCGCAACGTGCATAAATGCGGTGCGCTCTAAGCCAATCTCAATGAAGGCAGACTGCATGCCGGGTAGCACGCGCACTACCTTGGCTAAATAAATATTGCCGACGATGCCACGTTGACGAGTGCGCTCAATCTGCAGCTCTTGAACGGCGCCTTGCTGAATTAATGCCACCCGTGTTTCTTGGGGGGTGATGTTGATCAGAATCTCTTCATTCATATGCGGGCAACTTTAGCGAAATCCAATAATTGGTTAACTTCGAAAATAGGTAATCCCATGATACCGCTATAGCTGCCTTTAATTGAGGGAATAAAAGCTCCTCCAAGACCCTGAATGCCATATGCTCCAGCCTTACCAAAGGGTTCGCCACTCTGAATGTAATTGTCAATTTGCGTTTCAGTTAAGTGGGCAAACTCCACTTCGGAGACTTGCACCAAACAAAGGGGCTTGGTTTGAAGGTCGATCATGAGAACAACTGCAGTGAGTACCTCATGTACTTTGCCGCTGAGCATTTTGAGAATGCGTTTAGCATCCGCAGCATCGTTAGGTTTGCCGAGGATTTCACCAGCAGGGTTGCCGGGCAGGCTTACAGTGGTATCTGCGCACAGAATAGGCGCCCATGGTTTTCCACTGTTTTGCCATCTTGCTAATGCAATGGCACTTTTGGCAAAAGTGACCCGCTCAACATATTGACGGGCTTTTTCATTGGGGAGGGGCGTTTCAAGGGTCTCCGTATCTTCACCTGGTGACGCAATCAACATCTCAAACCGGATACTAATTTGTTTGAGTAACTCTTGGCGTCGCGGGCTTTGTGATGCAAGATAGATATAAGAAAACATTAATGACTTACTCGCGGTGATAGGGGTGACCCTGCAAAATAGTCCAAGCACGATATAGTTGCTCGACCAACAGGACTCTGGCCATGGCATGCGGTAGCGTCAGGCTTGAGAGGCGCCACATCGCTTGAGCTCTCTCTTTGAGGCTGCTATCAAGTCCATCGGCGCCACCAATTAAAAAGGTGATGTCAAAACCCTCTTGACGCCAGCTTGCTAGCTGCGTCGCTAGATTTTGGGTGGTTTGATCTTTACCACGCTCATCAAGAGCAATGACACGAGAGCCTTTTGGAATGGCAGCCGCAATTTTTATGGCTTCTTTGGCTGGAGTGAGATCGGGTTTAATCTCTTTGATTTCAATGCTGCAATCTGCTGGCATGCGCTTAATGTAATCATGGGTTGCAGTAGCAACCCATTCTGGCATTTTGTGACCAACAGAAACAATCGTTAAGCGCATTACTGAAGCATTACTCTTCGTCGTCAGGTTCACTTGCTTTCACAAGCCCCTTATCTGCCGCTAATTTGACGCGCACTGGCTTAGCACCCCACATGCCTTCAAGTTGGTAGTAGGCACGTAGTGCGGGCTGCAGAATATGAACAACGACATCGCCACAGTCGACAAGCACCCATTCACCAGTCTCCAAACCTTCAACGGAGATTACTTCGCCACCTTTGGCGTTGACAGCCTCTTTAACAGACATGGCCAAAGATCTGGTCTGGCGATTAGAGGTGCCGGTAGCGATAATGACGCGGTCAAATAGCTCACTGAGTTTAGTGGTGTCATAAACACGAATATCCTGCGCTTTGACATCTTCTAAGGCATCGATCACGACGCGTTGTAATTTAGTTAAGTCCATAGTTTCTTTAATATTTTTCTGAGATTTTTTGTATATAGGGGTGATCTTAGCCTGATTATTTATACAGACCTAGATTTGTGATGATTTCTAAAGCGTGAGACGGAATTTGCTCGGAGGCAATTGTGTCGCGAGAAGTGCTTCTCAGCTGATTTCGCAACTCGGTTGATGAAAGGTCTACTGAAAGACTGTTATCTAGGTAGATGCGGCCAAATCGGCTTTTTTCAAGGCCGTTTGGCTCCATGCATTGGTGCTTTGCCAATAAAGCCTCAATTTCAGGACTCATCTCTGCGGAAAGCTCATGTTGAGGCCTGCTTGCTACCGCGAAATTCACAAAGCTTAGCAATTGATCCCAAGAGTTCCAGGAGGCGAGGTTTAGAAGAGAGTCGGCCCCCATCAACCAAGTCAAGCTGACATCAGGTCCAAAACGCTCTCTCAAGGCTTTTACGGTGTCGATGGCATAGCTTGGGCCTGCACGATTAATTTCGATGCGATCAACGCCAATTTGAGTAGGGATTTGTGAGTAGAGAAATACTCTCGCTAAATCAATGGCGGCTGCTTCGGTAAGTTGTAGGCGTATTTCCGCTGGGGTGATACCGGAATCTTTTTGCCAAGGCTCACCACTAGGGATCAATAGCAAGGCATTGAGATGTAAGACTTTCGCAAAATGCGTAGCCAGCTTGAGATGACCAAGATGCGGCGGGTCAAATGTACCACCCAAAATGCCAATTTTTTTTGGAGTATCCAAATGTGCTGAGATCAAGTTAGGATAGCCAGTCACGCGGCTTAAGGTAGTAATCGTAGAGCTTTGCTTCAGGTGTTCCGGGCTTGGGTTGCCAGTTGTACCACCACTGAACTACTGGGGGCATAGACATCAGAATTGACTCAGTACGTCCACCAGAGTGCAAACCAAAAATGGTGCCACGGTCGAATATTAAGTTGTATTCCACGTAGCGACCACGACGGTATTCTTGAAATGATTTTTCTTCAGCTGTGAAGCTGTCTTTGTAGCGACGCTCCACAATCGGTAAGTAAGCATCAATAAACGCATCGCCAACAGCGCGCGTCATAGCGAAGCTTTGTTCAAAACCAAGGTCATTGAAATCATCAAAAAAGACACCACCAATACCGCGAGGTTCTTCGCGATGCTTGAGGTAAAAATATTCATCACACCATTTTTTGAAGCGTGGGTATAGCTCTTCACCAAAAGGATCCAAAGCATCTTTAGCCGTTTGGTGAAAGTGTTTGCAATCCTCATCAACTCCGTAATAGGGTGTCAGATCAAAGCCACCGCCAAACCACCAGACTGGCTCTTTGCCGGGAGCTTGTGCAATGAAGCAGCGCACATTCATATGGGTGGTGGGCACCTTGGGGTTGTTTGGGTGAAAGACTAAAGAAACGCCCATGGCTTCAAAGCTCCGCCCGGCAACTTCTGGGCGATGGTGTGACGCTGAAGGCGGCATTTGATCGCCGCGGACATGTGAGAAGCCCACGCCACCTTTTTCTAAAATATTGCCGCTATCCAAAATGCAGGTGCGTCCATAACCTTTTAACTTACTATCTTCTGGCTTTTCCCAGGCATCAACCATGAACGCTTTGCCATCGAGCGCGCTCATTGCGTTAGTAATGCGATCTTGTAGGCCTAAAAAATAATCTTTTAAGTCTGCAATATTGATTTGAGTATGTTCAGCGGATGACAATGTTCAATGATCTTTGTATTGGATGTTATGAATTGCGGAAGTTATTTCACTGCGCGATAGCCAATATCTTTGCGATATTGCATGCCATCAAACTGGATCTTAGAGATAGCGTCGTATGCTTTTTGTTGCGCTCCACGAACAGTGTCTGATAGACCGACTACACACATAACACGACCACCTGAGGTGATTAGCTTGCCATCTTGAAGCTTAGTGCCAGCATGAAAGGTCAATTGATCTTCGGTGTCGGCTGGTATGCCGGTAATAACATCACCATTGCGTGGAGTATCTGGATAGTTATGGGCTGCGAGCACTACACCTAAAGCAGTGCGACGATCCCAATCTAATTCCACTTCATTCAGTGTGCCATCAACGGCATGATCGAGTGCGTTGACTAGATCACTGCGCAGGCGCGCCATGATCGGTTGTGTTTCTGGGTCACCCATGCGGCAATTAAATTCCAAAGTCTTAATTTTGCCGTCTGGAGAAATCATGAGGCCTGCGTAGAGGAAGCCGGTATAAGGAATGCCATCAGTCTCCATACCTTTAACGGTGGGCATGATGACCTCGCGTAAAGCGCGCGCATGAATTTCTGGAGTGACAACTGGGGCGGGGGAGTAAGCACCCATGCCGCCGGTATTGGGGCCTTGATCGGCGTCGAGTAAACGTTTGTGATCTTGGCTAGTGGCTAGGGCTAAAACATGTTTACCATCTACAAGCACAATGAAGCTGGCTTCTTCACCCATTAAGAATTCTTCAATGACAACGCGTGCACCTGCATTGCCTAGTTTGTTGTCGGCGAGCATCATATCGACAGCGGCATGTGCTTCTGCCAGATCCATCGCCACGACCACCCCTTTGCCAGCGGCAAGACCATCAGCCTTGATCACAATTGGCGCACCTTTTGCATCAATATAAGCATGAGCCTCTAATGCATTAGAGAAGGTCTGATATTCCGCAGTTGGAATACCATGGCGTTTCATAAAGGCTTTCGAGAAATCCTTTGAGGACTCTAATTGAGCAGCCAGTTGGGTTGGTCCGAAGATGCGCAAACCATTGTTACGGAATACATCTACGATCCCTGCAGCCAATGGAGCCTCAGGACCAACTACGGTGAGATGAATTTTTTCACGCTTGGCAAAATCTGCTAACTCCTGAAGATCGGAGATAGGAAGGTTTTCAATTCCCGCAGCAGTTTGTTTTGCGGTGGCAGTGCCGCCATTACCGGGCGCTACATATACGGTTTGAACTTGTGGGGATTGAGCTAGCTTCCATGCCAATGCATGTTCACGACCACCGGATCCGACTAAAAGAATTTTCATGACGAGCTAAGAAATAAGTTAATGAATGGGATTTATAAATTTGATGGCTTACAAGGATGCATTCGTAAATACCTCTTGAACATCATCTAAGTTTTCAAGCGCATCTAAAAGTTTTTGCATGCTTTCAGCTTGCTCACCTTCGAACTCGGTTTCGGTTTCTGGCCGCATTGTCACTGTGGCAATCTCCGGCTTTAAGCCTGCTTGGGTGAGGGCATCTTGCACTTTAGAAAAGTCGGGCACTGGTGTGAGCACCTCGAGCGAGCCGTCGTCATGAGTAATGACATCTTCTGCGCCGGCATCCAGGGCGATTTCCATCAGTTGATCTTCATTGGTGCCTGGGGCAAACAACATTTGGCCACAGTGCTTAAACATAAAAGCGACCGAACCTTCGGCACCCATGTTGCCACCATTTTTTGCAAACGCATGGCGAACTTCAGCAACGGTACGGGTGCGGTTATCCGTTAGGCAATCCACGATGATGGCGGCTCCATTGAGGCCATAACCTTCATAACGAATTTCTTCGTAGTTCACGCCTTCAAGCGAGCCTGTACCGCGCTGAATTGCGCGCTGTACGTTGTCATTCGGCATATTGGCATCTTTAGCCTTATCGATTGCTAGGCGTAAACGCGGGTTCGTAGCGATATCGCCGCCGCCTAATTTGGCTGCAACCGTGATTTCTTTGATGAGTTTGGTCCAAATCTTGCCGCGCTTTTCGTCTTGACGTCCTTTGCGGTGCTGAATATTGGCCCATTTCGAATGGCCGGCCATACGGGTAAGTCCTTTTGAGTAATTTGGCTTGAAGACCTCATTTTAAGGGCTTCTGAGGTCAAGAATAGGAGTGCTACAACTTTTTTGTTACACTCTCACCTCTTAGTAAGCTTCAATGCAGTTTTTCCACTGCAAACACCTGCCCCGGTGATGGAATTGGTAGACGTGCCGGACTCAAAATCCGGTGCCGCAAGGCGTGGCGGTTCAAGTCCGCCCCGGGGCACCATCTCAAATAGCCTGTTATCGACGCTTTGAGATTCTCTAAACCCTAAATCTCGTAAGTTTCCGACTCGCTGTTCATGGCTTGCTCAACAATTTTCTTCGTGAGCGTTGGCGAGAATAGTTCGATGAAGGTGTACACAAAAGAGCGTAAGTAAGCTCCCTGCTTAACACCTAAATGCGTCACGTTGTTGCCAAACAAGTGCCCAACAGGAATGACTCGGAGATTACGATCTCGATCTGCGTCATAGGCCAATCCAGCCACAATGCCCACACCCATCCCAGTTTCAACATAAGTCTTAATCACGTCCGCATCGATCGCTTCCAAAATAATATCCGGACTAAGATTGCGTTGCGCAAAAGCGGCATCGATCTTGCTGCGGCCCGCAAACGCTTTGTCATAGGTGATGAGCGGATATTTCGCAATTTCTTCTAAAGTGATGGTGGATTGATTTAGAAGGGGGTGGCTTAGCGGCACCATGACAACGTGTTGCCATTGGTAGCCTGGGAGAGCTAGTACACCAGGAGTGTTGGCGATGCCTTCGGTTGCAATTGCAATATCGGCACGATCATGAATGAGCAGCTCTGCAATTTGCCCTGGGCTACCCTGTTGAATGCTGACCCGAACCTTTGGAAAACGTTTAGTAAATTCAGTAAGAACCTTTGGCAAAGCATAGCGGGCCTGTGTATGAGTGGTAGCAATGACAAAGTTCCCTTGATCTTGACTGGCAAAGTCTTTGCCAACCCTTCTTAAAGTTTCTACTTCGTCCAGAATGCGCTCAATTGAGGCGAGGATGCGTTTGCCTGGCTCGGTAAGCGAGCGAATGCGTTTGCCGTGGCGACGGAATATTTCTACACCTAGCTCATCTTCTAGCTCAATGATGGCCTTGGAGACCCCAGGTTGAGAGGTGAAGAGCGCCTTAGCGGCTGAAGTCAGGTTGAAGTTCTGTCTGACTGCTTCGCGAACAAAACGAAATTGGTGAAGATTCATATGGATTCCATTCTTTATATCAGCTGAGATATATGAATGACATTCTATATGATTTTGAGGTATTAAGCCCTAGAAACCCAACGTAAACCCACAATCGCCAATATGAAATACAGCAATGGTGGCGTGAGGGCGGTAAGTAGTGCGGGCCAGGAGCCTAGGAGTCCCACATTAGAGAAGAGAGAGTTAAAGAGCTGAAAGCTCATGCCCAACATGATGCCGCCGAACACCTTGATCCCCACACTACCGGCGCGAACCTTGAGGTAGGCAAATGGCAAAGCCAAGGTCAGCATGACGAAAATCGTAAATGGGTAGATTACTTTTTTCCAGAACGCAATAGAGTGGCGCTGAGCATCCTGTTTGTTATCTCTTAAGTGGGAGATGAAACGCCCCAAACTAAAGATAGACATTTTCTCCGGGCTGACCAAAAGCACGTTCAAAATTTGAGGTGTCACTTCAGAATTGAGGCTAACAATGGGGTGAACAAAGGTCTGCGCTGAATAGACTGGATTGAGTGGATCACTTTGCTTGGTTTCTTTAAAGCGAGTTTCGGTGACGTCATCTAGAATCCAGGTCCCCGTATGATCAAAGCGTCCCGAAACCGCACTTCTAATGGAGAGTAGGCGATACGCATCATCAAATTCATACATGCGAATATTTTTGATTTCGTTATCTTGTTCAATCTTGCCAACGTTGACATAGCGAACTCCCGGCCTAATTGGCCCACTACCATCCTCATCTCGTAAGCGATCTTTTACCCAAACTCCGGTTTTGAATTGGGAGCTATAGGATGAGCCCAAAGCCTTCATGCGAATCTGCTCTGAGAGATTCTCGGTATAGGGTCCTAGCCACTCACTCATGACGAGCGTTAGAACAACTAGAGGTAATGAAATTTTTGCCAGAGTAGTTAAGCCCCTGCGCATATCCAATCCAGCAATGCGCAAGATTGTGAACTCGGACTGACTTGCTAGCATGGCAAATACATAAATACTTCCAATCAAGCCGGCAATCGGAATGATCTCGGAAATGCGACTTGGGGCTTTTAAGAAAACATGCAGCAGTGCTAATGGCAGAGTGTATTGACCCTTTACTGAGCCAAGCTCGCTGAGGATGTCAAAAAATAAAAACAGTGCCACCAAGGCAAATAGGATGAAGCCAAAGGCAGCATAAATCTGCCTGGCTAGGTAGCGCTCAAAGATGTAGGGAAATAGATATTTCATCTATTGGCCAAGAATGAAGGTAATTGACGGCGCCACCATTTCAGCGAAGGGTTGATGCGATTGCGAATGAGCAGAAAAGCAATACCAAAGGCTAGGGCATGTATTGGCCAGGCCGCTACAAAAACATTGACCTTCCCTTGCGACACAAAGTTTTGCGTGAGGTTGAGAAGGTTGCTATAGATAAGGTAAATCAGTACGGCATAAAACATCGCGGTGTAATTACCCAGTCTTGGGTTGACGTAAGCAAGCGGTATGGCGATTAACACTAGGCCCAAAGCCATTAGCGGTAAGCCGATGCGCCAAAGTAATTCAGCTCGATTGGGATTGATGGTGTCTAGATTGGAATCATTCCAGAGTTCGGAGACAGTTTTTTCCCGATCGCGCGGAGCTGGATCAAGAACGCTTTTACTTTGAATGTGGGTACTGTACTCATCAAACTCCAGAATCCTGAAATCAGGTTGCGTAGGCATCCCCTCATACCGCCGACCATTGTTGAGTACGATGGATTTGCCGCCACCTTCTGCACCCTCAATAAATCCAGTGGAGGCAACAGCGACACTCAGTCGACCGTTTTTGGTTTCAGCGGCAAAGATATTTTTTACTTCACTTTTATCGACATCTAGTTCTTCAATAAAAAATACACGCTCAGCTTTGGCTGACTCTCTAAATTGACCAGCGGCAACCATAGAAACATCACTGCGTTGCTGGAATCTTTGGCTAATGAGGGTGGATTCGCGATTCGCCCAAGGCCACACAAAGAGGGCCAAAAGGGCAATGATGATGATGAGGGGTGCCGCAAAACGTAGGATTGGTCGAATTAGGCTGGCAATACTCAGGCCGCTAGCAAACCAAACAATCATTTCGGAGTCTTTGTACCAACGTACCAGCACAATTAAGACGGCTACAAACAGAGAGACTGTGAGTAATACAGCCATATAGCCTAGAGTAGCTAGCGCTATGAGAACTAGGGCATCTTCTGGGTTTACTGCGCCATTTGCTGCAAAGCCCAGAATTCGGATGACCAGAGTGGTAATCATGATGGTTACCAAGACCAAAAAAACACCTCCAGTCGTAAAACTGAGTTCGCGGCGAAGGGCTTGATGAAAAATCATGAATAGATAATGAATTGGCTGTTATGGGTTCACTCAAGATGTGAACCTGCATCTCGGAGGATAATGGATAAACACCCATTTTTT
>ERZ650301.85-NODE-85-length-20852-cov-8.875751_pt1 | contig 20852 bp, 8 predicted proteins | sample MGYA00376237_ERZ650301 | MGnify/ENA primary metagenome ERZ650301 (study PRJEB26733, sample SAMN07839255) | wastewater metagenome | biome: small river; feature: stream; material: water | place: USA: North Carolina | collected 2016-04-05 ...
TTGCCATCCGCAACTCTAACGACGGCATCTCGATGGCTCAAACCGCTGAAGGCGCGATGGGTCAAGTCACCAACATGCTGCAACGCATGCGTGAACTGTCTGTTCAATCAGCCACAGGTTCTTTGAATGCTGATGACCGCAAGTCGGTTCAGCAAGAAGTTGACCAGCTCAAGGCTGAAATCGACAACGTGGCTACCAAGACTAACCACAACAACATCAACTTGCTCGACGGCAGCGCCGGCAAAATCGTGTTGCAAACGGGTGTGAACGCCAACGACACCATGAACATCGCTTTCGGTTCTGTGAAAACCAAAGACATCGGCATGGGCTCACGCGCTTCTTTGTCTTCTGTGGCCACTAACTTTGCCGCTGGTTCAGCTCCTAACCTCAAAGATGGCGACTTGATCTTGAACGGTGTGGTGGTCGGTGCTTCTTTGGCAACTGACGACAACAAGTCTTCTGCTGCTAACGCTGCCAGCGCCATTGCCAAAGCTGCTGCGATCAACCGCGTGGCTGACCAAAGCGGCGTGCACGCTACTGTGGGTCAAGCTGTTGCCTTTGGCTCGAAGATGACTGCTGCTGCATCTAACGGCACATTGAAGATCAACGGTGTGGACACAGCTACTGTGTACACAACTGACGATGCTGAATTGTCTCGCGCTGCTGTGATGACTGCCATCAACAACGTCTCTGGTCAAACCGGCGTTAAAGCTGTCAACACACACGACGACAACCAAGGTATCGTTTTGGTCGCTGCTGACGGTCGCAACATCGAACTCGATTTAGGTTCTCTGACATCTGCTGCCACTGGTTTGGGCGCAAGCAACGTGTACGCAGGTACCGTTGAGCTCAACACCATGGACGGCAAAGCCATCAACGTGTCTAGCAATGTGTCTGGTGATATCACCAACTCTGGCTTGAACTTCGGCTCTTTCAAAGCTGACACAGCGCAATCTGTGAGCTTGCAACGTCACACAGCTGCTGCTGCACCTGCTGCTGGAACAACTCCTAACAGCACTCAAACTGGTGTGTTCAATGGCAACACCTTGGTGTTGAACGGTGTGGGCATCGACGCGGCCAACGCAAACGACGACCAAGCTTCCAACACAGCTGTTGATTCTTCTAGCAAGGCTGCCAGCGCCATCGCGATTGCTGCTGCCATCAACAAGAAGACCAGCATGACAGGCGTGACCGCAACTGCAGAGCCAAACGTCATCAACGGTACTGGCTTTACCGCTGGTACTGTGAGCAAGTTGAACTTGAACGGTGTTGACGTTGCGATCAGCTTGGATGCCAACTCTAGCCGTGATGACGTGATGACTGCGATCAACGCTGCGCAAGGTAAAACGGGTGTGGTTGCTTCAGCATGGGGCGAAGGCATCACTTTGACTGCAGCTGACGGCCGCAACATCTCTATCAGCTCTGATGCAACTGACGCTGCTGCTCTGGGCTTGGGTGGTGCAACCATCGGTACAGCTGGTGACACGACTGACGCTGTGACTCAGTACTCAACAGTTAAGTTGAGCTCTGACAAAGCATTCACCGTTGAAAGCGGTTCTGAAGGCAACGACAACTTCGCAGCTCTGGGCTTCCGCCGCGGTAGCTTCGGTGGCTCTGACAACGCTTTGAAGATCGCTGACTTGGATGTGACCACACAAGCTGGTGCAACCGATGCCATCAAGGCCATCGACGCAGCATTGAACACTGTGGCCGCTGACGAAGCCCGCGCTGGTGCCTTCCAAAACCGTTTGGAAGCCGTGGTGTCTAACTTGACTGAGTCGAACCAAAACATGTCTGCCTCACGCAGCCGTATCTTGGACACAGACTACGCCACGGAGACCAGCAACATGGCTAAGTCACAGATCATTTCGCAAGCAGCAACAGCCATGTTGGCGCAAGCGAACCAGTCTGCCCAATCGGTTCTGTCACTGTTGAAGTAATCGCAGACCGTTACCCCAAGCAATTGGGGTTAACAAAAAAGCGAGCCGTGTGCTCGCTTTTTTGTTGATCTTCAAATCTTTTTACTTTTTTTGATCAGGACGCTCAAGTTTTCAAACTTCGTGCCGATCTACATGAGACGAATCCCTGTAAGGGCAGAGTATTGCTGAGCAATCTCTGCCGTTACAAGCCCTCAATAAATGAGTGAAAAGAGCGAATCATGGCCACGATCAACAACTTAAGTACTGGTTTTCAATCGAATGCATTGATCACCTACGGCGCTGCGGCGCCAGCAGCCACCAAGGTCACGGCCACGACCGATATTTCTGGCTACGACGCCACCAAAATCAAAGCCATGTCCGTGGCTGAAGCTGCGGCACTGACCACTGAGCAAATTTCCTCCATCAGTACTTCGGCGATGGCGGGTTTGACGGCAGCTCAGTTGGGTGTGTTGAGCGCTATCAATGTGGCGGCATTCACTGACCAACAAATGGCGGCTTTTGACAAGACGCAAATTGCTGCGTTCAAGGCTACGCAAGTGGGTGCGTTCACTTCATCGCAAATCAATTCGATGACGACAGCGCAGATGTCTGCATTGACGGTAACCCAAGTGGCGTCCCTCAATGTCTCGCGCATCAAAGACATTGACAGCACACGCTTGGGGGCTTTGGACTCCAAGCAAATTCAAGCGCTGACCACAGACCAAATCGTCAACTTGATCGCTGACCAATTGGGCTCCATGAGCACCACGCAAATTGCGAGCTTGAAGGTGTCGCAAGTCTCAGCCATCGAGACGCGTGACTTGTCTGGTTTATCCACCAGTCAGGTGGCTGCCTTAGGTGTAAACCAAGTCAAGGCTTTGAGCGCTAACCAACTCAAGGCTTTGAGCACAGATCAAATCAAAGCCATTGAAACGGCTGACTTGGCTGGTATGACAGCCACGCAAATCAGTTCGTTGTCGACCGCTCAAGTGAAGGTGTTGAGCAGCTCTCAGCTCAATGCCTTGACAGCCACAGAGCTGACGGCTTTGTCTGACTCGCAACTGCAAGCGCTGACCACCACACAGGTCAATAGCCTAAGCTCTGCGAATACGGCTAAATTGAAATCTACACAAGTGGCCGCCCTCAGCACAGCGCAAGTTGCGGCACTCAGCACAGATCAAGTCAAAGCCTTGGCTGTGTCATCGGTTGCAGCGATGGGTTCTAACCAGATCAACGCGATGACCACCTCACAAGTGGGCGCATTGACAGCGGCACAACTCAAAGGCTTGACGACAGATACCTTGGCTGCGATGGGTACCACCCAAGTGGCTGCATTGACAACCAGCCAAGTAGCTGGATTGACGGTTGCCTCTGTAGGCTCAATGACCGGGACACAAGTGGCTGCGATGACTACATCGCAAGTTCAAGCGCTCACAGCCACACAAGTCAAAGCTTTGTCTGCTGGCAAAGTGGCTGCGATGACCACCACCCAAGTGGCGGCATTGACCAACGACCAAGTCAAGACGCTTAGCGACACACAACTTAAAGCATTGACCACCTCTGAAGTGGTTGCCTTGGGTACAGCGCAAGTTAAAGCGCTGACAGACACACAAATCAAATCACTCACCACAGACGCTGTGGCTGCCATGACTACGGCACAAGTCAATGCCTTGAGCACCTCGCAGCTCAAAGCGTTGTCAGCCAGCCAAGTCACTGCATTGACATCGACCAACGTGGCTGCCTTGGCCACATCGCAAGTCAGCGCTTTGTCATCGAGCCAAGTGCAAGCTTTGACCACATCTGCTGTGGGCGCATTGTCCAGCAGCTTGGTCAACGCCATGACCACAGCGCAAGTGGCAGCGTTGACCACAGGTCAAGTTCAGTCTCTGTCAACTTCGACAGTGGGTGGTATCTCCACCACCAACGTTCAGGCTTTGGGTTCTGCACAAGTCGCTGCACTTACCACCAGCGAAGTGACAAAGCTCAGCACCACACAAGTGGTTGCCTTGACTTCTAAGCAAGTCAATGCATTGACCACCGCCTCTGTGGCAGCCATGAGTACGGACCAAGTTAAGGCCTTGTCCTCCACACAAGTGCAGGGCATCACCAATGCGGGGTTGAACGCACTGACCACCGCACAAGTGGCTGTCTTGAGCACTGCCCAAGTGTCTTCGCTCACAGCAACGCAAGTGGCTGGTTTGTCGACAGGCGCCTTGCAGTCATTGAGCACCACCCAAGTGGCTGCTATGACGGACACACAAGTCAAAGCTTTGACCACCACAGAAGTGGCAGCCATGACCACGGCACAGGTTGCCGCTTTGACCACTTCGCAAGTGGCGGTCATGTCGACCGACGACATCTTGGCTTTGGGTACAGCCCAAGTCAGCGCTTTGACCACCTCGCAACTGCAAGCGATGAACCAAGCGCAAGTTCGCACCTTGGAGTCTGATGAAGTGGCTGTCTTGAGCACCACTCAGCTGCAAGCCTTGTCTGCCAACCAGTTCAAAGCATTCAGTACGCAAGATGTGGCTGCATTAACCACGTCGCAAGTGGCTGCCTTGACCACGGGTCAAGTCAAGGCCATGTCGCCAGAGAACATCGCAGCTCTCAGCACCTCGCAAGTCGCTGCCATCACCACCACTCAACTGGGCGCACTGACCAATGCCACAGTGGCTGGGTTGAGCAGCACACAAGTGCAAGCACTGACCACAGGTCAAGTGAAGGCCTTGTCTGAAGCCCAAGTCAAATCCATCACAACCACCGACGTTGCTGTGTTGAGCACAGCCCAAATCGGTGCAATGACGACAGCACAAGTGAAGGCTTTGACCGTAGACCAAGTGTCTGCGCTCAGCACTACCGGCGTGTCGGGCTTGAGCACCACCCAAGTGGGTGTGTTGACCACTGATCAAATCCAGTCGCTCACCACAGGTGGCGTGTCCACACTGAGCACCGCCCAATTGGCCGCGATGTCTACCTCGCAAGTGCGTGGCATCACAGCTGCTGGCGTGACAGCACTGACCAGCACACAAACTTCCACACTCAGCACAGACCGTTTGGCTGCGTTGACCACGGACCAAGTCAAAGCCTTGACCACCGGCAATGTCTCAACCTTGAGTACATCGCAAGTCAAGGCCATGACGTCTGACCAAGTGGCTGTGTTGACCACAGCTCAGTTGCAAGCCTTCAGCACAACGCAAGTGCAAGCCATCGAGACCAGCGATGTGGCTGCGATGACCAGCACGCAAATCAAAGCACTGAGCAACACTGAGTTGTCAGGTATGAACACTGCGCAAGTGGCTGCCTTGACGACGGATCAAATCAAATCGGTGACTACCGCTGCTGTGGCAGGTTTGAGCACCACACAAGTGGCAGGTTTGACCACAGGGCAAGTGGCTGCGTTGGGCATAACCCAAGTTCAAGCGATGGAAACCGCCGATGTGGCTTCTCTCAGTTCTGCACAAGCGCAAGCTTTGTCGACAGCCCAAGTGGTCGCATTGAGCACGTCTCAAGTTCAAGCGATTTCGACTGCAGGTATCAGTGGTTTGACCACGGATGCTGTGAAGGGTTTGAGCAATAGCCAGTTGCAAGCCATCACCACTGCAGGTGTGGCTGCCATGACGACGACCCAAGTGGGTGCCTTGGGCACTTCACAAGTTGCGGCCCTCACCAGCACAGAAACAGCGGCGTTGACCACCTCGCAAGTGCAAGCCTTGAGCACGGCACAAGTGAAAGCCTTGGAAGTGGGTGATTTGGCTGCGATGAGCACCGCACAAGTGGCAGCACTCACCACCACCCAAATGGGTGCATTGACAGCCGGTCAAGTCAGTAACTTGACCACTGGGCAAGTTGCTGCGCTCACGACGGCTCAGGTGAATGTATTGAGCAGCACCCAAGTGCAAGCGCTTAGCTCCACACAAGTGGCGGCTTTGACCACCGGTCAAGTGGCGGCTTTGACTACAGGTAGTGTGACTTCATTGAGCGAGGCCGATGTGCGTGCCTTGAGCACAGGCCAAGTCAACGCCATCTCGACGGCTGGCGTCGCTGTGATGAGCACCACACAAGTGGCAGCTCTCAGTACCGACCAAGTGGTTGCCTTTAACACTGCCCAAGTGGCTGCTTTGACCACCTCTGAAGCTGGCACTTTGAGTGCGGCCCAGGCCAAGGCTTTGACCACCGTTCAAGTGCAAGCCTTGAACACAGACAACATCAAGGCCTTGAAGCTCTCCAGCGTTGAAGCGATGACCACGACGCAGTTGCAGGTGATGAGCACCACGCAACTCAATGCGTTGGAAACCGAAGACTTTGCGAATCTGAATGACGCGCAAATCACAGGACTCACAACTGCACAAGTCAAAGCCTTGACTACTTCTGCCGTCACCGCTTTGAGCGCGGATCAGGTGTCCAAACTCACGACAGCTCAAGTTGCCGTGGTGACCAGCACCAACGTGGGCGCCTTGAGTTCTGACCAAGTGTCTGTCTTGAGTACAGCCCAAGTGGGTGCGATGGGTACAGACCAAGTTAAGGCTGTCACCACCAGCGCCGTGGCTGCAATGACCACTGCACAAGTGGCTGCTTTGAACACTGCACAAGTGGCCATACTGACGACCAGCCAAGTGGCTGCGTTGACTGCCAACGAAGTGAAGACTCTGAGCACAACCCAAGTACAAGCCTTGGGCTCAACCCAAGTGAATGCCTTGACCAATGCCAATGTGTCGGCCATGACGACCACGCAGGTGGCGTCTTTGACCACGGCACAAGTGAATGGCATGACCACCGCTGGCGTGAGCGCCTTGGGTACTGCACAACTGCAAGCCTTGAGCACTACACAAGTGCAAGCGATCACGACCACCAACGTCGCCGCGTTGAGCACAGGCCAAGTGGCTGCATTGACCACAAGTCAAGTGAACGCTCTGAGCACTGCCCAAGTGACAGCGTTGAACACATCTGACATTGCAACCTTGAGCACAGGCCAAGTCCAGGCTTTGACCACCGCTCAAGTCAACGTGTTGTCAAGCAGCAGTGTCGGGGCCATGAGTGCAACTCAGGTCGCAGCGCTGAGCACATCGCAAGTGCAAGCCTTGACGACAGCTAACGTACAAAGCTTGAACACTTCTCAAGTCCAAGCGTTAGGTACGGATCAAGTGACCGCATTCAATACAGCCCAAGTGTCGGCATTGACGACCACTGAGGCTGCGACCTTGAGCGCAGCTCAAACGAAAGTGTTGAGCACAGCTCAGGTACAGGTATTGAACACAGCTAATCTCAAAGCCTTGAAGTTGGCGAGTGTCGAGGCGATGACTTCTACACAACTGCAAGTACTGACCACAACGCAGTTGAATACCTTGGAGGTGGAAGATTTTGCGAATCTGAATGATGCGCAAATCACTGGCCTGACGACCGCGCAAGTCAATGCTTTGACCACCACCGCTGTGACTGCGTTGAGTGCAAACCAAGTCTCTAAATTCACCACAGCTCAAGTGGCTGTGGTGACCGCTGCCAACGTGACCGCTCTGAGCGCTGATCAAGTCGCTTCTTTGACGACCACGCAAGTGGGCACAATGGACACGACACAAGTCAAAGCTTTGACGACCACCGCAGTGGCCGCAATGACAACGGTGCAAGTGGCGTCTTTGAACACAAGCCAAGTGGCAGCTTTGACGACGGGTCAAGTTTCGGTCTTGACGGCGAATGAAGTGAAGTCATTGACGACTTCACAAGTGCAGGCTTTGGGTACGACTCAAGTCAATGCTTTGACCAATGCCAATGTGTCAGCCATGACCACCACACAGGTTGCAGCTTTGACAACAAGCCAAGTCAATGCGATGACGACCTCAGCGGTGGGGGCATTGGGTACTTCTCAAATCAAAGCTTTGAGTACCGCTCAAGTGCAAGCCATTACCACCACGAACGTGGCGGTATTGAGCACCGGTCAAGTGGCATCGTTGACGACAGACCAAGTGAGTTCTTTGAACACGGCACAAGTGACGGCACTCAATACAGCTGATATTTCAGCTTTGAGCACTGGCCAAGTCCAAGCTTTGACCACTGCTCAAGTGAACGTGTTGTCGACTGCCAGCGTTGCTGCAATGAGTGCTGGCCAAGTGACTGCACTGAGTACAGCGCAAGTGCAAGCATTGACCACGGCGGATGTCAGCATCCTGAGTACCTCGCAAGTGCAAGGTATGACGACGACACAAGTGAATGCACTGAGCACGGCACAAGTGGTGGCGATGACAACCAGCCAAGTGGCGAGCTTGAGTGCTGGACAAGTCAAGGGCATGAGCACAGCCCAAATCCAAGCCTTGGAGGCTGCAGACATTCAAGTCTTGAACGCCACGCAGGTGAAAGCCTTGACCACGGCACAAGTCCAAGCCTTGGAAACTTCTGATGTTTCGGGCTTGAATACCACGCAGTTAGATGCTTTGACGGCTGACCAGGTGACCGCATTGACGACAGCACAAGTGGTGGCATTGACCTCCAGCGAAGTCAGCAGCCTGAGCTACGACCAAGTCAAAGCATTGAGCACCTCACAGCTGCAAGCTGTAGAAGTGGGTGACGTGGCTGTGTTGAACTCAGACCAAGTGTCTGCACTCAGCACTGCACAAGTTCAAGCATTGACGACTGCACAAGTGGCTGTGCTGAGCACAGGTGTTGTGGCAGGTTTGAGTAATACACAAATTGGTGCATTGAACACAGCACAAGTTGCAGCCTTGACCACGACACAAGTGACATCGCTCAGCGCTGCTGAAGTGACAGCGTTGAACTCTGATCAAGTGGCTGGTTTGACCAATACACAACTGGGTGTGTTGTCAACATCACAAGTTCAAGCCATTGACGTGACGGATGTGGCTGCGATGAACACCTCGCAAGTCAATGCGCTAAGTACCGCTCAAGTGGTGGCGTTGACGACTGGACAAGTGGCTGGTTTGACCACCACCCAAGTGTCGACTTTGGCCACTGCCAAGTTGCAGGCCATCAGCACCGCTGGTGTGGCTGCTTTGACCTCTGACCAAGTCGTTGCCTTGACCACAGGCCAAGTTGCCGCTATCACCACGACACAGCTGCAAGCCGTGACGGTGGGTAGTGTGGCGGCCTTGACGACCACGCAAGTGACGGCATTGGGCACCACACAGGTGGCGTCTTTGACGACCGGTACTGTCACTGCCCTGTCTTCAGACCAAATCGCTTCGTTGACCACGACGCAAGTGGGTGCCTTGACCACAACCCAAGTCGCAGCCGTGAAGGCCGACCAAGTGGTGGCCATGACTACCGCGCAAGTGGCTCAGCTCAGCACCACGCAGTTGGCTGCGGTGACCAATGCCAACGTGGCCAGCTTGAGCACAGCGCAAGTCAATGCGTTGACCACAGCTCAGTTGACCTCTATGAGTGTTGATCAAGTGAAGTCGCTCACTGCGTCTGCAGTGACTAACTTGACCACCGACAAGTTGGCCTTGTTGACGACCACCCAAGTGGCTTCGTTGACAGCTGACCAAATGGGCGCCTTGACAACCAGTGAAGCCGTTGCCTTGACCACCACTCAGGTGAAGGTCTTGGGTGCGGATCAAATTCGCGCCTTGAGCACGGCATCGGTTGCGGCTTTGAGTACGGCTCAAGTCCAAGCCTTGACCGCTGGTCAAGTGGCTAACTTGACCAACAACACTGTCGCGTCGATGACCACCAGTCAAGTCGCAGCCTTGAGCAGCACACAAGTGCAAGTACTGGCTGACTCGGTGGTGACGGCGTTGAACACCGCACAGTTGACTGCGTTGACAACCAGCCAAGTGGGTGTGTTGACTGGATCGCAAGTACGCGCTCTGTCAACCGCTGAGGTGGCAGCGTTGACCACAGGTCAAGTCAAAGCCTTGACGGCCACGCAAGTGGGCGCTTTGGAAAATGCCGACATGACCGCCTTGTCGACCGATCAGGTGAGCGTGTTGAGCACCACACAAGTGGCTGCATTGACAGCTGGCATGGTGACAGTGCTGAACACAGCGCAAGTCGTGGCCTTGGGTACAGCCAATGTGAAAGCATTGACAGAAACACAAGTGCGCGCTTTGACAACGGGTTCAGTCGCAGCCTTGGGTACTGATCAAGTGGCGGCGTTGACCACCAGCCAGGTGGCTGCGCTGACCGTGGGCAGCGTCGGTGCCTTGAGCACAAGTCAAGTCAGCGCCTTGACCACATCGCAAGTGAAGGCCTTGACCAATGCAAATATTGTCGCGTTGAGTACGGCACAAGTTGCTGTTTTGAGCACCGAACAAGTGGTTGCTTTGACAACGTCTCAAGTGCAGTCAATTGCAACTGATGATGCCAAGGTCTTGACAACAAGCGCAGTGGCTGCATTGACAACCTCGCAAGTTCAAGCCTTGAGCACAGCGGCTGTGAATGCACTGACAACGTCGCAAGTGACATCGTTGACGACTGCACAGGTGGCTTCTTTGACCACCGGTGAAGTGGCGGCGCTCAATACATCGCAAGTCAATGCCTTGACCACTGGCCAAGTACAGTCCTTGACGGTGAGTCAATTGACTTCGTTGAGCAATGCACAAGTGAGTGCATTGACCACAACACAAGTGGGTGCGCTGACGTCGACACAGCTGTATGGCTTGGTCACTGCGGCACATCAGTAAACGTGTAACTTAACTGTCTGACATCACATAATAATTTTTGAAAAGAGACCATCATGACTACCTCTATCACCAGCGTCAGCAGCAGTTACTCGGCACTTGCCTATGCATCGCCCGCTCCTACCAAGTCGGTGGATCAGTGGACTACGACTGAAATTGCCGCCATTGATGTGGCAAACATCAACTCGCTCAAGCCTGCGCAAATCAGCGCAATGACGACGACGCAAGTCAATACCTTGTCAACCGCTGTATTTGCCGCGCTGAGTGCATCCCAAGTGCAGGCGCTGACAAGTCCACAAGTGACAAGCTTGTCGACTTCCAATGTGGCAGCCTTGACAGCGAGTCAGTTGAACTCCCTCAAAGCAACGCAAATCACGTCACTGTCTTCAACGCAGGTCAATACCATTTCGACGGCTACTTTGGCGACGGTCAAAGGTACGCAGTTGGCACTGCTGAGCACGCAGCAAGTGCATGATTTGGCCACGACCAGCGTCGCGAATTTGACGACTGCGCAAATTGCTTCATTGACAACCGACCAGATTGTGGGATTGGTTGCGGCCCAGCTCGGTGCGATGGCTGACAAAGTCACGGGATTGACAGCCAATCAAGTAGCTGCCATCGAAACTGCAGACTTGACTGGCTTGACGACAACTCAGGTTGAATCATTGAGTGCGACGCAAGTCAAAGGGCTGACAACGTCTCAGATCGAAAAGCTTTCCACTGCACAGTTCGCTGCGATTACCGCGTCTGATTTGGTTTCTCTGAATGCAACTCAGATGAAGTCCATGACGACTGCGCAAGTGAGCACCATGACCACTGCACAAGTCGCTGCGTTGACAAAAGATGAAGTCGCAGGCTTTACAACCACTCAAGTCGGCGCATTGACCACAACGCAAGTCTCGGCCATCACAAGCGCTGCGTTGGCGTCTTTGAGTTCCGATCAAATCAGCGCTTTCACTACAGCTCAAATCAATAAGTTGACTACAACACAAACGCAGTCTCTAAGCGCTAAGCAAGTGGCCACTTTGAGTTCTGCGCAACTGAACGCGTTGACATCCTCTCAAGTTCAAGCATTGAACGATACCCAAGTCAAAGCACTGACGACGGTGCAGGTGAGTGCCTTGTCAACAGCACAGGTGGCCTTGTTGACAACAGCACAAGTTGCAGGCCTCGAATCTGTGGATGTCGCTTCATTGACTTCAACGCAAGCCAATGCGATGACCACCTCACAGGTGCAAGCGCTCACGGCAGCACAAGTGAAAGTTTTGAATACAACCACTGTGTCTGGTTTGGGTACAACGCAAGTCCAGGCATTGACGACAGCACAAGTGGTTGGTCTCACAAATAACCAAGTCACGGCTATGTCAAGCACGGCCGTGGCTGCGTTGACGACAAGTCAAGTTCAAGCGTTGAATGTGTTGCAAGTTAAAGCCTTGTCAACCACAGCAGTGAATGCCATGACGACAGATCAAGTCAAAGCACTGTCTGTGAATCAAGTCAAAGCACTGTCAACAGCAGAAATCGCCGCACTGAATACAGCTCAAGTGAACATTTTGACGACTGCGCAGGCTGCCGCACTGAGTGCTACGGCTGCTGCAGCCTTAACAACATCTGCCGTTGCAAACTTAACATCCACGCAAGTGAAGGCGTTGACCAAAGACGCTGTGACGGCGTTGAACACAGCGCAAGTGAAAGCATTGTCGACCACCGCCGTTGCTGCACTGAGTAGTACACAAATTGCAACGCTCAGCTCGGCCGAGGTGGCAGTTTTGAGCACTGCTCAAGTGAAGGTCTTGGATACCACGCAGGTCAAGGCTCTGTCGGCAGATGGTGTGGCTGGCTTTAATACGGCCCAAGTCGCTGCAATGACTACGGATGTGCTAGCTTCTCTGACTGCAACTCAAATCAAAGCGTTGACGAATGCGCAAGTTGAACAAGTCACAGCGATTGGTACAACTAATGTGAATGCGCTCACCAGCACACAAGTGGCTGCTTTGACCGCTGACCAAGTGACTTCCCTGTCCACAACTGTGGCTGCTAACCTGAGTAGCACACAGCTCAGCGGTTTGAGTGCATTGCAAGTAGGCTCGTTGACGACAGCGGCTGTTGCCGCGTTGACGACAAGCTTAGTCAAGGCTTTGTCTGCGACGCAATTCAAAGGCTTGACAACCTCAGCCGTGGCAGCTTTGACAACAACACAAGCACCATTGGTGACAACAGCCCAACTGGCTGTATTGACCAAAGCTCAAGTCGGTGCATTGACCACAGCACAAGTTGCAACGTTGACATCGACACAAGCCAAATCAATTTCCACCTTGAATTTGGCGGCCATGACAAGTAGTCAGACCAAGGCATTGACGACGACGGCAGTGAATGCATTGGATGCCAAGCAAGTAGCCATTTTGACCACGGACCAGGTGGCCGCATTGACGACTTCGCAAGTGAATGCTTTGTCTTCCACTGGCATACAAGCCTTGACTGGCACGCAAGTGGCTGCTTTGAGCACAGCGCAAGTGGCCGCAATGACCACGACAAACGTGCAAGCCTTTGAGACGGCTGACATTGTTGCGCTGACCACAGCTCAAATGAATGCATTGACCAGTGCCCAAGCGGGTGCATTGACAGCATCACAAGTCAAAGCGATTGCATTGGATGACATTGCTAGTTTGGGTACAACTCAGCTCGCAGGCCTCAGCACTTCTCAAATTGAAGCGTTGTCTGCCAATCAGTTGAATGCGTTGACCACCACTGAAGTTGCTGCATTGAGCACCTCTCAGGTGAAGGGCTTGACGAAGGCTCAGATCAATGGTTTGAATGCCAGCAACTTGCAATCTTTGACCACAGCGCAAGTGGCTGTCTTGAATTCGACCCAGTTGTCAGGTTTGAGTGCCACGCAAGTGACCAGTTTGACCACGGCGCAGGTCAACGCATTGGGAACTAGCCAAGTACAAAGCTTGTCAGCGAACACCATCAAAGCGTTGAACACCTCGCAAGTGGCTGCACTCAGTACAGCTCAGGTGGCCGCTTTGACCACAAGTCAAGTCAGTGATTTGGCATCTACCACTGTGGCTGCTTTGAGCTCGACACAAGTGAATGCCATGGGTACAAGTCAAGTTGCGGCGCTGAGTTTGAATTCAGTTGCCGCTATGACAACTGGCCAAGTCGCTGGTTTGAATACGACCGTCTTGAAAGCACTGACGACTGGCAGCATTGCTGCACTGACCAATGCGCAAGTCAAGGCCTTGACGACTACCAGCGTGGCAGCGTTGAACACGGATCAAGTCAAAGCCATCGAGTCTGCAGATATTGCAGTGCTCAGCTCGACACAAGTCAAAGCCTTGACCACCACTCAGGTGGGGGTACTGACTGCGAATCAAGTCAAAGCCTTGAATACTGAAGCAGTGTCTGGATTGACGACAAGTGCAGTTCAAACATTGAGTAGCTCGCAAATCAATGCGTTGCCAGCAGCCAGCGTTTCTGCCCTGTCGACAACCCTGGTGGCGGCCTTGACAACATCACAGGTGGTGGATCTGACGGCTGCATTGGTCTCTTCTTTGACCACCTCACAAGTGAGCAACATGACCACAGCACAGGTGGCCGCGTTGACCACAGGTTCTGTGGTGGCCTTGACTGCTAATCAAGTGGGATCAATGAGCACGGCACAGGTGGTCGCTTTGACAACGGCACAAGTGAAAGCTCTTGAGACAGCTGATATTGCAGCCTTGAGTACAGGTCAGGTTCGTGCCTTGACCACGACCCAAGTAGCAGCCATGGAAGTGGCTGACTTGAAAGCCTTGAGTTCAGACCAAGTGACTGCGTTGTCTGCCACCCAAATCGGTGCGTTGACTGCCACTCAATTGATTGGTTTGATGTCTAAGTAATTGCGTTGAGTAAATGCCCTCCTGTGCATAGGAGGGCATTTTTCTTTGAACTTACTTTGGCGAATGACTTCTTGCGGGTAAGCCGTAGACGATTTCATGGGCTGCAACGTCTTTGGTGACAATTGCGCCTGCGCCGATCAATGCATTTTCGCCAATCGTGATGCCTGGCAGGATGATGGCACCTGCGCCGATGGACGCGCCTTTTTTAATGTGCGTTTTAGGAAAATCGCTCGGATAAATTTTTGATTTTGGATATTTGTCGTTGGTGAAGGTTGCATTGGGGCCTATGAATACATCATCTTCAATCACCATGCCGTCGAACAAGTACACGCCATTCTTGACCGTCACATTGTTGCCAATACTGACTTTGTTTTCAATGAAGCAATGTGAGCATATGTTGCAGTTTCTGCCGATCTTCGCTTCTGGCAGAACAACACAAAATTGCCATATTTTTGTATCTTCACCAATCTGCTTCGATTGGATATCAGACAGTGGATGCAAGAACGGTTGGGGCATGATTTAGTCTTCGAAGTTCGGCCATGCAATTGGCAAATAGCGTGTCGGGGTGAAGTTGAATTGGTAACCCAATGCAGTTAATTTGTTGACAACATCTGTGGATGGTGTTTCTTTGAACAGCAGGCCCGTAATGTACGAATATGCTTTACCTGTGATTTCACAGACGGTGTTGTGCATTTGAATTTGCTCAAACGTTTTATCGAACCCTTCGACGCCTGGTTTGCCTTCTTGAGAATTCCATTCGGGGTTGTAGAAATCGTTGAAGTTTTTAATGGCAAAGGAGGGAAGTCCCATGCCCAATGCCATTTTTCTAATTTCTCGTTTAGAAAATGTATAGACATAGTTGAATGCTTGGTCTTCCCACCAATCCATGTAGCTACTGCTGACCTCTTCGTGTGTCGCAGATTTTCTGATGGAGACTTTTTCGCCAACTGCGTCGGCAGGGATGATGTCTCTGTAAAAGTCTTCATTTCGACCCATTGGCCAATCAATGACTTGATCTTGAGGTTCGATGAAAAAGACACCTTTTCTGGCTACTCTTAGCATTTCATAAATCGCCATCGTAGGGCGTGGCATGTGGTGAAGTGCTTCTTTGCAGATGACATAGTCAAATGACTCATTTTCAAGCGGAATCGACTCGGCATTGATGGTTAAGTATTTGTCAACTTTGTTCGCCTTGAAGCCAGCCTCTAAGTTGGAGCTTTCCAAGTTAGAGGCGGTCACATCGACAACACCATTTTTCTTCAGCATGTAGGCATCGTGCCCGTGCGCATCACCCAGCGTGAGCCATGTGTCCGTGTTGTTCGCGAAGCAACCCACAAAGTCGACCATTTTCAAATGTCGCCAACCTCCAACGGTTGACTCTTGGAAAGGTTGATACGTTTCATTCTTTTCCACATGCTCAAATTCCACTTGTACCTTGGAGTCGGATGATTGTTTGAAAATTGATCGATTGCGTGATGCTTCTGTGTAATTCGGTTTAATTTGGAGGCATTTCTCAAAGTGTGATTCACTTTGTTCCATGAACCCATTCTGCAAAAGCAAAAGGCCCAGTAAATGGTGTGCATGATGTGAGGTTGGATCCGCTTGAATCACTTGCGTATAGCAATCATGCGCTTTTTGAAATTGGTTGGTCATGTGAAACGACGCGCCTTTTTGCAACAGGCTCTTGATGTGTTCATTCATAGCAATTGAATTCCAGTGATTATTGAGATTGAGTAAGGTCATTGATCTTTTCGTGAACAAGCTTCAAGATAGATTCGCAGCGTGTATCAATGTGATACGTATTGAGGTAGTTGCCAATCCGTTGAATCAAACCTGACGTGCCTTGTTGATCAAAATAGTCATTCGCATGCTGTTGTAATTTTTCTGGTTCAACCAAGTCAATGACGTCGTAATACATGACATCCTTCGGTAGATCGGTTGACTCGATGATGACTTTGTAAAACGAAGGAACCAGGGGTATTCCGCCGGTGATCAGGCAATTAAATACACGAATGGGCATGCCGCTCAAGACAGGAATAATCCAATGTGTTTTATGCCCACTCCATGCATTGAGATTGTCAAAATCGCTGCTCACTTTGTACGAGTTGTCGGCAAATTGAATGCCTGAAAATTTTTGATTCAGTGTTGCAATGGCTCGATTTCGACGCGGATAGGCCTCGTAAAAAACATGTGGGCCGTAAGGATCGTCTTGTCGATTTTGAAGTAATGATTCAAAGTGATCTGTGATGAACTGTTTAGACCATTGATTCACGCCCACAAAGACAGGGCCTAGCATGAATGGGTTGAAGTGGCTGATGGTGTAAGTGTTCTCAGATGCGACGGGGATATAGAAATCGGAGTGAGCGGCCAAGGTGCAGCTCATTTCGACCCAGTGTTGCGAATCCCAATCCCAAATCACAAAAAGACTGCAAGGCCTATTTTTGAAAAGCAGTTTGTATTGCTCTAGAGCGCTACCAATGTCATTGTTCAATAAAAAATAGATGCATTGACTTGGCAGTGTTTCAAGGGGGTGGCTCAAAAAGTCTTTATCCAATACGGCGTAAGACTTGTGATCTTGATTCAGTGTGACATGCTTGAGATGGTCGCCAAAATAAATTTTGGTTTCCGTATTGAATTGATGACGACAAACCTTGTTCCGCGTTTCGATATGTTTGCTGATGGCTAAGTGATCCAAAAAATCGGATCCCAGTAGCGCGTGCAAATGCTTTTGGTTTTGCGCAATCGATTGAATGACCTGCTGCAACACATTGTCTTGAGCCATGGTCATCTCACACTGTCCATTGGTTGATAGATTCAATGACTTGATCGACTTCGATCGCTGTCATGGATGGGTCCATTGGGATGCTCAAAATGTTGTTAGAAAGCATCTCTGAAATTTTCAATGGCTGGCTTGACTTAAATGATTGAGGCTTGCTGTATGCATCTTGTAGATGACACGGCTTTGGATAGTGAATCAGTGTGTGAATGCCATCCGCTGCTAATTTGTCAATCAGCGCTTGACGCTGTGTGGTTTGAATAACAAAGAGGTGCCATGCGGATTTTTGCTGTTCGTTCACATTCGGCAATTGACACAAAGGATTTTTGATCTCTGACAAGTAGCGACTAGCAATACGAGTTCTCGCTTGGTTCGTTGCATCTAGATCACTTAATTTCGCACGCAAAATTGAGGCTTGAATTTCATCTAGCCTGGAATTGAAGCCAGCAAGGCTATGTTCGTATCGAACGACTGATCCATAGTTCCGCAGCATGCGAAGTTTTTTCGCCAGTTCATCATCATGGGTTGTGATTGCTCCACCATCACCCAATGCGCCTAAATTTTTTCCGGGATAAAAACTAAAAGCCGCTGCATCAGATAGGGCTCCTGTTTTTATTCCGTCCATTGATGCGCCATGTGCTTGTGCGGCATCCTCAATCACTTTGAGTTTGTGCTTAGCTGCAATGACTTTGATGGTGTGCATATCTGCGGGTCGACCGTACAGATGAACAGCAATGATGGCCTTGGTATTGGGCGTGATGGCTTGTTCGATTAAATCGGGATCTATGTTGTATGTGTCGATGCGTGGATCCACCCCAACAGGTGTTGCGCCCGTGTATGAAACCGCCAACCATGTTGCAATGAATGTGTTGCCTGGAACGATCACTTCATCGCCGACGCCGATGTCATATGCTTTAAGAATGAGATGCAATGCATCTAGTCCATTGCCAACGCCGATGCAGTTTTTCACGCCGCAGTAGCTGGCGAATTCAATTTCAAAGCCTTGTGTTTCTTCGCCCAGTATGTAGCGGCCACTTTTGAGCACGCGATCTATAGCCGCCTGAATCTGTGGCGCATAAGAGTCATTGATTCTTTTAAGGTTGAGGAATTCGACCATATTATTCCCAGCGCTTTTTCATGAAGTCGTGCTTGTTTCTGTAGTAATCATCTTCAGAATACAGATTGGATGCAAGCACTAGGCATACTGAGCCAGATGAGAAATTGTCTAGTTCACGCCAGATCATTGGGCAAACATACAGACCTTGATACGAGCGGTTGAGGTGAACGCGTTTTTTGTTTTCTCCATCATCCAAAATCACATCAAAGCTGCCAGACATTGCGATGATGAGTTGACTCAAATCCTTGTGGGCGTGGCCACCTCGCTCGCCGCCGCCTGGGACGTCATACAGGTAGTAGACGCGTTTGATGTCGAATGGGATTTGGCTATTACCTTCTATGAAGGTTAAATTTCCACGTGGATCTGCAATCTTGGGTAATTCAATGATGCGACATTGGTCAAGGGATGCCATGATGTGCTCCTGAATAGATTAGATCTTTTGTAACTGTGTCACTAGGTTCACGCCCATCCACTCTTGCTTAAGCATGCGAAAGTGACCTGCGAATCCATAGATGGAAGCCCAACGCGTTGGTTCGGAAAAATAGAAATGGAAGGTTTCTTCCGTGATGATGTTCACGTGTGTTGGGTCTTGGAATGCCGCGTTGTGAGGGTATGCCGGTGTGACCGACAAGAAAACCCCATCTTTCTTGAGGACGCGATGAATTTCATTCATCAGTTCAACGAATGAATTTCGACGAGTCGGCGTATAGATCACGCGAGGCACATGCTCAATAAACTGATAGGCCGTGACAAATTCAAAGTGATCGGATGGGAACGGGATCGGTTCCAATGCCAGATCGGCCGCGGCTATGTTCCCTGCCAAATTGGCAATGATGTCGACGCCATAAATTTCGTTGGCACTGAACGGGTTGTTGGGGTTAGGTCCGCAGCCTAAATCAAGAGTTTTTGTCATGTGATCATCCGTCGGTTGAAGTTGAGACTGGGACTGAGGCTGTGTTTGTGTTTGTGTTGCTAAGATTTTTTGCCAATGCTCTGGCGCATGTTTTTCATAAGCATGGCAACCAAATGGAAGCTGATGACCAATGAGTTTGTAAAGGTATTCAGGTTCTGTTTCATGGCTAAAGCACGCCGCCACCATCAGATTTGGAATTCGAAATGCTTTGGATAATGTGCTGACCAAACCGAAAAACAAGTCTTCTGCATGCCCGTGCAAAATCCACTCGTTTCTGACGGAGGGAAATTCATCAAACAGTGCAAGGCAACTTTTGATGTTTCTCAAGCTAAATCCACCATTGCCGACAAAGGTCTTGCTCATAACACCTTCATCAATGTGGATGTGTTCTGAGTGAATGGTGTATTCAAATCCTTTTGGCCATGGCGCACCCAGATAGTCGTAGGGTTGTTCGACCCAGTATTGAAGCTCTGGCTTTAAGGCAATGGCATCGGGCTGACAAATGAGCACATGGCTATAGCCACTAAATGCTTCATAAAACTCAGTGCTCAACATCAAGCGGCTGTAATCTTCGATGGATTTGAAGCAATGATCAGGAAAGCGCATGACTTTCGAGATGCCCATCTCATTCGCGTAGTAGCTGATGTCTAGATTCTGTGGTGCATAAAGGTATACATCAAAGCCTTTTAAATTCGACAAGGATGTATGCACGTTGAATCGTTCTGATTCAGTGAATGTTTCTTTGTAAACAGGGATCGCAACCGCGCACGTATTCATGGCTTAGATACCTTGGATCAAAGACTCAATGGCATTGGCTTGTTGCAAAGGCGTCGCTGGCCAAAGATTGGCGTCCATGCGAAGTTGCAACTGTCCCTTGTAATGCGTGCGAATAGGCTCATCCGTCGCCATCTGCAAAGCCTTGTCGTGATATTCCTGATAGCTGTAGCAAGCCAACTCAGGCATGCCCACGTCGTGCAACAAACTGGCCGCCACGCGTGAGGCAAAGCTGCCACCGCACAGGCTCACCACGGGCAGTCCAGACCGTAGGGCATCGCCTGCGGTGGTGTGACCGTTGTAGGGGAAGGTGTCGATGAACACATCGGCCAAGCGATAGCGGGCCAAGTGGTCTTCCACGCGCGGCAGGCGCGAGGCAAAGATGATGCGCTCGGGGTCCACGCCGTGGTCGCGGGCGCTTTGGGTCAGGTTGGTGTGTGCGCCTTCGTTGAGCTTCATCAGCCACAGCACGCTGCCCGGCACTTCTTTGAGCAAGTCCATCCACACTTTGAAGAGTGGTGGGTTGATTTTGTAATCGTGGTTAAAGCTGCAAAACACCACGCCTTCTTCGGGCAAGCCAAAGTCTGATCGTTTGGGTGTTTCGGGTGAGGGCACGACCGAGTCATCACGCGGCAGGTAGCAGTGTGGCAACTTCAAAATCTTTTCGCCGTAGTGCTGCTCTAGCTCATCGGGAATGATGCGCGGGTCAGAAATCAAATAGTCGATGTAGGGCAAGCCCAGCGTGCCGGGGAACCCAAGGTAGGTCACCTGCGCAGGGGCAGGGCGGTGGGCCAAGATGTCTAGGCGCGTGCCTTCGGTGTGGCCCGACAAGTCGATGAGCACAT
>ERZ650301.86-NODE-86-length-20548-cov-7.883570_pt1 | contig 20548 bp, 18 predicted proteins | sample MGYA00376237_ERZ650301 | MGnify/ENA primary metagenome ERZ650301 (study PRJEB26733, sample SAMN07839255) | wastewater metagenome | biome: small river; feature: stream; material: water | place: USA: North Carolina | collected 2016-04-05 ...
CCCCTACGCCCGCCGAGGGCGCCGAAGGCAAAAACCCCGCTGAACTGGTTCATGTGTATTCTGAAGTTGCCCAACGGGCATCGCGCGTTCTCAGTGGTTTTATAGAGCGACAAGCTCAAAAAGGTGCCACGACCTCAGGTGAAGAAGTTGGCATCGCCAAAGCCTTCATGGATCTGTCTGCTCGCCTGCTCTCCAACCCATATCAACTGGCTCAAACCCAGATGAATATGGCGCACAATTATTTCTCGCTGTGGCAGAACTCGGTGATGCGCATGATGGGCATGGAAGCGGAAGCGACTGTTGCGCCCGAGCGTTCTGACAAGCGCTTCAAAGATGAAGGCTGGCAACAGGACTTCGTGTTTGACTTCATCAAGCAATCGTACCTCATCGCTTCGAAGCATATTCTCGATACCGTCGGCACCGTCGAAGGCATGGATGACAAGCAGCGCGACAAGGTGAACTTCTACACGCGTCAATACATTGATGCGCTATCGCCTTCCAATTTTGCACTGACCAATCCGGAAGTGTTCCGTGAGACGGTGCGCTCGCAGGGCCAGAATCTGGTGAAGGGCCTGAACAATCTACTGCACGACGTCGAAGCGGGCGACGGCAAGCTGCGTATCCGCATGACGGACACCTCGGCCTTTGAACTGGGCAAGAACGTTGCCACGACCAAAGGCAAAGTGGTTTATCAGAACGAAATGTTCCAGCTGATTCACTATGAGCCAACCACCAAAGAGCAATTCAAGGTACCGCTGCTGATCGTGCCGCCCTGGATCAACAAGTTCTACATTCTCGATCTGCGCGAGAAAAATTCGTTTGTTAAGTGGACGACAGATCAAGGTCACTCGACCTTTATCATTAGCTGGCTCAACCCGGATGAGCAGCACGCTGATCTGAACTTCGAGGATTACATGCTCGAAGGCTCTCTGGCTGCGATTAACGCCGTCGAACAGGCTACGGGCTCGAAGAAGATCAACACTGCTGGCTACTGTCTGGGCGGTACGCTGCTGATGTCGACCCTGGCTTATATGGCCGCCAAGAAAGATACGCGCGTTAATTCGGCAACTTTCTTCACGACCATGCTCGACTTTACCGATCCAGGCGAACTGGGCGTCTTCATTGACGAGGAAAGCATCTCGAGCATTGAAAAGAAGATGGAAAAGACCGGCTATCTGGACGGTTCGGAAATGGCCGGCACCTTCAGCATGCTGCGCGCCAATGATCTGGTCTGGTCGTTCGTGATCAACAATTACCTGATGGGTAAAGATCCGTTCCCGTTCGACCTGTTGTACTGGAACTCGGATTCGACGCGTATGCCACGCGCCATGCACAGCTTCTACCTGCGCAATATGTACCTGAAGAATATTCTGAAGGAACCCGGTGGCCTGACGTTGGGTGGCGTGCCGATCGATATTCGCAAGGTCAAGACGCCGTGCTACTTCGTCTCAGCCATTGAAGACCACATCGCACCATGGATCAGCACTTACATGGGTGTTCATCTGCCTTCAGGCCCGGTCAATTTTGTACTGGGTGGTTCGGGTCACATTGCTGGCATCGTCAACCCACCCGCCGGCAACAAATATTGCTACTGGACTAATCCGAAGCTGCCAGAAACCGCCCAAGAGTGGTTCCAGGGCGCCACCCAGAACGAAGGTTCGTGGTGGCCCAACTGGGAAGCCTGGGTTAAAGCCATCAACGACGAGAAGGTCGCCGCCCGCATCCCGGGTGCTGGCCCACTCAAGGCGATTGAAGATGCGCCCGGTTCTTTCGTCAAGATGCGTGCCGACGTTAAGAAACCAGCCGCAACAGCCGCTAAGGCGAAAGCGGCCAAAGCTTAAGGCAAATAATTGCTCGAAGCTAAAACGCCCGCGTATGCGGGCGTTTTTTCTGGGCCGCCGCAAAGCGGCTGCACGCAACAACTGCGTCGGTTATTTTTTGTTTTGCAGCGCGAGTTTAATCACGGCTTCGGTATTCGCTAGCAGGTCAGAAAAATTCATGCCACGCTGTTGCAGCATCTTATAGCGGCCACCAACAATGATGGAAGGCACGCCATCGATCTGATAAGCCATCGCTAAAGCATCTGCCTTCTTCATGGCGGTAGTGACTTCAGCCGAGTAGTACACCTCGGAAAACTTCTTGGCGTCCACACCGGGCTGGCTGGCGGCCCACTGCAACACAGCCTGATCTTCGTAAAGCATTCTGCCCTGCTGATGAATCGCTGCGAATGCTGCCGCATCAAGTGCCGGCAGCTTCAGCATTTGAATGGTGTAAAACAAGCGACCTAGCACGACCCATTGCGGGCGACCGAAGGTGACCGGTACACGTCGTACCACGGCGTCTTTCTGCTTTTTCGACCAGCGATCAAAGGGCTCAGCAAAGTCATGGCAGTGCGGGCAGCCGTAGGAGAAAAACTCCAGCACTTCAATTTTGCCGCCCACGGTCTGCAGACTGGGGGTATTCAGCGGCGCATAGGTCTGGCCGGCAATCGCCACACCCGCAGCATTGGCCGCTGGCGCTAAGGTGCCACCCAGTGCGCCCTGGGCCAGCACCGCACCCGATGAAGACGCGGCAGCCATACCGGCAATTAAAGTAGCGAGAAACTGGCGACGTTGCATGACAACTCCGATTTAATTACGGGCAGGCACGGCGTCGATGCCGGCTTCCTTGAGTTCATTACGGGCGCGGTTAGCGTCGTCCTGGCGTTTGAATGGGCCGATCTTGACGCGAAACCAGACCTTTTCTCCAATCACTGCCTTTTGTATCGATGCATCAAAACCTTGCAACGCCAGATTCGCCTTCTGGGTTTCGGCATCAGACTGCTTCTGGAAAGAGCCTGCCATCAGGTAAAAGCCGGCCGGGGCTTCAGGGGCTGCCGCAGGGGCATTGGGGGCCGGTTTGGCCGCCGTGCCCTCAACCGATTTGGCGGGCGGCGTCGTGCCATCTGTTTTGCCGGACAAAATATCAGGGAACTGGAAGCGCTTCTCGGGAGACGGATCTCCCGGCTTGCCGGGCAGTGGAATCGGCTGCCCGTTTTCACTTTGGGCATTGACCGCCGGTGCTGGCACGGCCGCAGATTGCGCCTCGGCAGGACCCTGGGCAGCTGCCTTGGCATCGGTCTTGGCCGGTGCGCCCGGCGTAGCCGTCTTATCGATAAACGGCGACGGCATGCGGTTAAACCACCAGGCCACGGCGGCGGCAATTACCAGACCGAGGACCAGGCCATACAGAATGCCTTTGAAGGCACCACCACCCGATGCCGGTTCACGGTCGCGGGATGAGTGACGATTAGGTTTGTAGTCTCGGGACATAGCGGCCTTGCTTTGGCTTTTTGCTGAAGGGATGGGTGCTGTACGGAACCTTACATGGATTCCGGGCAGGATACACCCAGCAGCGTCATCCCGTTACGAATGACCTGACGGACAGCCACGGAAAGCGCCAAACGGGCACAGGTCAGTTCAGCATCGTCCAACAGCATGCGCTCGGCGTTGTAATAGCCATGGAACTCCGCCGCCAGATCACGCAGATAGAAAGCCACCTGATGCGGCGCCAGATCACGCGCGGCCGCATCAATCACTTCCGGGAAGCGCCCCAGAAACGCCGTCAACGCCGCTTCGCGCGGGTTGGTCAGCAAGCCGAGGTTGGCATCCTTCAGATCGGCTTCTACCCCGTTCCACTGCGCCATCAGCGAGCAGATACGGGCATGCGCGTACTGAATGTAATACACCGGGTTATCGGCGCTCTGGCTCTTCGCCAGATCCAAATCGAAGTCCAGATGCTGGTCGGCCTTACGCAACACATAGAAGAAGCGACAGGCATCGTCACCCACTTCGGCGCGCAACGAACGCAGCGTCACGTAATCACCGGAACGGGTGGACATCGAGGCTTTCTCGCCGTTGCGATAGAGCACCGCAAACTGCACCAGGGCGATATCCAGCTTGGCCGGATCCAGCGCCAGCGCCTGCACAGCACCCTTCACGCGCGGGATATAGCCGTGGTGATCGGCGCCCCAGATATTGATCATGCGATCAAAGCCGCGTTCGTACTTATTCAGGTGGTACGCAATGTCAGAGGCAAAATAGGTGTACAGGCCATTGTCACGCTGCACGACGCGGTCTTTTTCGTCACCGAAGTCGGTCGAGCGGAACCAGCGGGCGCCGTTCTGCTCATAAATATGGCCAGCAGCATCGAGCTTTTCGAGGCAACGAGCAACCAGGCCGGTATCAAACAGGGAGTTTTCCGAGAACCAGTTCTGGAAATCCACGCCAAAACCATCCAGATCATCCCGGCCATCGGCCAGCTGCTCCGACAGCGCGTGCTGGTGCACATAGGGCCAATCTTCAGCCAGCAGCTTCTTGCCGTTAGCAATGAGCGCATCCAGGTGCAGCTCGCGCTGGGTCTTGGCTTCGTCATCAGCGCGGCTGGCATCTGGCAAACCCGGCGTGCCTTCCAGCACCACAACTTTGCTACGGACATATTTGTCGCCATGGGCATTGGTCAGCTGACGCGCCATTTCGCGCACATAGTCACCTTGATAGCCATTAGGCGGGTAATCAATCGACACGCCGTGCTGGTCCAGATAACGGATCCAGGTCGAAATCGCCAGAATATCCATTTGACGACCGGCATCATTCACATAATATTCGCGGGTGACGTCCCAACCGGCAAATGCCAGCAGATCGGACAAGCTGGCGCCATAGGCGGCACCACGGCCATGGCCCACGTGCAGGGGGCCGGTCGGATTCGCCGATACAAACTCCACCAGCACCCTGGCGTTCTGGCCGAGCGTGCTGCGGCCAAAATCACTGGCCTGCGCCAACACGGTGCTAACCACGCGCGTCTTGGCGTCGGCCTGCAACGTAAAATTAATAAAGCCGGCGCCGGCAATGCTGACCTCGCTCACCAGCGGTGAGGTCGGCAGGGCGCTAACGATGCGTTCGGCAATCGCCCGTGGCGCCTGCTTCAGCGCCCGCGCCAGTTGCATAGGCAAATTAGTGGCAAAATCCCCGTGGCTCGCCTGCTTGGGACGCTCCAGATGGATGGGGGTTTCGGTATGTTCCGGCGCTACGCTGGCAAGGGCAACTTGCAGCAAGCCGGTGATGTGTTCGCGGCTATCAAAAGTCATGGGTAAAATTATACCTTCTGGCTCGCTATCCCGTGGGCCTCACCTATGAAAGCCGACCGCTCATGCGTCTGCAACGTCTTGCCCGTATTCTTTATGTCAGCTGGAAGAACGGGCTGCTTACCATGCTCGTTGAAGCCGAACCGGATGGCCGCATGGCGCGCTGGTTGGGTTTCTACGCCCGTCGGCGCCATTTCACCAAACCCCGCGCCGTGCGTTTGCGCGAAGCCCTGGAGTCTTTAGGGCCGATCTTCGTTAAGTTCGGCCAGATGCTCTCTACCCGCCGCGACCTGCTGGCGCCAGACTTTGCTGACGAACTGTCCAAGCTGCAGGATCGGGTACCGCCGTTCGATTCTGCCCTGGCGATGGCTGAAATTGAACGTGGCCTCGGCATGACTATTAGCGAGGCCTACAGCGAATTCGACCCGAAGCCGGTCGCTTCCGCTTCCGTAGCGCAGGTGCATTTCGCACGACTGCACGATGGCCGCGATGTGGCCGTCAAAGTGCTGCGTCCGGGCATGCATCAGGTGGTGGACCACGATATCGACCTACTCGACACCTTTGCCCAGCTCATTGAACGCTTTTCGGAAGATGGTCGCCGCCTGAAACCGCGTGAAGTGGTGGCCGAGTTTGCCAAACACCTGCATGATGAATTTGATCTAGTCCGCGAAGCAGCCAATGCCTCACAGCTACGTCGTAATTTCGATAAAAGCCCCCTGCTCGTAGTACCCGAGGTCTATTGGGATTTCTGCGCCACCAACGTGATGACCATGGAGCGCATGCATGGCATTCCGGTGGGTCGTATCGATGAATTGCGCGAAGCCGGGATTGATCTGAACCGCCTATCAAGTGCCGGCGTTGAAATTTTCTTTACGCAGGTTTTTCGCGACGGTTTCTTTCATGCCGATATGCACCCGGGCAACATCCTGGTGGCGCGCGATGGCCGTTATGTAGCGCTGGACTTTGGCATTGTCGGCACGCTCAACGAAGTCGACAAAAACTACCTGGCGCAGAATTTCCTGGCCTTCTTCCAGCGTGACTACCGTCGCGTTGCTGAAGTGCATGTCATTTCCGGCTGGGCCCCTAAAGATACGCGCATCGACGAATTTGAGGCGGCCATTCGCACCGTTTGCGAACCCATCTTCGACAAGCCACTCAAAGACATTTCCTTCGGCAAAATATTATTGCGCCTGTTCCAGACCTCGCGTCGCTTTAACGTTGAAGTACAGCCACAGCTGGTGATGCTGCAGAAGACGCTACTCAACATCGAAGGCCTGGGCCGTCAGCTCAACCCGGATCTGGATCTGTGGAAAACCGCCAAGCCGTTCCTCGAACGCTGGATGAGCGAGCAAGTCGGTGTGCGTGGCTTTATCGATGGCATGAAGCGCGAAGGCCCTAACTGGGCCAAGATCCTGCCGCAACTACCGCGCTTGCTGCATGACTATCTGGCGCCGGATACGGTACAAATCAAAGCAGACGAAAAATCACTCCGCGAACTGCGTCGCACCGTGCGCGATCAACGTCGGCTGCTTTGGGCCAGCGTTGCGCTTTCCACCCTCGCGCTGATCGGCGCAGCAACCCCCTTCATCCTTAACGCGCTGCCATGACGCCACTGCTCGGGTTCATTACGCTCTATCTGCTGGCCTCGATCGGTATCGGCCTGCTAGCGGCAACCCGGGTAAAAAATGCACGTGACTTTGCTGTAGCAGGGCGTTCGCTCCCCTTACCGGTAGTGACTGCTACGGTTTTCGCCACCTGGTTCGGTGCGGAAGCCGTGCTCGGCGTCTCCGCAACCTTTGTGAAAGACGGTTTACGCGGTGTCGTTGCCGATCCCTTCGGGGCGTCACTCTGCCTCATCCTGGCTGGCTTTTTCTTTGCCACCAAACTCTATCGCCTTAATCTGCTGACGATTGGCGACTATTACCGGCTGCGCTATAACCATACGGTCGAATGGCTGAGCACACTGGCCATTGTGGTGTCTTACCTGGGCTGGGTGTCGGCGCAAATCAAGGCGCTCGGGCTCGTTTTCTTTACCGTCACCAACGGCTTAATTCCGCAAGACAAAGGCATGATTCTTGGTGCGGCGATCGTGCTCACCTACACCGTGCTCGGTGGCATGCTCTCTGTTGCCATTCTCGATTTTGTGCAGATCACCGTCATCATGGGCGGCCTGATCTACATTGCCACCCTCATCAGCGATCTGGCCGGTGGCGCCGGTAACGTCGTGGCTCATGCCAGCGCCGCCGGCAAGCTCGACTTTTTCCCCAGTGGTGGTATGGATGTCTGGGTACCCTTTGTCGGCGCCTGGATGACGATGATGCTCGGATCGATTCCGCAACAGGATGTGTTTCAGCGCATCTCGTCGGCCAAGAGTGAGCGCACGGCTATGGTTGGCTCGATCCTGGGCGGCTCTCTGTATTTCCTTTTTGCTTTCATCCCGATGTTCCTGGCTTATGCCGCAACACTCATTGACCCCGCCATGTTCGAATCGCTGCTCGACACCGATTCACAACTGGTGCTGCCTACGCTGATCCTGCAACATACGCCGGTGTTTGCGCAGGTGATCTTTTTTGGTGCCCTGCTTTCGGCCATCATGAGCTGCTCGTCAGCAACGCTGCTGGCGCCTTCGGTGTCATTCACCGAAAACATTTTGCGGCCAATGCTACCGCACATTTCTGATCGCATCTTTTTGTGGCTGATGCGCATCGTGATCGTTGCTTTTGCTGGCATGGTACTGGCGGTGGCGTTGACGTCGAGCACGTCAATTTTCAAGATGGTGGAGCATGCCTACAAAATCACACTGGTCGTTGCCTTTGTCCCTCTGGTCGCCGGTTTCTACTGGCAACGAGGCACGACACAAGGGGCACTGTTTGCTATTTTTTCCGGCTTTTTCACCTGGATCCTCTGCGAATATTTCACCCCTGAAGATGCGATCTGGCCACCACAGATTCTCGGGCTGATTGCCGCCATCATCGGCATGATCCTCGGCTCTCTGTTGCCACAACGGATGGGCCAACTAACCCCAACACCCTCTCACCACCATGCAGCAGAAGGCACCTATCACGTGCCGCCTACCGGGCACGAATCTAGTCGGCATCATGTCCGCTGACCGAACGCCGCTCTGGCAATCATGGCTGGCGCGAGCTCGCCGCAAGCCCTTAATGCTATCGCTGGTGTATGCCTGCATCATTGCCTATGCCAGCCTCTACTCATCAACGGCCTGGCAAGACCGCGGCTTGGATATCTTCGCTTTTCTTGAGGGGCGCTGGCCGCGTTACTGGACCTGGCAGGATGCCTGGTTCAACGTTATTGCCTATGTACCACTGGGCTTTCTGCTGACCCTGTCCCCGGCGCACCGTACCTGGCCATGGGCTCGGGTCCTGCTGCCACTGGGGCTTGGCTTGCTGCTGTCAGCCAGTCTGGAAGCGCTCCAGACCTTTATTCCCGGTCGCGTCTCTTCCGGCCTTGATCTGGTCCTCAATACGGCTGGCACCTTATTAGGCATACTGTTGGCGCTGTTTTCCGGCCCCAGACTGCTGGCTTTTTCAGGAGAGCTGCGCCGACAAATGGCTGTACATCGGCTCAGCGCCGAAACCGGCATCACCTTGCTCTGGTTCTGGCTATTCGCGCAGATATCGCCCGAAACGGTGTTTTTTGGCCTGGGCGACCTGCGGGGTCTGCTGTCGTTGCCGCCAGCACTGCCATTTTCACCCGAGATATACAGCCAGCTTGAGGCCGCCGTTGTCACCATGCAAACGCTGGTCGTGGCTTTTCTGGTACAGGCAGTGCTCCAGCGCCTGGGCCTGCGTTGGTTTTCTATCGCAACCAGCGTACTCGCCATACTGACGCTGGGCGTCCTGATTCGGATTACCGCCAGCTGGTTACTGATTGGGCAGGCAAACGGCATTTCGGAAACGGCGCGCTGGGTCGCTTTAACGCCGGGTGGTCTACAAGGTCTGGGCTTGGGCCTCGCTCTGGCGCTACCCGCATTAATGCTGCCAGGTCGCTGGCAGCCACCCGTTGCCGCAATGCTGCTGATGGCGGCCACCGTAATCGTCAATCTCATGCCCACCAACCCCTATTCGGTGTCTGCACTCACCATCTGGCGCCAGGGCCACTTTCTCAACTTCAATGGCCTGACGCGATTAATTGCTGCGCTCTGGCCCTATCTCACCCTCATCTTTCTGGTCTGGACTGATCGCCGACGTGGCGCGCCTGTGACGTCTGGTTCCCCTCTATAATCGCTGTCATACTTTTACTGGTTTTGCTCATGAGCTACTTCAAACATCATGTCTTCATTTGCTGCAATCAGCGCACCAACGGTGACGTCTCCTGCAACGATCACGGCGCATCCGACATCTTCGAATACGCCAAGGCGCGTGTTGCCGAATTGAAGCTCAATCAATCGGGCATGGTGCGCATCAATAAGGCTGGCTGCCTCGGACGATGCCTGGAAGGCCCGGTCATGGTGGTTTATCCGGAAGCGATCTGGTATCAGTTTGTGGATAAAGAAGATATCGAAGAAATTATCGCCTCGCACTTGGTCAATGGCGTGCCTGTTGACCGTCTACGCATCTAACGGCAACCATCATGAGCCTGGTACGTGAAGAAAAAATTCTGATCGATGGCCCGGTGGGCCAGATCGAAGTGCTGATGGACAACCCCGGGGCGCCCCGAGGCATTGCGCTGGTGGCACACCCGCACCCGATTGGTGGCGGTGCGGCAACGAATAAAGTTGCGCACACGCTCGCCAGAACCTTTGCCGCTCTGGGCTACGCAGCCTTCCGTCCGAATTTTCGCAGCGTCGGCGGCACGCAAGGTGAGCACGATGAAGGCATCGGCGAAACCGATGATCTGCTCTGCGTCCTTGACGATGCCCGTGAACGTTGCGGTCATCTGCCCGTCGTTTTGGCTGGCTTTTCATTTGGCGCTTTCGTGCAGACACGCGTTGCTAAACGTATGGAAGCCGCCGGACATCCAGCGCAAAGATTGGTATTAGTCGGCACTGCGGCTGGGTTTGTAGAGGGCACTCGCAACTACGATACCGAAGCAGTCCCTAAAGACGCCATCGTCATCCATGGCTCCGCCGATGAAACGGTGCCGCTGGATAACGTCTTGGCCTGGGCCGAACCACAGGACTTACCCGTCATTGTGGTGCCGGGGGCCGATCATTTTTTCCATCGGCGTCTGCACATTCTGCGTGAAATCATCACACACAACTGGCGCCACTAACCGTATGACGACCCAGTTGGTGCTAACGACAGCGCCCGATACCGAGCTTGCAGACAGGTTGGCGCATGAACTAATCGCCAACGGCTTGGCCGCTTGCGTCAAGCAATTCGCGCCCTGCCAATCGACCTATCGCTGGCAAGGTCAGATTGAGCGCACCACGGAGATTCCGCTGGTCATCGTGACTGACGACACACGCTATCCGGAACTGGAAGCCTGGCTCAAGGCAGCACACCCCTACGACCTACCGGAAATACTCGCCATACCGTGCACTGATGGTCACCCGGATTATCTGGCATGGGTCAGCAATTGCACGCGAGCCCCTACATGAACTTCCAGCGCCTTTACCAACGTCTTTTACGTGCCGGCCTGCTCTGTGGCGTCCTCCTCATTGGCACCGCCAGCGTTGCAGCACCCGATAATTTCGGCGGCAGCTTTTTACCGCCAGCACAGGCATTTCGTCCTGCTGCCGAGGTCGTCAGCAGCGATCAACTCAACATACACTTCGACGTACAGCCCGGCTATTACCTCTATAAAACCAAACTGGCTGTCGAACCTACCGGGTTGATGCCGGCAGATGTTCAACTCACCCCGGGCAGCCTGCCTGCGGGCATCATGAAAGATGATCCGAATTTCGGGCCGACCGAGATCTATCAGGCCCCCATCGACTGGCCCATTCAGGTTCGCGGTGGACAGCGCCCGTTTAATCTCACGCTGGCCGTGCGCTATCAGGGGTGTGCCAGCCAGGGCATTTGCTACCCACCCGAAATTGCTTTACTCACGGTGACACTACCGGCAGCGGCTGCGCCTGCAGACGAGGTGGCCGTCCCTAATCTTGCTGCCCAGCCGACACAGGCCGCTAATGGCATCAGTGAAATTGCCCGCTCGCTCGACGAAGGCATGCTCTGGCTCAATCTGCTGATTTTCTTTGGTGCCGGTATTGGCCTTGCCTTCACCCCTTGCATGCTGCCGATGATGCCCATCATTGTGACCGTCATTCTCGGCCGTCACGATGCAGCACACCCCATTTCTCATTCACGCGGTTTTCTGCTCGCCTTGTTTTACGTCCTGGGTATGGCCATCACCTACAGCGTCGCCGGTGTCTTTGCCGGCCTGAGTGGCACCTTGGTTTCCGGGTTGTTACAGAACCCCTGGGTCCTGAGCAGCTTTGCCCTGGTGTATGTATTGCTGGCCGGCGCTATGCTGGGCTTTTATACGCTCCAGCTGCCCAACGCGCTCCAAGGCAAACTGGCCGAAGGCAGCCAACGCCTGCACGGTGGGTCGTTACCCGCGGTCTTTGGATTAGGCATGCTCTCCGCGCTGATTGTCGGGCCCTGCGTTGCCGCGCCACTGGCTGGTGCGTTGCTTTATATTGGCCAGACAGGTAACGGCTTCCTTGGTGGCTTACTGCTCTTTTGCCTGGCGTTTGGCATGGGGGTACCGCTCCTTGCCATGGGCGCTTCTGCTGGCACGCTCGTCCCGAAAACCGGCCCCTGGATGGAGTCCATCAAAAAGGCTTTCGGCTTTATCCTGCTAGGCACCGCCTGGTGGATCTTGTCGCCGGTGCTGCCCGGCCAGGTCATACTGGGCGGCTTCGGGGTGTTGGCTGTATTTGCCGCCATTCTGCTGCGTGCGATCGACCGACTCCCGGACAGAGCGCCGCTTTCGGCACGCCTGGGCAAAGCCTTTGGCATCGTCGCTCTGATCGTAGGTTTGGCCTGGATTGTTGGCGCGCTCGCGGGTGGCACCCGGCTCGATCAGCCCCTGAGCCCGTTTACGGGAAGCCCCCCTGAAGCCGTCAGCCAGGTCGCCCCCTTGCCCATGACCACCGTAACCACACTGGAGAGTCTGGAAAATGCCCTGCGTGATAGCCAGAAACCAGTTTTTATCGACGTTTATGCCGATTGGTGCGTGAGCTGCAAAGAATTTGAACACGATACCTTGGGCGATCCCGCCGTCCGTCGGGCGCTCGAAGCCTTTACGCTGATCCGGGTGGATGTCACTGCGAGCGATGATGCCGCACGCAACCTGCTGAAACGTTTCGGCCTTTATGGCCCCCCCGGCATGGTTTTTTACGCCCAGGGTGGCCGTCTGCTACACGATGCCACCCTGGCCGGCTACGTGGGTCCCGAAGTCTTCCTGAAGCAACTGAACCACGTCAGAACGCTGGCCAGCAAAGCGACCCCCTAACGATCGGAAACTACCCACTCAACGCGGCTTGGACAGGGGCGCATGTTAGAATTTCGTCCTTACTCACCCCCTGTAGAAGCCATGTTTTCAGGAATCATTGCCGCTGTCGGAAAAGTACAAGAGGTTGCCCCGCGTACGAGCGGCGTGCGACTGACCATTCACGCCGGCGGACTAGACCTCAACGACGTGATCCTGGGTGATTCCATCGCCTGCAACGGCATCTGCCTGACGGTCGTTGATCTGCTGCCGCCTGGGCAACCCACCGCCTTCGTGGTCGATGTATCCGACGAGACCCTGCGTTGCACCACCGGACTCACGGCTGACGGCGCGCTCAACCTGGAAAAGGCACTGCGCCTCGCCGATCGTCTGGGTGGTCATCTGGTCACCGGCCATGTGGATGGCATCGGCACAGTGCGTCACTTCGCGCCGACAACCGACGATACGCAGGGTGACTGGCTGTTGACCATCGAGGCGCCAGAAGCGCTGGCGCCTTTTATCGCGCGCAAAGGCTCTATCACCGTTAACGGCACCAGCCTAACTGTGAATGAGGTCGAGGGGCGTCAGTTCTCGATCAACCTGATTCCGCACACGCTACAGAACACCATGTTGCATAGCCTGACGGTGAACGCCCCCGTCAATCTTGAAATCGACGTCATCGCCCGTTACTGCGAGCGTCTGCTGAGCTATACCCAATCATGAGTACTGAAGATACGTTGCCACGCATTTCCCCCACACTGGAAATCATTGCCGAACTCCGCGCTGGCCGTATGGTGGTACTGGTGGATGAAGAAGATCGCGAGAACGAAGGTGATCTGGTGCTGGCGGCTGACCATGTCACGCCTGAAGCCATTAACTTCATGGCCCGCTTTGGTCGCGGCCTCATCTGCCTGACGCTCACCGAACAACGCTGCCGCCAACTGGGCCTGAACCAAATGGCGCGCGACAATAAAGCCCAGTTTGGCACGGCATTCACCGTATCGATCGAAGCGGCTGAAGGCGTCACGACTGGCATCTCCGCACATGATCGCGCCCGCACCATCCAAGCCGCTGTAGCGGCCAATGCTAAAGCCACCGATATCGTGCAGCCGGGTCATATCTTCCCGATCATGGCACGCCCCGGCGGGGTCCTGGTGCGTGCCGGTCATACCGAAGCCGGTTGCGATCTGGCCACACTGGCTGGGCTGAGCCCCGCTTCGGTGATTTGCGAGATCATGAGTGAAGACGGCTCCATGGCACGCCTGCCGGAGCTACGTGAATTTGCGGCCCAACACGGGCTGAAGATTGGCACGATTGCCGATCTGATCCATTATCGTAGCCAGCACGAAACGTTGGTGGCCCGCGCCGGTTCACGCACGCTCACAACACGTCACGGCACCTTTACCCTACACACCTACGCCGACAAAACATCCGATGAAGTGCATCTGGCCCTCGTCAAAGGTGCGCCCACGCCGCAAAGCGAAACACTGGTGCGCGTTCATGTGCCAGTATCTATTCTAGATTTTCTGGCGCCGGAAGGCACCGGTCACAGCATCATGCTCGACGATGCCATGGCCGCCATTGGCGCTGCCGAACAAGGCGTGCTGGTGATGCTGCACAAACCACTGAGTGGGCAAGAACTGCTGCAAGGCCTGACGCGCAGCACGGAACAGGTGCCACCGCGCAAATGGGACCCACTGCTGCATGGCATCGGGGCGCAGATTCTGCGTGACCTGGGCGTACACAAGATGCGTTTGCTCTCGAGCCCACAACGCATTCCGGCCATGACCGGCTTCGATCTCGAAATTACTGGTTTCCAGTTGCCCGACGGCAGCCGAACCAGTCTGTAACAACCTATAGGATCCGTAATGACCCGCTATCAGGAATACCCCAGCAATGAAAACGGCGAAGGCCTGCGGATTGGCGTCGTCGTTGCCCGCTTCAATCAAGACATTTGTGATGGGCTACTCTCCGGCGCCATCAATGAGTTGCACCAACTGGGCGTGAGTGCTCAAGACATTACCGTCTGTAGCGTACCCGGTGCGCTGGAGATTCCGCTCGTGCTGCAAAGCCTGGCCGATGAAGAAACATCGCCTTACGATGCCCTGATTGCCCTGGGTGCCGTGGTGCGTGGCGAAACCTACCATTTTGAAGTCGTCAGCAATGACAGCTGTCGCGCCGTCATGGAAGTGCAACTGGCCACGGGTGTGCCGATTGCTAACGGCATTCTCACCACCGAAAACGATGACCAGGCGCTAGTGCGCATGCATGACAAGGGCGCTGACTGCGCCCGCTGCGCCGTGGAAATGGCACGCCTACACGCAGCCATTCGCTCTGGCGAAAAACCCCAACCCGCAAGAGGCTGAGCATGACCCAACAAAACGCCAAACCAGCCGACGGCCCAAAGCCTGCCCGCCGCCGCGCTCGCGAAGCAGCCCTCCAGGCCCTTTATGGCTGGCAAGTCGGCAGCCAGGATCTGGCTGCTTGCGAAACGGCGCTGCACGAAGTCGAAGGCTTTAACACGCTACGCAATCTGGAACAGAATTTTGCGATCGGCTTGCTACGCGGCAGTATTGCCCAGCACGAAACCCTGCGTGAGCAACTGACCCCTTTGCTGGACCGCCCTTTCGAAGAGCTTTCACCCGTTGAAGCCTGCATCCTGCTCATCGGCGCCTACGAAATGGCCAACAGCCCGGAGACACCCCTGCGCGTTGTGCTCAATGAAGCCATCGAGCTGGCTAAAACTTTTGGCGGCACCGATGGCCACAAGTTTGTTAACGGCGTTCTGGATCGCCTGGGGCCGACACTACGCCCCCTAGAAAGCAACCGGCCTAACCGCTGACCCTATCATGGCAGGCGAGTTCGCCCTGATCGAACGCCTGCTTAATCAGGCAGGTGTTGCCAGCGCAATGCCAGCACCTAGTCTGCTGCTTGGCCCCGGTGACGACTGCGCACTGATCGCCCCCCCGGAAAACGGCACCGCATGGGCCATCACCACCGATATGCTGGTGGAAGGGACGCATTTTTTAGCCACGGATGATCCTGAAAACCTGGGTTGGAAAACGCTGGCCGTCAATCTATCTGACCTGGCCGCCATGGGTGCCCAGCCACGCTATGTCACATTGGCCGTTGCTTTATCGGCTGACGATGCAAGTAGCGGCTGGGTCGACCAATTCTTTCGTGGTTTCTCAGCTTGTGCTCAACAGTTCGGTGTCGCCCTGATCGGTGGCGACACAACACGTGGTCCACGCACTTTCTGTGTCACTGCCATTGGCAGTGTTCAGCCAGGGCAGGCCTTACGCCGCAACGGCGCGCAAGATCAGGACGACATCTGGATCTCGGGGAACCCCGGGCTTGCGGCGCTGGGTCTCGCATACAAACTCGGCACAACAACCTTAGCCCCAACGCTGGCAGCACTTGCCAGCAAGGCACTGCATCGGCCGCTACCTCGAGTTGCACTCGGTTTAGCGCTCACCGGGCTGGCGCACAGCTGTCTTGATGTCTCCGATGGCCTGCTACAAGACCTGGGCCATATCACGACCGCATCGGGACTTGCTGCAACACTTCAACAGGCAGCGCTACCAGCGACGCCCACCGGTGTGAACGAGGCACTCTGGCAACACTGTCTGCTCGGCGGCGGCGACGATTACGAGCTACTCTTTACCGCCCCCGCGGCTGCGCGCGAGGCACTCACAGCACTATCGTCTCAGCTGGACCTGCCCCTGCACCGTATTGGCCAAATGCACGCAGACGGCACCGCTGGCCGCATCGATCTACTTGATACCCAGCAACAACCGATTGACCTTGCCAGCGTCCGTCACGGATACGACCACTTTGCCTGAGCCAACATCGTCATGACAGAACGCCACACCACGCCCAAGCCCGATGCCGCACCAGCGCATCAACCGACCCTGCGCTTTCTGTTGAGCCACCCCTTACACCTCGTTGCGCTCGGCTTTGGCAGTGGATTATCGCCATTTGCGCCGGGTACTTTCGGCACGCTGTTCGCCTGGGCGACTTTTCGCGCACTCGACCTGGCCCTACCCGCTAATGGATTTCTCTTACTGATCCTGCTCGGCTTTGTACTGGGCATTGTTGCCATCGAAAAAACCGGCAATGCGCTCGGCGAGATTGATCATGGCAGCATTGTCTGGGACGAGATCGTGCCCTTCTGGGCGGTACTCTGGATGCTGTCTCAAGTCATGGGAGACAACCTCCTGTGGCAAGGAATCGCCTTTGCCTTGTTCCGCTTCTATGACATTAAAAAGCCCTGGCCCGCCAGCTACTATGACCGCAAGGTCAAGAACGGCTATGGCGTGATGATGGACGATGTGATTGCCGCGCTTTACACCGTGATGACGTTGGCTGTGCTGCTGGTCGTCGTTTATCTAGGAACGCACCACTGATGTCCAGCGCTGGCAAAACTGAGCAACTCATTGCCCAATTGGCTGAACGACTTGTGCATCAAGGCCAAAAATTGGTCACGGCCGAATCTTGTACGGGCGGCATGATCGCTGCGTCAATAACTGCACAAGCCGGCAGCTCGGCCTGGTTCGAACGAGGCTGGGTCACCTATTCCAATGCCGCTAAAACTGAAGAGCTTGGCGTTGATGCTGCCCTGATTAATCAACACGGCGCCGTTAGCGAAGCGGTCGCTGCCGCTATGGCACGCGGCGCTTGTGCGCACAGCCACAGCGATTTCGCTATCGCCGTCACCGGCATTGCCGGACCCGACGGCGGCACGCCGAACAAACCCGTAGGCACCGTCTGCTTTGGCTGGGCCCATCAAGGAGCTTGTCGCACAGAGACCGTGTTGTTTAGCGGTGATCGGGCAGCGATCCGTACACAGTCAGTGACGCATGCCTTAACCGGGCTACTGTCTTTATTATCTGATCCCACAAACTTTTCTTCCTGAGGGCTTTGTCATGTTCCGTTTTGGCACACCTAATTCTTCCAGCGCACTGCGCGTTATGATGCTTGGCTGCGGTGAACTGGGTAAAGAAGTGGTTATTTCTCTACAGCGCCTGGGCTGCGAAGTCATTGCCGTAGACCGTTACGCGGGAGCGCCCGCCATGCAGGCCGCACACCGTGCACACGTGATTGATATGACCAATGGTGCTGCACTCAAGGAACTGGTCATCCGCGAACAACCCCACCTGGTGGTGCCAGAGATTGAAGCGATTGCTACCGACATGCTGGTGGAGATTGAACGTGAAAAACTGGCTGAAGTGATCCCGACTGCCCGCGCCACGCAACTGACGATGAACCGCGAAGGCATTCGTCGTCTGGCGGCAGAAACACTGGGCCTGCCCACTTCTGCCTATCGTTTTGCCGACTCGCTGGAAGAAATGCAAGCCGCCATTGATGCGATTGGCTACCCCTGTTTCATCAAGCCCGTGATGTCCTCATCCGGCAAAGGCCAGTCTCTTGTGCGCACACCGGAAGAGGTAAAGCCGGCCTGGGATTACGCAGCGGCAGGCGGGCGCGTTAATCAGGGTCGTGTGATTGTCGAAGGCATGATCGACTTTGATTACGAGATCACCCAATTGACCGTGCGTGCCGTTGGCGCCTCGGGCCACGTGGAAACCTTCTTCTGTGATCCGATTGGGCACGTGCAGGTCAAAGGCGACTATGTCGAATCCTGGCAACCGATGCCGATGTCGCAGAAAGCCATCGAACGCTCACGCGAAATTGCGCAGGCTGTGACAGAAAACCTGGGCGGTCGCGGCATCTTCGGCGTTGAACTGTTTGTGAAGGGTGATGACGTCTGGTTCTCCGAAGTCAGCCCGCGCCCTCATGACACCGGTCTCGTTACCCTATGCACCCAACGCCAATCCGAATTTGAGCTGCACGCGCGCGCCATTCTTGGCCTGCCGGTTAACACAGCGTGCAGCCAACCGGGCGCTTCGGCCGTGATCTATGGCGGCCTGGAAGAGAAGGGGATCGCTTTCGAAGGGGTAGCGCACGCCCTGCAAGTGCCCGATAGTGATCTGCGTCTGTTCGGCAAACCAGAAAGCTTTACCCGTCGCCGCATGGGGGTCGCACTGGCGACCGGCCAAGACACCGATGACGCCCGCAACAAAGCCAAAGAATGCGCGTCGCGCGTTCAGCCGGTGCGCGGGCACTAGGCAAAAAATATGCGCACCCATTTCAAGCTCCTCGTGCTGACGCTGTTATGGTGTGCGCTCACGGCCTGCGCGACACGCCCGATTAATCCGCCTATCGCAAGCGTGCCCCCTGACAAGATCTATAACTTCGAACGCAAAGGACAAAACGCGGCTCAAGAATCGACGCTGGTAGCGATCGCCTTTTCCGGGGGCGGAACGCGCGCCGCTGCGTTTTCTTATGGCGTGCTGGAGACGCTCAGAAAAACCGAGTTCGTGAATGCTCAGGGTGAGCGCTCGCGCATGATTGATCATATCGACGTCATCACCGGCGTCTCCGGCGGTAGCTTCACTGCCTTGGCTTATGGCCTTTACGGTGAACAGCTCTTTGATCAATACGAAAGCCGATTTCTCAAACGCAACGTGCAGGGCGAGATCATTGGGCGCAGCTTGAATCCGTTGAACTGGGGCTATCTCTCGTCAACCGGCTGGGGCCGCTCCGAACTGGCGGCCGACCTTTATGACGAAATTCTATTCGACGGTGCAACCTTTGCCGATCTTGAACGTAAGGATGGGCCGGTGATCGCCATCTCCGCCACGGATCTGGCCACCGGCTCCAGAATTCTGTTTGCCCACTCCAACTTCGATGCACTCTGCGCGGACCTCGGCTCTTTCCGCCTATCGCGCGCGGCCGCCGCCTCATCGGCGGTGCCGGTCGTACTCTCGCCCCTCACCATTAACAACTATGGCGGCTCCTGTGGCAAACATTTGCCCAATTGGTTCATGCCGTTTCTGAACACGCCCAACCCACCCAGACCTGCTGCAAGAACACTGGAACGGATTCACGAGCTGGAAGGCTTCATGAATGGTGGTGAGCCTTACCTGCACCTGGTTGATGGCGGTATTTCAGACAATCTGGGTCTACGTGGCGGCCTCGATGTGTTTAACACCATGGAAGCCCTGCGCGAAGCTGGTTACAAAACGCCGCTGGATCATGTCAAACGGATCATCGTCATTGTGGTTAATTCGGTTTCCACACCGAAAACCACCTGGAACCAATCCGAAGATCCGCCGAGCACGCTGTCCATTCTGGTCAAAGCCGCAGGCGTTCCGATCGATCGATATTCCAATGAGCAGATCGAATACCTACGGGATATTGAAGCCCGCTGGGACATGATGCGCGAAGTGAAAGATCTGCCAGCAGTTCAACGCATCAGCAAGAAAAACTCTAATGCGGCCCTCGAAGCAATTCGTCGTGTACCGCAAGCCAAGATCTACACCATCAACGTTTCGTTTGCGGGTGTGCCCGATGCCGAAGAACGGGACTATTTAAATGAGTTACCGACTTCGTTTGTGCTCACCGATGAGGCCGTTGATCGCCTGCGCGCTGGCGCAGCCAAGGCGCTGATGAACTCACCCGATTTCAAACGACTGGTCGCTGACACCAACATTCAGATTGTTGAGTCACCGACGACAGCCACAGCGCCGGCAAATCGACAGTAAAACTCAACAATCGATTTTACTCAGACCACACCGGCGCTATGCGCCTGCTGGTCGGCCCAATAACTGGAGCGCACCATCGGACCACAAGCAGCCCCTTCAAAGCCAAGCGCCAAAGCCTCGGTTTCAAAGCGCTTGAACGTATCGGGGTGCACGTAACGCTGCACCGGCAGGTGATGATTCGATGGCGCCAGATACTGACCAATGGTCAGTAAATTGATGTCGTGCGCCCGCATGTCTTTGAGCTCTTCGATGATTTCTTCATCGGTTTCGCCGAGTCCAACCATCAGGCCTGACTTGGTAGGCACCTGCGGATAGCGTTCTTTGAATGCCTTGAGGAAGTTCAATGAGTGCGCATAATCGGCACCGGGGCGTGCCTGCTTATAAAGACGGGGCACCGTTTCCAGATTGTGATTCATCACATCCG
>ERZ650301.89-NODE-89-length-20278-cov-4.675271_pt1 | contig 20278 bp, 22 predicted proteins | sample MGYA00376237_ERZ650301 | MGnify/ENA primary metagenome ERZ650301 (study PRJEB26733, sample SAMN07839255) | wastewater metagenome | biome: small river; feature: stream; material: water | place: USA: North Carolina | collected 2016-04-05 ...
AAGGCATCGAGGTAGAGCTTTTTGATTATGTTGAACACACCCTGGCTGCAGGTGGTGACGCTATGGCTGCGGCTTATGTTGAGCTCAACGTCAATGGAACTCGCCTGTGGGGTGTCGGTATTGATTCAGATATCTCTACTGCATCACTCAAGGCAGTCGTTTCTGCCATCAACCGCGCAGTTCGATAGTTACTGGCTGTCGAGGATGGCATCTTCGATGTCTTCCTCGGTGGGGCGTGTTTTGCGCTTTCGAGCTTTCTCAGCCAGTTTGGCTTGACCAGCTTCTGTTTCAGAATTCCGGATGCGCATTTCATTGCGCACTGCCCAACCCAAACCAATGAATGCCAAAATGCCAAACATGATCCACTGGAAGGCGTAACTCAGGTGTGCACCTTCATCGAGGGAAGGTTTGAGGGCAGGAAGCGGAGCAGTTTCGACAGGCGCAGGTGTTTCTGAATCGAGTAATCCGTAGGCTCCGGTGTAGATGGGCTGGTTGAGTACTTCTTGAATAAGGGGAAGTTCAATTGTTGCTAATTGCCCATCAGCCATGCTCCGGCCAGGAATGCTGGGCTCGCTCGCTTTCAATCGTGCCACCACAGTCACTACACCAGCGGGCGGTTCTGGGATGATGTATGGATCCTCTGGGTTCTCGTTCGCAGGAAGCCAACCACGATTAACAATGAATACAGATCCGTTGGACATGCGGAGGGGAGTGAGGACCTCCACTCCAGCAACTTGTTCTCGTGGGCGACTACGAACAATGAGTTGATTTTCGGTTAAATACGTACCGGTTACGGTAACTGGAATCCACTTGTCATCCTGATTGAAAGCATCTAGCTGGGGGATAACAGATTCAATCGGTTGAGGGACTGCGTTGTAGTTTGTGAGGACGCGAGCGATCTCTTGCTGGGCTTCATCCCTTCTCGCAAATTGCCAGTTCGACAGAGCAACGCAGGTACCAGCGAAGAGAGCTGTTAGCAGCAAATAGCTCAGCCAGCGCTTAGTAAATGCAACGCGATACCAGGGGACGTGCTGAGTTCCCTGTTGTGAAACTGGACTCAATTCGACTTCTCTTGGTACAGAACAATCGTTGCTGGACGCTCAACAACTCCCTGTTGAGGAGCCATTTTTACGTTCGCAATGATCATGGCGAAGTAGGGCAAAACAATTGCCCCAGTAGCACACACGACAAGCCACCAGCCAGAAACAAACAGCATGGCTACGATGCACGCCATACGGATTGCCATGGCAATCGAGTACTTGATCATGCGAATGCGTCGCTCATCAACAGGAGCGAGCGGAAGCGATGTTGCAGACTGAAGTTGTTTCTTCATTGTCGGCGATGTCCCAACGTTTGATGTGGTGTTACTAGCCTACGGCTAAGCTGGCTTTCAATGCATCCGACTGGAGGAATTGTGACCGTTCGTACCGTTCTTATCACTGGTGGAAACCGTGGAATTGGTTTCGCTCTCGCTGAAGAGTTCATCGCTCAGGGACACCGTGTGGCAGTTACTGCCCGTTCGGGGGAAGGTCCTGCTGGTTCTCTGACAGTGCGAGCTGACGTGACAGACGGTGCCTCACTGGATGCTGCATATGCAGAGGTTGAGTCGAAGCTTGGTCCTGTTGAAGTTCTCATTGCTAACGCGGGCATCACCAAAGACACTCTGGTCATGCGTATGACTGATGAAGAATTCGATTCCGTTGTTGATACCAACCTCGGCGGAACATTCAAGGTAGTCAAGCGTGCCGTCAAGGGAATGCTTAAGGCTCGTTTCGGCCGAATTGTTTTGATCTCTTCTGTTGTCGGTCTTTACGGCTCTGCCGGGCAGGTGAACTACTCTTCTTCGAAGAGCGCGCTGGTTGGCATGGCTCGTTCGCTCACACGTGAACTTGGCGCACGCGGTATTACTGCGAACGTTGTTGCTCCTGGCTTCATTGAAACCGATATGACCGCCGCACTACCTGAAGAGCAGCAGGAGCAGTACCGCAAGAACATTCCCGCCGGTCGTTTTGCTCAGCCTTCTGAGGTTGCCAAGGTGTGTGCCTGGTTAGCTTCGGATGACGCTGGATATATTTCTGGAGCAGTTATCCCCGTTGACGGTGGATTGGGCATGGGGCACTAAAGCCCAAATAAGCCCAAAGCTTTGCTGAGATCGCGCTCATTGAGTGCGACATCTGCTTGTTCTTGCACAATTGGTTTGGCACAAAAAGCGATACCTAATCCTGCAACGCCCATCATGGTGAGGTCATTGGCGCCGTCTCCGATGGCCACCGTCTGAGCCAGGGGAGTGTTGGTCAGGTTTGCCCACTCGATCAGAGTGTCTGCTTTTGTTTGAGCATCGACAATATCTCCGAGAACTTTGCCGGTGAGTATTCCATCGACTATTTCTAGACGGTTCGCTTTCCAGAAATCGAGCCCAAGGGAAGTAGCCAGTGGGTCCAGGAGTTCGTGGAAGCCGCCACTGACAACTCCAACATGACCACCATGTGATTTGATTGCTGCAATAAGGGCTTGAGCTCCTTGTGTGACAGTTATCTGAGAACGAACAGTGTCAAAGACACTCTCTGGTAGCCCCGATAACGTAGCCACGCGTTCACGCAAACTTTCGGCAAAGTCGAGTTCACCACGCATGGCACGTTCAGTCACAGCAGCAACAAGTTCTAAAGAACCAGCTTCTGCAGCAATGAGTTCAATTGCTTCGTTTTCGATCAGTGTTGAATCAACGTCGAGAACGACGAGAAAGCGCTTCGAATCCGTATCGGCTAGTTCGTTACGGACTTCGGTCATGGCGCTACTCGTACTCCCTTACCCACAACAGTGATGCCTGACTCGGTCACGGTGAAACCACGAGCTCGGTCACGGTCGTGATCGACACCAATCTTGGCGCCGTTCTCAACTACAACTTCTTTATCCAGAATAGCTCGACGAATTTCAGCGTCTGAACCAATCTCAACGTGGTCAAAGACGATGGAGTCATGCACACTCGCACCAGAATTCACTTCACACCATGGACCAAGAACACTTCGTTCGATGTGAGCTCCGGACAAAAGGGAGCCAAGTGAAACAACCGAGTCGATTGTTGACCCAACGCGACCTCGTGCATCGCGAACGAATTTGGCAGGCGGTGAATTCACCTGCATCGAGTAAATAGGCCAATCAGTGTTGTACAGGTTGAAAACTGGAAGGGTTGAAATCAAGTCCATGTGAGCATCAAAGAAGCTGTCAATGCTTCCGACATCACGCCAGTAGTACTTGTCTCGTTCTGTCGAGCCAGGAACGGCATTGCGGTTGAAGTCATACACACCCGCCTCGTCCTTGGCGACGAAGTAAGGAATGATGTCACCACCCATGTCGTGGCTGGAATCAGCTAATTCTCCATCTGATTCAACGGCTTCGATGAGTGCATCTGCGTCAAAGACGTAGTTACCCATCGATACGAGGACTTCTTCAGGATTGTCGGGAAGACCAATTGCATCAGAGGGCTTTTCGCGGAAACGACCAATCTTGGTGACATCTTTGCTATCAACTTCAATCACACCGAATTGATCAGCAAGACGGATTGGTTGCCGGATTGCCGCAACGGTTACTTTCTTGCCTGATTCAATATGCGCTTGGATCATTTGATCGAAATCCATGCGGTAGACGTGATCAGCACCCACAACGACAACGATGTCTGGCTTTTCATCACGAATGAGGTTCAGGCTCTGCAAGATGGCATCGGCGCTTCCGGAGAACCAACGCTTACCCAGGCGCTGCTGCGCAGGTACAGAAGCTACGTAGGAACCAAGAAGGCCGGACATGCGCCACGTCTGTGAGACATGGCGGTCAAGCGAGTGCGACTTGTACTGCGTCAACACCACAATCTGGCGCAGGCCAGAGTTGATGAGGTTGGAGATAGCGAAGTCAACCAAGCGATATTGCCCACCAAAGGGCACAGCTGGTTTCGCACGGTCTTCTGTCAGGGGCATGAGGCGTTTGCCCTCGCCGCCGGCGAGAACAATTCCGAAAACCTTCTTTGGCATGAATCAACAGTAGGACACTCATGTAACAGATACGCAACGTATTGGGAAAGATTACGTGAGGACTTTAACCCTCGGAGGGTTATAAAGTTCTTCACATGCGCATTGATTTGTTAACCAAGGAATATCCGCCAGAAATTTATGGCGGTGCGGGCGTTCACGTTGCCGAGTTGGTCAAGGCATTGCGCGTCACAGAAGAAGTACAAGTTCGTTGCTTTGGTGCGCCTCGTTCTGAAAAAGACGTGACGAGTTACTCGGTTCCAACAGAGCTCACCTCAGCAAACGCTGCACTTCAAACCATAGGTGTTGACCTTCTCATGGCAAACGATGCTGCCGGTGCTGATCTCGTTCACTCACACACGTGGTATGCCAATGAAGCGGGAAGAGTGGCGCAGCTTCTGCATGGAATTCCACACGTGATCACGGCCCATAGTCTTGAGCCTCTCCGTCCCTGGAAGGCAGAACAACTTGGAGGCGGTTACCGGGTCTCCAGCGAGATTGAGAAATCAGCCTACGAATCTGCCAATGCTGTGATTGCTGTGAGTGCGGGTATGCGCCTAGACATTCTCAGGAGTTATCCAAACATCGACCCCAACAAAGTGCATGTCGTTCACAACGGCATCGATGTGGATGCCTGGGCTCCCACATCCAATCCAGAACTCCTTGAAAGGTGGGGAATCGACGCAACACGCCCGTCGGTTGTCTTCGTTGGTCGCATCACGCGTCAAAAGGGCCTTCCATACCTCTTGGAAGCTGCAGAACGCCTTCCTGAGGACGTTCAACTCATCTTGTGTGCAGGAGCCCCAGACACTCCTGAAATCAAAGCAGAAGTTGAATCAAAGGTTTCAGCTTTACAAGCTCAGCGTGACGGTGTCATCTGGATTACAGATCATCTGCCACGTCATGAACTTGCAGCGATATTGAGCGCTGCAACGACATTTGTGTGCCCATCGATATATGAGCCACTTGGGATTGTGAATCTTGAAGCTATGGCTTGTGGCATTCCTGTCGTCGGAACCGCTACAGGTGGCATTCCAGAAGTTGTTGACGCCGGTGTCACGGGGTGGTTAGTCCCTATTGAACAAGTTCAAGACGGCACAGGCACTCCGATTAATCCTGAAAAATACATCTCTGATTTGGCCGAAGCGATGCGGGTGGCCGTTTCAGATCCAACACGAGCACAGGAAATGGGTGTCGCTGCTCGCGAACGAGCACGTGTCCACTTCGACTGGATGGCAATTGCTGACCAAACACGGGCGATTTACAACCTCGTCACAGGCTAACTCTCGTTAGCATTGAGGCATGGTTCAGGTTCTTCGTTTTTCTAACGCTTCTCTCGTTCGCGACGGCAACACCGTTGTCAACAACCTGAACTGGGAGGTAACCAGTGATCAGCGCTGGATTATTCTCGGCGCTAACGGTGCAGGAAAGACTTCGCTGCTGGATATGGCAGCAGGTTGGGATGTTCCCTCAAGCGGGCAGGTAACTGTTCTTGATGAGGACCTCTCTACAGCTGATCCAGAATGGCTGCGTCCACGTGTTGGCTATGCATCCTCCAGTATGTCAAAGAGGATTCCCCCCACTGAGACTGTTTCAGACGCAGTCATCACCGCTGCATATGCCGCTGCTGAACGCCGCGGGGAACAATTCGAAGACCTTGATATCCGTCGGGCTCGTCGTGTGCTCGCTGAATGGCGTCTTGAATCTCTGTCAGATCGGACGCTCGTTTCTCTGTCAGAAGGTGAAGCAAAGCGCATGCAGATTGCCCGCTCCATCATGACTGACCCTGAACTACTTCTGCTTGATGAACCCACTGCAGGTCTCGATCTTGGTTCTCGTGAAGAGATTATGCAGATGCTCGGTTACTTCGCAGGCAACCCCACTGCTCCCGCCATCATCATGGTGACGCACCATGTGGAAGAAATTCCACGTGGATTTACTCACGTTCTCCTTGTGAAGGACGGGGGAGCGGCATACGCAGGTCCTATCGCTTCTACCTTGACAAGTGAGAACCTCACTGATGTCTTTGGTGTGAAAGTAACCGTCTACAACAACGACGGTCGGTACTCTGCACAAGCAAGTCTCTAAGTTTCTGATAACATTGTGAGTCGGCCTTGTTCGCAAGGCGAATGGCCGCAAGCTTTTGTTCCTCACATCATGTGTTGAGCAACGTCCCTATTGAAGGAAAATCCTGATGAAGTCTGACATCCACCCCGAGTACGCACCCGTCGTCTTCCACGACCTTGCTTCGGGCGAGTCGTTCCTGACCCGTTCCACTCTCACCAGCTCTAAGACCACCACGTGGACTGACGGCAACGAGTACCCCATCATTGACGTTGAAATTTCCAACGCTTCTCACCCCTTCTACACCGGTAAGCAGCGCATCATGGACTCCGCCGGTCGTGTGGAGAAGTTCAACAAGCGTTTCGCTGGTTTCGGTCAGTAAGCTTCACATTCAAAAAGAAAGCCCGGTCATTGACCGGGCTTTCTTCATTAACGTAGTGCGCTTAGCGCACTGGCCACAGGCCATCACCTGGATAAACCGGAAGGTTCTGGCTGCGGCGCCAGGTGGCATAACTTTCTGCCTGCTCTTTGGCCCAGGTGACCTGCAGGTCATGAAGTTCACGCGCCGGGTATGCCAGATCGGCGGCATATTTCTTTCCAATGGCTTGTGCAACACGGCCAGCTGCAATTGCATCGGCAGAAGCGTCATGTGCATCTGTTAGAGCAACGCCGTAATGGGCTGCAGCAGCTTCGAGAGTGCGCTTACCCTTGCGATATTTATCAACCTGCTTGTCAATAATGAGTGGGTCGATGATAGGGGCTGGGACATCAAGAGGATCAAAACCATAACGCTTCGCTTCACGGTCCAGGATGGTGAAGTCATAAGCAGCGTTGTATGCCACAACACCGATGCCTGCAGAAAGAAAACCCTGAATCTTGATCAAGATTTCGTAGATACTGTCTGCAGCGGGAGCTCCTTCAGCACGCATACGCTCGGTGGTGATGCCGTGAACAGCGGTAGCTTGCTCAGGAATATCAATTCCACAGTCAATGAGCCAGTTGGTGGGGTCTTCCACTTCGCCATAAGGGTTAAGGACGCTCACATGCGCAGAAACGATACGGGTCGTTTCTGGAGCGATACCTGTCGTCTCTGTATCGAATACGGCAATAACGTTGGCCCATTCGGGCAATCCAGTGTTGGTCACGTAAATCACTCTAGGTTGAACCCCCGACATGAGCCGGCTTATGCCTCGGTGCGCCTACACTTGAGGCAATGCCTGCTGTATCTCCTTATGCCCATAAGCTCGCAGTGATTCCCACTGCTGAAGCTTCTGTCGTTGTTGATGGAGTTACCACCCACTATTGGGAATACGGAGATGTTTCATCACCAATTCAGCTGGTCATGATTCACGGATTTCGCGGCGATCACCACGGTTTGGAACCGATAGTTGCTGAACTCGGCGCCGATGTTCATGTCATCATTCCTGATCTTCCCGGATTTGGAATTTCGGACGCACTACCAAGCCGAGCAGATATCAATTCTTATGCCCATTGGCTTTCTGGTTTCATCACTATACTCAACGCGGAGAGTTCGGTCATACTTGGCCATTCATTCGGTTCCATCGTTGTTGGTGCTTCTCTTGCTTCTGGACTTCCCAATAAGCGTGCCATTCTGATCAACCCCATTGCGGCAAATGCTCTCAAGGGTCCTCGAGGATTTATGACTCGTCTGGCGGTTCTCTATTACAAAGCAGCAGCGGCATTACCTGCGAAATCTGGCTATGCCCTGCTCAAGAACAAAGCCATTGTGCGTGTCATGAGTGAAACGATGGCGAAGACCAAGGATCCCAATCTGCGTCAATGGATTCACGAACAGCACGATCAATACTTCAGCCTGTTTGCTTCACGTGACTCTGTACTTGAGGCGTTCGAAACATCGGTTTCTAACGATGTGTCTCAATTTGCTCCAGAGATTCATCAGGAACTAATGATGCTTGTCGCAGACAAAGACGATATCACCGCACTACCTGAGCAGAAGCTACTTGCTTCACGTATTCCTGGCACTCGACTTGAAATTGTTGAAGGCGTGGGGCACCTGGTTCACTACGAAGCTCCTGATTTTGCTGCACGCAATATTCGAGACTTTCTTGGCCTCAAGGCAGCATCGTGAAAATTGCTTTTGATTGCCGTTATGTCCGAACCGATCATCACGATGGGATTTCACGATTTAGTGCCCGACTAGTTGAGCAACTCGCTCCTCTAGCTGCTCAACGCGGTGATGAGCTCATCATGCTCATTAGTGATGAAAAACAATTAGGCATGTTGCCAGAACTTACCTACGAGCTGATTAGTTCACCGACAAGTCCTCGTGAACCGTTGGTTGCCTCGCAGATCAACAAACTATCTCCCGACATCGTCTTCAGTCCCATGCAGACCATTGGCGCTCGAGGACGCAGATACAAACTCGTTCTGACAGTGCACGACTTGATTTATTACAGTCACCCGACCCCGCCGCGTCAGTTTTCCTGGCCGATTAGGTTGATGTGGCGTCTGTATCACACCGCCTGGTGGCCTCAGAAGATGTTGCTGGCTCATAGCGATGCTGTTGTTGCAGTGTCAGAAACAACCAAGAAACTCATTCACGATCACAAGCTCACTACTAAGCCTGTGTATGTCGTTCATAATGCTGCCGATCAACCACAAGCAGACATCGTCGTAAATCCGGCTGCTCTCCGCACAAAATCGCTGGTCTATATGGGCTCTTTCATGCCCTACAAAAACGTGGAGACGCTCGTGAAGGCAGTCGCTCTCCTTCCTGGCTTCACCCTCCACCTCACGAGCAGGATTTCCAAGCAGGATCGTCAACGGTTGAGTGCACTCGCTCCAGAAGCCAAGATTCATTTCCACAATGGAACGACGGATGAAGACTACTTCGACCTGTTGACACATGCGACAGCTTTAGTCAGCGCTTCTAGAGACGAAGGTTTCGGTATTCCTTTGGTTGAGGCAATGAGCTTGGGAACACCAGTAGTGGTTTCAGATATCCCGATATTTCATGAAATTGGGGGAGAAGCAGCACTATTTGCCGATGTGAATGATCCGCAAGCATTTGCGGACGCCATAACTTCGCTCACCAACGAGTCAACCTGGTCGCACGTTTCGGAGCTGAGCAAAAAACAAGCTTCGTTGTTTAGCTGGAAGAAGTCAGCTGCAGACTTACTCGATGTCCTCGTAAAGGTTTCCCGCTCCTAAGCTCACTGCTAAAGAACTCAAGACATCACTTGTTCCGGCTTCTAACTTGATGGAAGCTTTCTTATCGCCTTTTGTCTCACCTCGGTTGATGATGATAATCGGCATACGTTGACGCCGTGCCTGGTCAAGAAGCCGAATTCCCGAATTCACTGCAAGTGAGGACCCTGCAATGAGGAGGACATCCGCGCGTTTTACTAATCCCGTTGCTGCGGAAAAGATCTTTGGTGGAACAAATTCTCCGAAAAACACGACGTCTGGCTTGAGGATCCCATCACAGACTGAACACGTTGGGACCTCGATTGAGCTGTAATCGGTCACATCCACGTCACCATCTGGTGCGAGGACAATATTGCTCAATTCATCAAGCCAAGGGTTGAGGAAACTGAGTTTCTTTTCAACACCAGAGCGGTCAAACTGCTGACCACAATCGAGACAAATAACTCGATCCAAGCTGCCGTGAAGATCAACAACATGTGAACTTCCAGCACGGCGATGGAGCCCGTCAACATTTTGGCTAATGACGCCTTCAATGATGCCGGCTTGCTCCATGGCGGCGAGTGCAAGATGCCCCTGGTTGGGTTGCGCATCAGAAAATGACTTCCATCCAACATGGGCACCAGCCCAGTAGCGCTGCCTGGACGAGGGGGACGAGAGGAAGTCGCTGATGTTCATGGGGGTACGCTTCGAGGCACCCTTACCACGGTAATCAGGGATTCCTGAGTCCGTGGATACGCCTGCACCTGTGAGCACGGCAACACGACGGCCATTAATGAGCTCAACTAAAGACTCAATGCCTTCGACATGAGTGTTGTGCTCCAGAATTGCGGCCATGGCCGCAAGCATAAAACACTCTCGTTTCGTTCATGTTTCGAGTTACTGCCAAACTGAACTCATGGCTTCCGTTGTTCACATCACTGATCTCTCACACAACGGTCTTCAGGATTATGTCTCACTGACAGATGTGGCGCTTCGCAAAGTGACTGAACCTGAACGTGGCCTCTACATTGCAGAGTCGAGCAAGGTCATACAACGGGCTGTGAATGCTGGCCACATTCCGCGTTCAGTTCTCCTGCAAGAACAATGGCTAGCTGACATTGAGCCTCTGGTGGCAGATTTCCCTGAGTGCAATATTTACGTCGGAAGTTCTGAATTGCTTCAAGAATTGACCGGTTTTGAAATGCACCGTGGTGCCCTCGCATCGATGCAGCGACCAGAGCTTCCTTCAGTACCAGATTTACTAGCCAATGCCACTCGCGTCGTTGTGCTGGAAGACATCGTCGATCACACGAACGTGGGGGCGATATTCCGTGCAGTAGCAGGTTTAGGTGCTGATGCTGTTCTCATCACTCCCAGATGTGCGGATCCGCTGTATCGACGTTCTGTGCGTGTTTCTATGGGCACAGTGCTGCAGGTTCCTTGGACTAGGTTGCCTGAATGGACAGAAGCACGTGAAATTCTTCATGAGTCTGGTTTTCACATCGCAGCTATGGCGCTTTCTGATGACGCGGTATCTCTCAAAGAGTTTGCGTCCAATCTACCTTCGAAAATTGCCGTGGTATTCGGTTCTGAAGGTGATGGCCTCAGCCGTCAAGCGTTAGAGGCATGTGACACCGTTGTTACCATTCCTATGTTGCATGGCGTGGACTCATTGAACGTTGCTTCGGCGAGCGCGGTCGCTTTATACGCACTCACCGAGTGACCGATCAGTCATTGCGCCGATTCTTTCTTAGTATTGGTTCATCATGACCGGTGAACAGACGCATATTGGCTCGTTCGCCGCAGAACACCTCTCTCCGGCTTATCCCGCACGTGCGCCCTGGGGAACAGCAGACAACCTTCGTGCGTGGCAAACTGAAGCGTTAGACGCATACTTTCAGAATGAACCCAAGGATTTTCTCGCTGCGGCAACTCCCGGTGCTGGAAAGACCACATTCGCACTTCGACTAGCTACAGAACTATTGCGCCGGAGAACTATTGACCGCATTACGGTTGTCACCCCCACCGAGCACCTCAAGACCCAATGGGCAGACGCGGCTCATAAGGTGGGTATTCGCCTCGACCCGAATTTCAGCAACGCCCACAAGCGCCATGGTCGTCAATTCCACGGGGTAGCTGTGACCTATGCCCAGATTGCGATGAAGGCACATATCCATCAAGATCTAACTGATTCGGCCAGAACTCTGGTCATCATGGATGAGGTTCATCACGGTGGTGATGCGTTGAGCTGGGGTGATGCGCTCCGCATTGCCTTTAGTCGAGCGGAAAGACGTCTATCCCTGACAGGGACGCCCTTCCGCAGCGACACAGCTCCGATTCCTTTCGTGACTTACTTGCCTGATCGTGATGGTGTTCTTGTCTCTCAGACCGACTATGACTACGGCTATGGCCGAGCACTCCATGATGGAGTCGTTCGACCTGTGATGTTCATGGTCTATGCCGGCTCTATGCGCTGGCGGACTCGCGCAGGCGATGAGATGGAAGCTCGTCTTGGCCAAGACAACACTAAAGATGTGACCTCCCAGGCTTGGCGTGCTGCTTTAGATCCAGGTGGTGACTGGATTCCCCAGGTCATGCAAGCAGCAAACAACCGGCTTTCCGAAGTCAGGCAGTCAATACCCGACGCTGCTGGTCTAGTCATTGCTTCTGATCAAGATGATGCACGCGCTTATGCGAAAATCCTTTTCGAAATCACAGGTGAAGAACCCACCGTAGTTCTCAGTGATGAATCCGGTGGTGGTCAGAAGATCGACGAATTCTCGGCAGATACTTCCCGATGGATGGTTGCCGTTCGCATGGTTTCTGAAGGTGTTGATGTTCCTCGATTGGCCGTCGGTGTTTATGCAACGAGTGCTGCAACTCCGCTCTATTTTGCGCAGGCAATTGGACGTTTTGTGCGTGCACGTCGCCGCGGTGAAACAGCAACCGTATTTCTGCCAAACGTTCCCCAACTGATGCAACTAGCTCAAGAATTAGAACTTCAGCGTGATCACGCATTAGAGAGAAGAACAACACCTGGTGAGGAAGAATATCCAGAAATGGATGCCTTCGATCAAGCTCAGCGTGAAGAATCTGCCTCAGACACGCTTGAAGAAGAACTAGGGGAGTATGCGTTCCTCGGTTCTGATGCCAACTTTGACATGGTCATGTTCCAGGGAGAAGAGTTTGGCGGTTACGCAGAACCGGGCTCACCTGAAGAGTTCGACTTCATTGGAATCCCCGGCATCCTGGAGCCAGAACAAATTTCTGATCTCCTGCGCCATCGCCAACGTCGTCAAGCTCAACGCGGTGCAGGCCGTTCCAGTGACGTTGCAGTCAATAAGTCAATACCCTTACACCGCAGCTTGAAAGAACAGCGGGCACTTCTCAACTCTTTGGTGGCGCTGTGGAGTAAGCAAACGAATACTCCTCATGGAATTATTCATACCGAACTTCGTCAAACCTGTGGTGGGCCTGCAGTGGCTCAGGCAACAGTTGCGCAGTTACAAGCACGTATTGACCTTATGCGTCGCCGCATCTCTTCGCCCGTGAAATAGCCATATCTTCGATATTTTTCTGCGACACACCCTAGATGTTGTGTTTCAATAACTACTTGAAGGTTTGTCAGCAGTACTATTTTCAACATGTCCTGCATTCGATTTAACACTCCAGCACAGCGTGCACAGCTTGATGCCCTCAAAGCAGACAAGAAACTTAATGAGACTGCTGTTGCCAAGTTCCTTGGTCCTGAGTTCGGTGAAAGCAAAATCAATCGCTTGCGCAGCATGGCCAAAGATAAGAACCCCAAGATTCGCGAGAGCGTTGCTCTGAGCTACCATGTGCCAGAAGAGGTCATGTGGGCATTGGCTAAAGATAAGAATGAAGGTGTTCGTATCTGCGTTGCTCGCAATGAAACCACTCCCTGCGACATTCTCCGTCACCTAGCCACCGACAAGAGTGAGCAAGTACGCAGCTGGGTTGCAGTGAACTACTTTGTTCCTCAAGACACCATGGAGTTACTTGCCTCAGACAAGAGTGAGTCCGTCCGCAAACTTGTGGCATGGAAAGCCGATCTTGCAGAGAAAGAACTTGTCTCGGCATAGATTAACAAACAAAGAAGCCCCGGTCTCAACGACCGGGGCTTTTCTCTGTGCGCGAAGGGGGACTTGAACCCCCACGTCCTTACGGACACTAGCACCTCAAGCTAGCGCGTCTGCCATTCCGCCACCCGCGCAGGTGTTGGTGTTTAACCACCGAGAGACAACATTAGCACGAACAAATATGGTCAATGTTCACGTGGCACTGATGTGATGAAGAAATGGGCAGTTAGTGTCATGTTTATGGGTTTTTTCGAGGCACTATTTCTTGGTTTTGTTCAAGGTTTAACGGAGTTCATCCCCGTTTCCAGCTCTGCTCACCTTCGTATCATTGGTGAATTTCTTCCTCACGGTGGCGACCCTGGTGCAACGTTTACCGCGATAACCCAGTTGGGAACCGAAGCCGCAGTGGTTGTCTATTTCTGGCGTGACTTAGTTCGTATCGTCAAGCACTGGTCCTTAGCGCTGGTCGGAAAAATGCCCCGCAATGACCCTGATGCACGTATGGGGTGGCTGATCATCGTAGGTTCTATCCCCATCATCGTGTTGGGTTTGGTATTCCAAGACGAGATTGAGACGACGTTACGTTCTCTGTGGATCGTTGCCACAATGCTCATTGTCTTTGGCATCCTCCTCGGTATTTCAGATGTCGTGGGCAAGAAAACGAAGAGCTTGCAGCAGCTCACGGTAGGGCGAGGAATAGTTTTTGGTTTCGCCCAGGCCCTTGCCTTGATCCCAGGAGTTTCTCGCTCAGGCGGAACAATTACTGCAGGTTTGTTCATGGGTTTCTCCCGGACTGCGGCGGCTCGTTATTCGTTCCTCTTGGCACTGCCCGCTGTATTTGGAAGTGGTCTATACCAACTCGCAAAGAGCTTTAAGGAACCTCAAGTCTTCAACGGTTTTGAAACTTTTGGCGCAACAGTCGTTGCCTTTATCGTCGGAATCGGCGTTATTGCATTCTTGATGAACTGGCTCGGCAAGCACAGCTTTTGGCCATTCGTAATTTACAGACTGCTGTTGGGCGGAACACTTCTGGCACTCCTGGCTACAGGAGTTCTCCAGGGCTAAAGACCAGTTGGTGGTTCTGTGCCCTCGCCGTCGGGCTTATCTGTTGTTCTGAGGAACCGCTCAAACTCCTGAGCTAATGATTCGCCTGTGGCTTCGGGGGAGTCGACCATGTCTCGTGCCTGCTCGAGCTGTGCAATGTAGGAAGACATATCTTCGTCTTCCGCAGCAAGTTTGTTGATGTTTTCTTCCCATTCGGCTGCTTCAGCCACGAGTTCACCGCGTGGGATGACAACGTCAACGATTTCTTCCAACTTATCGATCAAAGCCAAAGTTGCTTTGGGGCTGGGGCCCTGGTGGACATAGTGAGGAACTGAAGCCCAAATAGCCACAGTGGGAATATCCGCTTCCTCTGCCGCTGCAGCAATCACACTGAGGATTCCAACCGGTCCTTCATACGTGCTTCGTTCAACATCGAGCTCGTGTCGTACCGCCGCATTTTCACTTGAGACAAAAGTAGAAATTGGGCGAGTGTGAGGAACGTCAGCGAGCATCGAACCGAGAAGAACAATTGCAGAGATGTCTGCGGCGAGAGCGATGTCAAGAATCTCGTTAGTAAAAGTCAACCAATTTCGACTTGGTTCAACACCCTGCAGAAGGTAGATGTTGTTGGCGTTAGCACCGGTCACGTCTAAAAGCAGGTCCTCGGAAACAGAATCATCCAGTTCTGCTGGAACCATGGGTGCGTAGAGGATGGAGGTTGGCCAGGTCAAAGCCCTGTTGCCCTCTTCATCAAAACCAATGGTTGGACGGTTGAACTGGAAGTCGTAATACGTTTCAGGATCAACAGTGTGGAGTGCAATCACATCAAGTTGTTCTTGCAGAGTTGTAACAGCCGAACTAGCAGCCTCACCGGCGTCATTCCAGCCTTCAAACGCAACAACAAGAAGTCGTCCTCGGAATGGATTGCGTGCTTTACTCACAGTGGGGAACCCCGTTCTACTTCACTCACAAGAATACTCAGGTCTACTGACAAGTAGTCTTGAAGGGTGAGTACTTCTGAATCCAGTTCTTTTGTCATGCCCGAAGCAATTTTGTGGGACATGGACGGAACCATTGTGGATTCGGAGGAGTATTGGATCAATGCGGAACTTGAACTCGTTGAGTTATTCGGTGGCACGTGGACTCACAAAGATGGTTTAGAGCTTGTCGGCAACGGGCTTCCCCTCACAGCAGCAAAGCTTCAACAGCATGGGGTCAAGCTCAGCATTGATGAGATTATTCAAGCTTTGACTAATCGAGTCTTAGAGCAACTAGAAGTAGCCGTACCGTGGCGACCGGGTGCAGTCGAGCTCATTCATCAATTTCAGAATGCCGGCATTCCCCAGGCACTCGTCACTATGTCTATCGAGCGTATGGCTCGTGCCGTTGTTGCGATGATTCCCGGACTTCCCCTCTCAGAGGTCGTTGCCGGAGACAACGTCATCACCTCCAAACCCGACCCAGAGGCATACTTGCTGGGAGCTGAGAAACTTGGTGTAGACATCACCAAATGTGTCGCCTTCGAAGACTCTCCATCAGGATGCCGCTCTGCCTACTCTGCTGGGGCGGTTACCGTGGGAGTCACGAATCTTGTTTCTTTGAATGATATTTCCACCGACATCACGCTCGAAACGCTCGTTGGTGTCTCATCAGGGCAGATTTTTGAACTCTATTCAGCTAAGCGAGGACTGAACTAATGTCGCACGAAACAACTCCTCGTTATATGCCAGGTCCCTTTCGGGCCGGTGATAGATGTCAGCTCACAGACCCCAAGGGCAAGATCAACACTGTCTCTCTCAAACATGGTGATGAGTTTCACACTCACCGCGGTGTGGTGAAACATGATGACATCATTGGTCTTCCTGATGCATCGGTGGTTCTGAATAGCTCAGGCGTTGAATATTTGGTCATGCGACCATTGCTCGTTGATTTCGTGATGTCTATGCCTCGTGGTGCGGCCATTATTTACCCTAAAGAAGCACAGGCAATTTTGGGTCAGGCCGATATTTTCCCCGGTGCTCGCGTTGTTGAGGCTGGAGTTGGTTCCGGAGCACTGTCACTGTGGTTGCTTCGTGCCATTGGACCACAAGGATTCCTGTATTCATTTGAACGCCGTGAAGAATTTGCAGAGATTGCGCGAGCAAATGTTTCTACTTTCCACGGATTCACCCCAGAAAACTGGTCTGTCACTGTAGGAGATCTTCAGGACGCACTTCCTTCGACGGTGGAACCCGGACAAGCTGATCGTGTTGTTCTTGACATGTTAGCCCCGTGGGAATGCGTTGACATGGTGGCCGATGCTCTCGTTCCAGGTGGAGTTGTGCTGATGTATGTCGCTACAGTTACTCAACTTTCGCGGGTTGTTGAGGCACTTCGTGAAACAGGACAGTTCTCTCACCCTCAATCCAGTGAGACGATTGTGCGCGGTTGGCACGTTGAAGGATTAGCTGTTCGTCCAGAACACCGCATGATTGGACATACAGCATTCTTAGTCACTGCTCGCAAGCTTGCTCCAGGCACTGTGCTGCCTGATCTCAAGCGCCGTGCTTCCAAGAGCGATTTCAGCGCAGAAGATCTTGAAGCATGGACTCCCGGTGTTCTTGGAGGCCGTGAGATAAGCCCCAAGAGTCTTCGTAAACGAGTGCGTTCTGCAACAGAAAGTGCAGAACTTTCCCAGGCAGCAGACAGCTCGTCGCCAGCTGAATAGGCACAACACGACATAGGCTATTTCTCGTTGAGGTATTTGTTCCTCACAGTGATTTTTGCGAGGAATTGTGCGTCGTAGTTATGCCCTTTTTGTCAGTATTGCCCTAGTTGCAGGCTTGAGTGCCTGTTCTTCTCCTGCCGCTGACGTTTCCTGCACACCTCTAGCTGAATCGGGATCGGCAGTCGACAAGGTCAAAGTCACCGGCGGTTTCGGTGAACTTCCTACTGCGACGTTCCCCACTCCACTCACTGCATCCAAAACTGAACGAAAGATTCTGGTCAAGGGAGATGGATCGCCAGCACTTCCCGGTGGAGCAGTGACCCTTGATTTCACAATCTATAACGGTGAAACCGGCGACATTCTTGGCCAGACCAAATATGACGGTACTGATTTACAGACATCTTCCCTTGATGACACCAGCCTGATTCACGGTCTTGTTGCCACGATTCAGTGTGCGCCTGCCGGAAGTCAGATTGTTTCTGTCATTGCGCCGACAGATCTACTTGATCCCAATGGTGCACCTATCGGTGACCTTGGTAAGGACACAACTCTTGTGGTTGTTGCTGACCTCATTTCAACCAGCCTTGCAAAAGCTAATGGCAAAGATCAGCCTGCCCAAGACGGATTCCCCGCAGTAGTTCTTGACGCAAACGGTGTTCCAGGAGTCACTGTTCCCAAGTCGAAGGCTCCTACTGAGCTCAAGGTTGAGGTTCTCAAAAAGGGTGACGGACCCGTGGTCAAGGCAGGAAGCTCGGTTACCGTGCACTACACCGGCGTTCTGTGGAGTGATGGAACTGTTTTTGATTCAAGCTGGACACGTAAGTCTCCTGCGACCTTCAGTCTCAATGGTGTTGTTCCTGGTTTTGCTCAGGCGCTTGAAGGTCAAACAGTGGGTTCCCAGATTGTTGCGGTTATTCCTCCAGAGTTGGGCTATGGCAACCAGGACAACGGAACCATACCCTCCGGCTCCACCCTGGTCTTCGTCATTGACATCTTGGGAACTACTCCCTAATTCGGGATAATTCATGGCGCGCGCAGAGAATCGAATCAAGAAGGAAGACAGGCTTTTCAGCCTGATTCTTGCCCTCGTTTCTTCCCGTGAGGGCCTGACGAAGAACGAAATACTCAAAACCGTTCGTGGCTATAGCGACATCTTTGATTACAACGGCAACACTGCCTTGGACAAAATGTTCGAACGGGACAAAGACGAAATTCGATCCATGGGCGTCATTATTGACACTCTGGAATTGCCGGAAGAAGAAGGTCAAACCCACAACATTCGGTACTCGATTTCTCGAAAGAATTATGACTTCCCAGATGATGTGACGTTTACCTCTGATGAACTTACGTTGTTGAACGTTGCAGCAAATGCGTGGCGAGAAGCTTCGCTCTCGAGTGATTCGCGGCACGCACTGACCAAAATAAAGTCATTAGGTGTGTCAGCCAGTGATCCTTTGATTGGTGTTGCGCCCCAAATCCGCACCAATGACAGGGCATTCAACGCAATTGAAGATGCGCTCGAGAATGAGTTGATTCTTACCTTCCATTACCTCAAGCCAGGTCAGTCCAAATCTCAGCTCCGCACCGTTTCACCCCTAGCGATGCTCAGTTGGGGAGGGCTCTGGTACGTATTGGCGTTTGACTTTGATGCACAAGCTGAACGTACATTTCTGCTCAAGCGCATCATTTCTGTCCCTGCTCGGGTTCCTCAGAAAACATATCCTCGCCCGGTGGAAAACTACGTCCGTCGTTTGCAGTCAGAACTAGAGGAGCTCACCAAAGCAAACACAGCTTCTCTTGAGCTCATGACAGGATCAGACGCCCAACTTCGTTTGACTTCGAAATATGGATACTCCGCGGAAGAGACATCTATCACCTTTGGATATTCAGATCTAGAACTCCTTGCCGATGAACTCGTGGTCTTTGGCAATCAGCTCAGTGTTGTATCACCATCTGAACTTGCAGAAGCAGTTCGTGCACGTCTAGAACTCATCTCTTCACTGCATGGAGGTGATCACTAGTGGCCGCATCACGATTAGAAGCAGCTGACCGTGTCACGTTGTTGATGTCTTTTGTTCCTTATTTGATTGACCACGGAGCTGTTCCGGTTAAACAATTGGCAGAGCATTTCGACATCACTCCTGCGCAGGTGCAAGAACTCGTGCAATTACTCGCAATGTCTGGCGTGCCTGGCGATAACGGTTTCTATCAGCATCAAGATCTCTTCGATATCAACTGGGACCTCTTTGAAGAGCAACAAATCGTTGAACTGTGGCAACACGTAGCAGTGGACGCCACTCCTCGTTTTTCTGCTCGTGAAGCTGCTGCGTTGTTAGCTGGTCTTCAATATATTTCCGCAATCGTCCCGGATAAAGATAAAACAGTCATCGAGAATTTGGTTTCAAAAATTGCTCTAGGAGCTTCAGCGGAACCAGAGAATCTTCTCGTTACACCTGCTGCTGCTCCTGTTGATTTGGGCGTCATTAGGCAGGCCGTTTCTGCCGGTCTGAGTGTTCATTTCACCTATCAAAATGCCACGGGTGAACGCCTTTCAAGAACAGTAGACCCCCTTCGCCTCGACTTAGTGGGGGAGTCCTGGTACCTGCGCGGCTGGAGTCATGAACGAGACGCCCTGAGAACTTTTCGGTTAGACCGAATTTCTGAACTTACTGTCTCAACCCATCCAATCAAGACAACCCTGACCCATGAAGATCTCCCGGATGAACTTTTTGACATCTCCGACTCCCACATTCGTGTGATCTGTGTCGTTGAAGAATCTTCGCTGCCATTGTTATCTGCCTATAGGCCAGTAGTTGTGAGCGCAGGAGAGGGGGACACCGTCCAGATTGAAGTGGCTTTCAGTGATCTTTCAAGTGTTCCAGTCTTCGTCTCTCAGCTTCCCGGTGGAATTCGAGTGGTCTCACCACCAGACGCTGTTTCCGCTGTGAGCAGATGGGCCAAGCAGGCACTCACCGGCTATAACGCCTAAACTAGAAACAACACCTTCGCCATAATTCATAAGGAAGTAAAGATGTTAGGTAACGCTCTTTCTGGTTGGCACCTGCTGATCATTATCCTTATCATCCTGTTGTTGTTTGGTGCTCCAAAACTTCCTGGTCTCGCTCGTTCTCTCGGACAGTCCATGCGTATTTTCAAGAGTGAAGTTAAGCAGATGA
>ERZ650301.91-NODE-91-length-20155-cov-5.539851_pt1 | contig 20155 bp, 17 predicted proteins | sample MGYA00376237_ERZ650301 | MGnify/ENA primary metagenome ERZ650301 (study PRJEB26733, sample SAMN07839255) | wastewater metagenome | biome: small river; feature: stream; material: water | place: USA: North Carolina | collected 2016-04-05 ...
TTCTAGTTATGCTTGGCGACTTGCCCGACCTCACACAGGTCCACTTCGAACCATCCCAGCTCATCGGTATTCCTTTTGCGCTGGTGGGCGCTGTGTTGATGTCTATTGGTGCACAGCTTCAGCACCGCGGTGTGGGCAAAGTTGGCAGCGACGGTGACGAGGGAAGTTCATCGCTGAATTTCAAGCAGCTCCTCGGGCTCTTCCGTCGCCCGTCGTGGCTCACCGGAACATTGCTCTTGGGTGGAGCGATCTTGTTCCAGCTGATTTCTCTCGGTTTCTCACCCCTGATTGTGGTTCAGCCCATCGGTGCCGTGGCACTGGTCATGACCGCAATTCTCAACTCTCGAGTGAGCAAAACCAGTCTCAATAAAGAATCCATCATTGCGATCGCGTTGAGTGTCGGCGGCATCGGTATCTTCGTGTCGATTGCCGCGTTCACTGCTGTGAACGCCCCGATGACTTCAGCCGACCTGGCCGAGATTCTCATCATCTTGATTGTTGTTCTCGCCATCTTCGGCGCACTGTATTTGATCTTCCGTAAGCACCTCTCCGCGCTGTATTACATCGTGGGTGCTGGTGTTCTCTACGGATTTGTCGCCACCTTGGCCAAGGTTGTCATCACGAGCATTACTCACGGTGCAACGGATTGGCTCACCTGGGCCTGCTTGGCAGCGCTTCTGGCTGCCACCATTCTGGGTGCACTCTTTGTTCAGAACGCGTATTCTTCTGGCCCACCTGACCTTGTCATTGCTGGCCTCACTGTGATTGACCCCATCGTTGCGGTGACCATCGGTATCGTCATCCTCGACGAGGCTTCTCAGGCTCCACCGTGGGCGATTGTGGCCTATATTGTTGCCGGTGTCCTTGCCGTCATCGGTGTATTCCTTCTGGCGAAATACCACCCTGATGCTCATGAGCCACTTGCAGAAGCAGGTGCCGAGGCAAAAGCTGGTTTCCAGGGCGCGAAAGCTGAATCTAAGGCAAAAGTGAATGCAGCGGCACACGGCGCTAAAGAGGCCATCAAGAAGGCCAAGTCCGTAAACTAAAGGCACTATGCCGAAACCTTTACGCATCCTGATTGGGTGTGACACCTTCGGTCCGAACGTTAACGGAGCAGCTAAGTTCGCTGAACGTTTAGCTGCCGGCCTTGTTGAGCGTGGACACGATGTTCGTGTCATGGCTCCTGCCGCCGGACGTAAGTCGGGAACCTGGGTGGAAACCCACGAAGGTCAGCCGATGACGATGTATCGCATCAAGAGCTGGCGTTGGTATCCGCACGACTGGCTCCGCTACATGATTCCATGGCGCGTGCGCCACAACTCTGCTCGAGTACTCGATCACTTCAAGCCAGACGTTGTTCACTTCCAGTCCCACCTCATCGTCGGTGGAGGCCTCACCAAGGAAGCTGAGCTCCGCGGTATTCGCATCATTGGCACGAACCACTTCATGCCCGAAAACATGATGCAGTTCACCCTTCTCCCTGGGCCCACCCAGCGCAGCGTGATTCGCCTGGTGTGGAAGGCTGCCGCGCGCACCTTCGGCCGCGCAGAGGCCGTCACCACCCCCACACGACGTGCTGCAAACTTCCTCGAGGAATACACACACCTCACCGACGTTCACGCCATCTCCTGCGGAATCAACGCTCACCACTACACGCCTAACTTTGACACTGATGGTGAGAACCGCATCGTCTTTGTTGGTCGCATTACGGGCGAAAAAAAGCTTGATGTTCTTCTCAAGGCATTCCGCAAACTTCCCCCTGAACTCAATGCAAAACTTGAATTCGTTGGCGGCGGAGATCTACTTCAGCAGATGAAGCAGCAGGTCGCACACTTGGGCTTGAATGACAAAGTCACCTTCACCGGTTACGTCTCTGATGATGAGCTCAAGGCAGCTCTGACACGTGCCAAGGTCTTTGCGATGCCTTCAATTGCAGAGCTTCAGTCCATTGCGACCATGGAGGCCATGGCCACAGCACTTCCTATCGTGGGAGCTAACGCTATGGCCTTGCCTCACCTGATCCACGATGGAGAGAACGGCTATCTCTTTGAGCCCAATAATGTGGATGATCTCCGCGACAAGTTGGTCAAGGTTCTCACCGCAGATAAGGAAGAGCTTCTTCGTATGAAGAACAACTCTTTGAAGTTCATTCGGGGTCACGACATCACGCGCACCCTCGACACGTTCGAAGCTCTGTATCGCGGTCAAGAGGTTGTTGACCCAGACCCAGAGCTCACAGACGACTAAACTTTTACTCGTAACACCACAAGGGGCGGTAGCTCAGCTGGTTAGAGCAGCGGACTCATAATCCGTCGGTCACGGGTTCAAGTCCCGTCCGCCCTACAAGAAAAGGGACCCCCGTGGGGGTCCCTTTCTTTGTTTTCTGGCTACTTGAGATTCGCCCCGATTACGTCGATGAGTTCTTCATCTCGGTCACCGCTGAGTTCCCACAGCATTGCTCCGCCAAGGCCTTTAGCCTTGATGTAGTCGACCTTGATCTTGATGGACTGAGGGTCGTCATAGCTGATCCAGAGCTTGCGCGCTGGGTCGTAGAGGTAGGGAACCTGTGCCTCGGCATCCCAGTAGCGGGTCATGGTTGGGAGGTAGTTGTTCTTGATGTCGGTGTAATCAAAAACTCCCTTTTCCCATGTGCCCACAGAAGCGTTCACGCCGGACTGATAGAGACCGTTAGCTGTCGCGCTCACGTTCTCCCAGCCGCGTCCGTATAGGGGCAGACCCAATACGAGTTTCTGTGCAGGGAAGCCAGCGTTCAGATAAGCATCAACAGAATCAGAGATGCTAAATCCCTGTGCAGTGTCCTTTGATCCCACATTCAGGGGAGCGTTGTGGCCAGTAATGGGATCCCAACCACCGTGGTAGTCGTAGGACATGAGGTTCATCCAGTCGATGATTCCACCAATGTTCTTGGCTTCCAGGTTAGGGATAGTGGTGGGGCCAGCGGGTGCTGCGATGGTGAGCGGGTGGTGCTCGCCATCAATTGCAGTCTGTGCTGCCAACTCTGCCTTGAACTCTGCAAGCAGCGCGGTGTAGTTGGCCTTATCTGCTGCAGTACCTGCATAGAGACCGCCAGAGACGGGGTATTCCCAGTCAATGTCGATGCCATCAAACCCGTAGGTCTTCATGAAATCAACACATGAATCAACGAAAACCTGACGAGATTCTGGCGTTGCTGCTGCAGCGGAGAAGTTCTTGCTCCAGGTCCAGCCACCGATCGAGATCATGGTTTCGAGGTTGGGATTAGCTGCCTTGAGTTTGGTGAGCTGGTTGAAGTTTCCGCGCTTGGCGCCCTGGTCCCAGCTATCTCCGGCAAAAGCCTTGTCGGTGTCGGCATAAGAGTCGCCCACAACGCATTTGCCATCTGCGATGTTGGCAAAAGCGAAGTTGATGTGGGTGATCTTCTGAGCAGGAATATCCGCAACTTGGTAGTTGCGGGCATAGGTTGCCCAGGAGGGGTAATACGCCACGATCTTCTTATCCCCGGTGTAAGCATCGGGGCTCGGAACGTAAGGGTCTACGGGTGGAGTTGTGGGGTCAACGGGGGGAGTAGTGGGATCCACCGTTGGGGTGGGATCTGGCTTTACTGTCTCGGTGGGAGTGGGTTGAGGCGTCACTCCTGAACCAGCCACTTCACACGTTCCCACAGCGGTTGCGCAGGTTGTAGGCAGGACAAAGCTGCCGTTATCGGTGAAGCCCAGTGTGACAGAAGCTCCTGGAGCGATAGTGCCATTCCAGGACAGGTTGGTTGCGGTGAGAACACCACCTGCGAGGAAGGAGCTTGCGTTCCACATTGAGACGCTAGAGCCCTTCCAAGGGAGCGAGACAGACCACTTATTCAATGTGGTGGCGCCCGTGTTTGTCACAACCATGTCCACATTGCGTCCCGTGCCCCAGTCGCTGGTGACCTTGAGTGCGACCTTGAGAGCACTTGTTGAGGTTGCGGGAGTGGTGGGGGTTGGGGTCGGCGTCACGGTGGGATCAACGGTTGGTACAGGGTCGGGCGTCACAGTTGAGGAGCCATTGTTGACTGCACAGGTAGCGCCAGAAACCACGCAGGTGGTGGGCGTCATAGCCCCACCCTTTGGAGCGCCCACAAAACCAAAGGTGACGGAAGCACCAGGAGCTAGTGAAAGGTTCCAGCTGGGGCCTGAGAAACGGTAGCCGCCTGCAGTGTTCGTTGCAGTGGCGTCCCACGTGGAGCTGATCGTGTTGCTATATGGAATCGTGACAGACCAGGGGTTGATGCTCTTGGTTGACGTGTTCTTAACGGTGACACTTCCCTGGAATCCAGAGCCCCAGTCCTGGGTGATTTTCCAGTCCACGTTCACGTCACTCGTTGCTGCCTGAGCCGTGGTGGTTATCCCTGCCACAGATAATGCTGTGACGGCCAGTGCGGCAATGGCAATTGTCGGTCGTTTGTACTTCATGTGGGTTATCTCCTCATCGAATTGTTTGTGCTCACCCGGTGCTTGTGGCTGAGGGGGCGAGCTGTCATATATCGAGCCAACTGCCCCAAACTGGGAAAGGACTGATTTTTTAGACGAAAAGTCTAAATCTGTGGAAAAGTATGTTCTTGATTGGTGAAATTGGAGTGGCTCCACGGGGCATAACCTCTTGAGAACTAATGTGAATCTGTGACCACTACAACACCAGCCGCTGCTTCCCCTCAGACCCCCGAAGAGGCGTATGCCTACTACCGCAGCCGCCGCCATGAAATGGCGTTGCTGCCCCAGGGGTCGCTCGCGTTAGTGAACACACAGTGGTTCTACGGCGCACCTGGTGAGACGGAAAGTGTCTGGGGTGTCAATGGCCTGTGGTCAGCACTTCCCGAAGGGGAAAAGGGCATCCTCTTGACTGCCACGGCAGCAGAGAACATCACCGTAGATGGTGTTGTAGTTGATGGAACTGTTGTTGTCACCGGTAAGGATGCAGAGACTGCCTCCACCATCGTTTTTGACGAGACCAAGTCTGGAACCATCATCAAGGGTGAAGATGGCAAATACGCTCTTCGCGTCTGGGACACCAACTCGGATGACCTGCAGAACTTTGGCTCAATTGATGCTTTCGATTACAACCCAGATTGGGTGATCACCGGAACATTCACCCCTATTGAGGGCGGTCGTGCTGTTGAGGTGTCTCACCTCAAAGATCAGGGTGCTGGTCGTGACAAGGTGATTCCTGGCGACATTCGTTTCACCATTGATGGTGTCGAATACGCACCCTCTGCTTTCAAGGAGGGCCGTGCTCTCATGATTGTGTTCTCGGACGCCACATCAGGTCCTGTTACCTATAGCGTGGGCCGTTTCCTTATGGTTGCGCCTAATCCAGATGGCACCATCACGCTGGACTTCAACCGCGCCTACCTGCCACCGTGCGCATTCAGCTATAACTTCAACTGCCCTATGCCTCCGGCAGAGAATCGTTTCCCTTTTGCTGTTGAAGCAGGGGAGAAGAACGTTCTCAACAAAGCCGGAGAACTTCTCCACTAGGACTTAACTGGGCGGCCTCTCTTGGGGCGACCCAGGGCATAGCCGGGCTGGGGCTTGATTACTGCTGCCTGAACATCTCCTAGCCATGCAGACACTGCTTCGCGATAGCGCAGGGCAGCTTGTTCGTTCAGGTGCTGGGCAGGTGACTGTGCATTGGCTGCTGGAGTCTGTTCCAATAATGCACCGAGCTTGGTCAGTAGCGCCGTGGCATGCTGTTCGCTCACACTGGAGCTGATCAGAACGACGTCTTTCACATCTGCCCATTCGGGCAGAACAGTAAGGGTGTTGCCTTCAAGCCAGGCAACAGCTTCCTCTTTCCCCGCCTCGGTCAGCGCATAGAGGGGAAGTCCGTCGTCGGTGAGGCCCTGGTGGACAACGAGCCCTGCCGTGCTGAGTCGGTCCAAGGTGCCATAAACCTGTCCCACGTTGGTCTTGGCGCGGTGCGGAGCACGAGCGCCAAGCTCGGCATGGAGCTGGAGGCCATATGCGGGGCCCAGGGTCAAGATCCCCAGGAGTGCTTCGCGAACGGCCATAAAAACACTCTACTGAGTAGAGTCTCACTCTGAGAACTCGCTGTGAGGGGATAAACCCCTGTTGTTATGCGGGTCTGGGCTGTGTCACACTAGTTTCACAACAAAATACGCACGAGAACAGCTCGCATCCATGTGGTCGTAGGGGAAGACGCACCACAAAGAAAAGGATGAAGAGATGACTGCAGTGTCGACCGGAGTGGTTTATATCCACTCCTCGCCTCGCGCGTTAAGCCCACATGTTGAGTGGGCTATTAGTCGTGTCCTCGGTAAGGGCATCACGCTCTCCTGGAGTCCACAGCCCATCCTCAGCGGCTCTCAGCGCTCTGAATACGTCTGGCAGGGCCCTGTAGGCTCAGCAAGCGCTATTGCGTCTGAGTTATTGGGCTGGGAGCAGTTGCGCTTTGAGATCACCGAAGATGCCGCACCTGGTATTGATGGTGGTCGCTGGTGTCACACTCCAAGCCTGGGGCTCTTTCATTCGCCTGTGGATGCTGCAGGCAACATGGTGATTACCGAAAACAGGCTGCGTGCGGTGTTGGACTTTGCGGGTAAAGATGCTGATCTTCTGCGCACGGGCATCTCGCGCTCTTTGGGCGAAGAGTGGGACACGGAACTCGATGTCTTCCGTCATGCCTCAGATATGGCACCTGTGCGCTGGCTGCACCAGGTGGGCTAGTTCATACCTGTAGATCTGTTAACGAAGAAAGCCCCTGCAATGCAGGGGCTTTCTTGGTTTGTGGCTTAGTTGTAGCTGCGGAACGCAACCACGGCGTTGTGTCCACCAAAGCCGAAGGAGTTGCTGATGGCGAGGATGTCGCCGGCAGGAAGCTCACGTGGGCTGGTGACAACATCAAGCTTGATCTCAGGGTCCTGATCGTCAAGGTTGATGGTGGGGGGAGCAAGACGGTTGTGAAGAGCCAGGACAGTGAACATGGCCTCGATGGCACCTGCACCACCCAAGAGGTGACCGGTGGAAGCCTTAGTTGCTGACACGGCGATGTTGTCCAGGTGGTCACCGAAGACGCGACGCAGTGCGTTGTATTCAGCAATGTCTCCCACAGGAGTGGACGTGGCGTGAGCGTTGATGTGGACGACGTCCTCGATCTTTGCGCCAGCCTGTTCAATGGCCTGCAACATTGCACGTGCTGCAGCAGAACCCTCGGGGTCTGGAGCAGTGATGTGGTACGCGTCAGAGGTGACAGCACCGCCAGCAACCTCTGCATAAATCTTTGCGCCACGAGCAAGTGCGTGCTCTTCAGTTTCGAGAACCAGCGCAGCTGCACCTTCACCGAGAACGAAACCATCACGGTTGACGTCATAGGGGCGAGAGGCGGCTTGTGGGTCATCATTGCGCTTGGACAGTGCCTGCATGGCAGCGAACGAGGCAATGGGGAGTGGGTGGATTGCGGCTTCAGAACCACCAGCGATGATGACATCAGCCAGACCGGCCTGAAGGTGCTCATAGGCGTTCGCAATTGCTTCGGTGCTGGAAGCGCAGGCAGAAACGACGGTGCGCACACCTGCACGAGCGTGTAGATCCATGCCGATTGCAGCTCCGGGGCCGTTAGGCATGAGCATGGGAACGGTCATGGGCAGGACACGACGAGGTCCCTTTTCGCGCAGGGTGTCCCATGCGTCGAGGAGAGTCCACACGCCACCGATACCGGTGGACCAGTCAACAGCGAGGCGACCAGGGTCAACCTCGGGGCTGCCTGCATCTGCCCATGCTTCACGGCCGGCAATAAGAGCGAACTGCGAGGATGGGTCAAGGCGCTTGGTCTCAACACGCTCGAGAATTTCTTCAGCAGGAACCGCGGCCTGAGCGGCAAACTTGATGGGGATTTCCCACTTCTCAACCCACTCTTGCTCAAGTGCGCGGGCACCTGACTTGCCAGCAAGAAGTGCTGCCCATGTCTCGGGGGCATTTCCTGCGAGAGGAGACGTGGTACCGATACCGGTGACGACAATCTTCTTGCTCATGAGTGGAATCTTTCTGGTGGGGTGGAGGGAAAGCTGGGGGATTGTAAGCAAGGGCCGGAACGAGTGTTACCGGCCCTTACCTACGAAATCCTTAGGATGCAGAAACGATGAAGTTAACTGCGTCGCCGACGGTCTTGAGGTTCTTTACTTCCTCGTCGGGGATCTTTACGTCGAACTTCTCTTCTGCGTTCACGACGATGGTCATCATCGAGATCGAGTCAATGTCGAGGTCGTCAGTGAAAGACTTGTCCAGCTGTACCGTGTCGGTTGCAATGCCGGTTTCGTCGTTTACGAGCTCAGCCAGACCTGCAAGTACTTCTTCGGTGGACAGTGCCATTGTTATCTCCTTGTTGGGGGTTCGTTTGACTGGTTTAGTTTACCGGCCAAAAGAGGCTTTTCTAGGGAAGGACGACGACCTGAGCGCCATAAACGAGACCGGCTCCAAAGCCGATTTCGAGGGCGAGGCCACCGCTGAGCTCGGGGTGTTCTTCGAGCAGTCTGTGGGTTGCGAGAGGGATGGAGGCAGCGGAGGTGTTTCCGGTGGTCTCGATGTCCTTTGCAATGACGACAGATTCGGGCAGTTTGAGCTGCTTGGCGAATTCGTCAATGATGCGCATGTTTGCCTGGTGGGGAATAAACGCTGCGAGCTGATCGCTAGTGATACCGGCTTCTTCAAGTGCCTTCTGAGCAACCTTGGCCATCTCCCACACAGCCCAGCGGAAGACAGTCTGTCCTTCTTGGCGCAAGGTGGGCCAAGCCACTTCGCCGTGTCCGTCGCGGTATTCAATCATGGTGTGGTTCATGCCGACGGCATCCCACTTGGAGCCGTCTGAGCCCCACACGCTCTTGGAGATACCGGGGAAGTCGCTGGGTCCAACGACGGCAGCGCCGGCGCCGTCACCGAGCAAGAAGCTGATGGTGCGATCCGTTGGCTCAATGATTTCGCTGAGCTTTTCGGCACCGATGACGAGTACATACTTAGCCAAGCCGGAGCGAACAAAAGAATCCGCCTGAGCAATGCCGTAGGTGTAACCAGCGCAGGCTGCAGAGATGTCATAGGCGGCAGCAGGGTTTGCGCCCACGCGGTCAGCAACCAGTGCTGCCATGGACGGAGTCTGAACGCTGTTGCTGATGGTGGAAATCAGAACAACATCAATCTCTTCAGGCTTGATGCCTGCCTTGGCAATGGCTTCCTTGGCTGCTTCAGTGGCGAGGTCTGCTGCGGTGATGTTCTTGGATGCACGCTTACGGGTAATCACACCGGTGCGCTGGCGAATCCATTCATCACTGGATTCGATGGGGCCTGCAATGTCGTCGTTGGTGACGGTGAGGTCACCACGAGCTGCACCCATGGCATAGATGCGAGAGTACTTGGCGCCTTCGGACTGCTTCAGATTCACGTGAGTCATGATGTACTTTCTCGTCCGGTCGCTTAGGCGACAGAGTCAATCAGTTCGCGGGCTGCATCGAGATCTTCGGGAGTCTTGACCGCAACGGTGGGAATGCCCTTGAGGCCACGCTTGGCCAAACCAACAAGTGCGCCGGCAGGTGCCAACTCGATGATGCCGGTAACACCCGCAGCGGCGAAGCTCTCCATACATTTATCCCAGCGCACAGGTGAAGAAACCTGGCCGACGAGAAGATCGCGGAATTCTTGACCCTTGGTAACGATAGAACCGTCCTTGTTGGTCCAGAGAGTCTTGATGGGGTCTGCTGTGTTGACCGTCTCAGCTGCTTCACGCAGGGTTTCGACAGCGTCCAGCATGTAGCTGGTGTGGAATGCGCCGGCAACCTGCAAAGGAATAACTCGAGTACCAGCTGGTGGTTCTTCTGCAAGTTTGGCCAGTGCAGGAAGTTCACCTGCAACGACGAGCTGTCCGCCACCGTTGTAGTTAGCAGGGAAGAGGCCCAGCTCGTCGAGCTTGGCAATGATGTCGGATTCTTCGCCACCGATAACTGCGCTCATGCCGGTGGGAACCAGTGCAGCGGCATCAGCCATCGCGCGCCCTCGAATGCCCACCAAGCGCACAGCGTCAGTGGCATCTAGAACACCAGCGCCAGCGGCAGCGGTGAATTCACCAACCGAGTGGCCAGCAATTCCGGAAGTCTTAGAGAGGTGATCAGTTTCGGCCAGTGCATCCAAGGTCAAAATGCCGGCAGCCACAATCAAGGGCTGGGCAATAGCGGTGTCCCGTATGGTGTCTGCATCGCTCACCGTGCCGTGCTTGACCAGGTCAACGTCTGCTGCGGCAGAAAGAGTTTCGAGGAGAGCTTTCGAACCGGGATCAGCAATCCAAGGTTCGAGGAATCCAGGGGTCTGTGAGCCCTGTCCAGGGCAGACGACAACAATCACGGGTTAAGTCTTCCAATCGTTGACTGTGAGTGCTGTGCACTCATCGACACACTATCGCGAGAAACGTTGTGGAGTCTCTACATTTTCCGCATGTTTTTGCGGGAAATCGTTATTCAGCAACCACGGGGCGAAGTGGTTTACGTGCTTTCTTGATGGGTTCCTTGATGGAACCCAGAATCAGGGCACACTGCAAGATCATTGCTTCGCGGGGACCAGTAGCATCCCAACCGATGACATCAGTGACTCGCTTGAGGCGGTAACGCACAGTGTTGGGGTGAACAAACAAGTCACGAGCTGTAGCTTCAAGGCTTCGACCGTTGTCGAGGTAACTCTGCAAGGTGGTGAGTAGTTCAGAAGACTGATCACTCAGGGGCACATAGATGCGCTCGATGAGGGTGGCCCTGGCAAGTGGATCACCGGCAAGAGCGCGTTCAGGAAGAAGATCGTCTGCTGCGATGGGGCGGGTAGCTCCGCGCCACGCACTGGCAACGGAGTAGCCAGCAAGGGCTGCGCGAGCACTGCTTACAGCATCAACGAGAGAAGGAACCTCTGGACCCACAACCAGGTGGCCTTCACCAAAGTCTTCTTCGATCTTCTTGGTGATGTCCATGAAGCTCATGGTGGAGTTCTCCACCTCGTCTTCGAGAGGCTCAGCACGACCAATCACAACAACAAGACGGTTGCCTTGCACGCCGATCAAGATGTCAGCGTGAAGGTGGCGAGCGGTGCGACGCAGGCGATCTACCTCAAGTTGGCGAGGTGCGCGACCTACGACAACGCAGACTTCACCGCGGCCCTGCCAGCCCAATGCGGCAATTCGGCTAGGGAGTTCGTCGTCATATTCGCCAGAGAGAATGCTGTCGACCACGAGTGCTTCGAGACGTGCATCCCAGAGGCCACGGGCCTCTGCAGCGCGGGCATACACATCTGCTGCGGCGAACGCGATTTCGCGTGAATACAACAGGATTGCTTCACGGAGTTCTTCACCGTGACCCTTGATGCGCTCTTCCACCACTTCAACCGTGCAACGAATGAGCTGCAGTGTTTGTTGCAGGGTGACAGAACGCAGCAGTTCACGAGGAGCACCTCCGAACACATCGGAGGCAATCCACGGTGTGGTTTTGGGGTCGTCGAACCAGGCAATGAACGAGGTAATACCTGCCTGTGCTACCAAGCCCACGGCAGAGCGACGCCCAGGGGGCATATCGCGATACCAGGGGAGTGTGTCCTCAAGACGTTTGACGGTCAGCGTGGAGAGCTCACCAGAAATGGTGCGCAACCAGGCAAGCGTTTCCGCCTTGGTTCGTTCAGCGGCCATCCGCGTAGGTTAGCTTTCGCCGCCGGCAGATCCGGTGGTTCCTGCGGTGACGTCGTAGAGGCGGTACTTCTCGATGGCCTGGCGAACCAGTCCACGATCAACCTTGCCCTGCTTTGCCAGCTGCTCGAGCGTGCGCACCACAACGGAAGGACCGTCGATGGTGAAGAAGCGACGAGCTGCTGCACGAGTGTCACTGAAACCAAATCCGTCAGCACCCAAGGTGGCGTAGTCACCTGGGATATAAGGACGAATGAGGTCAGGAACCATGTGGTTGTAGTCGGTTACGGCAACGAATGGACCCTCGGCACCAGAGAGCTTCTCGGTGACGTAAGGAACCTGTGCCGGTGCCTCAGGGTTCATCATGTTGAAGTGGTCTGCTGCAATACCGTCGCGGCGCAGTTCGCCCCATGAGGTGACAGACCAGACATCGGCAGAAACGCCCCAGTCTTCGGCAAGCAACTTCTGAGCCTCGAGTGCCCATGGAACAGCAACACCAGAAGCCAAGATCTGAGACTTGACGCCAGGCATGTCGTTTTCCTGGAGCTTGTAGATACCGCGCAGAACGCCGTCAACATCGAGGTTCTCTGGCTCAGCAGGCTGCTGAATGGGCTCGTTGTAGACGGTGATGTAGTACATCACGTTGGGGTCTGGGTGAGTTCCGCCATACATACGCTGCAGACCATCACGCATGATGTGTCCGATTTCGTAGGTGTAGGCAGGGTCATAGGTCACCACTGCAGGGTTAGTTGCAGCGAGGATAGGCGAGTGGCCGTCAGCGTGCTGCAGACCTTCACCGGTCAGTGTGGTGCGACCAGCGGTTGCACCGATGACGAAACCGCGGACCATCTGGTCACCGGCGAGCCACAGGGCGTCACCAGTGCGCTGGAATCCGAACATCGAGTAGAAGACGTAGATCGGAATGAGGATTTCACCCTGGGTGGAGTAGGAGCTACCCACGGCGGTGAATGCAGCCAGTGCACCTGCCTCATTGATACCCACGTGAATGATGGTTCCGGTGGGGTCTTCCTTGTATGCCAGGAGAAGATCGCGGTCCACGGACATGTAGTGCTGACCGTTGGGGTTGTAGATCTTCGCGTTGGGGAAGAAGGTGTCCATACCGAAGGTGCGAGCCTCATCAGGGATGATGGGCACGAGGCGGGGACCAAATTCCTTATCGCGGATGAGGTCCTTGAGTAGACGCACGAAGCCCATGGTGGTGGCAACTTCTTGCACACCAGAACCCTTGGCGGCGATGTCGTAGGTCTTCTTCTCAGGAAGAGCAATCTCGGTGTACTTCGAGCGACGCTCGGGTACGTATCCGCCGAGTTCGCGACGACGTTCATGCATGTACTGCAGGCGAGGATCGTTGTCCTCTGGCTTGTAGTACGGAGGCATGTAGGGGTTTTCTTCCAGAACCGCATCGGTGATGGGGATCTTGAGGAAGTCACGCATGAGCTTGAGGTCATCAAGCTTCATCTTCTTCATCTGGTGGGTCGCGTTGCGGCCCTCGAAGTGCTTGCCGAGACCGTAACCCTTGATGGTGTGAGCCAAGATGACGGTGGGCTGACCCTTGTGCTCGGAAGCTGCCTTGAATGCGGCGTAAACCTTGTTGTAGTCGTGGCCACCGCGCTTGAGCTTCCAGACATCGTCATCACTCATGTGCTCCACGAGCTTGAGAGCACGCGGGTCACGAGCGAAGAAGTTTTCACGCACGAATGCGCCATCTTCGGTCTTGTATGTCTGGAAGTCACCATCGGGGGTGACGTTCATGAGGGTGCGGAGAGCGCCGTCGTGGTCGTTGGCGAGAAGTGAATCCCATTCACGACCCCAGATGACCTTGATGACGTTCCAGCCAGCGCCACGGAAGAAGCTCTCGAGCTCCTGGATGATCTTTCCGTTACCGCGCACAGGGCCGTCAAGACGCTGCAGGTTGCAGTTGATCACGAAGTTGAGGTTGTCGAGACCTTCGTTGGCAGCTACCTGGAGCTGACCACGCGATTCCACCTCATCCATTTCACCGTCACCGAGGAATGCCCAGACCTGCTGGTCAGATGCATCCTTGATGCCACGGTTGGTGAGGTAGCGGTTGAGCTGTGCCTGATAGATCGCGTTGATGGGACCTAGACCCATCGACACGGTGGGGAACTGCCAGAAGTCAGGCATCAGGCGGGGGTGTGGGTAGGACGAGAGTCCGCCACCGGCGTGAGACTTCTCCTGACGGAAGCCATCAAGCTGGCTTTCGTTCAGACGTCCCTCAAGGAATGCGCGGGCATACACACCGGGAGAGGCGTGACCCTGCACGAAGATTTGGTCGCCACCACCGGGGTGGTCCTGGCCGCGGAAGAAGTGGTTGAAACCAACTTCGTAGAGCGATGAGGAAGAAGCGTAGGAAGAGATGTGGCCACCGACACCAATGCCGGGGCGCTGAGCGCGGTGCACGAGCATTGCAGCGTTCCAGCGAATCCAGGCACGGTAGCGACGTTCGGTTTCTTCGTCGCCGGGGAATGCGGGCTCGTTCTCTGGAGCGATGGTGTTGAGGTAGTCGGTTGTGGGAACCATGGGCACACCCAGGTGCAGTTCCTTTGAGCGACGAAGGAGGGAGAGCATGATGTCTCGACCGCGTTCGTGACCCTGTGACGCAACGACGCCATCAAGTGATTCGTTCCATTCCGCTGTCTCTTGCGGATCGGCGTCGTAGTTACTGACCGAGTAGGGATCCTGGTCGTTAACCGTCACAACAACCTCTTTCTCACAGGCAGATCGTGCCTGTACATGCTGGGGGAGGGAAGATCCAGCTGGGTTACAGCGTGGACACTAGGTAACACTCTACAGACGAGCTGAGGGCTAGGAGTAATTATTGATGGATATGTAAACCATCAACACATCTAAGATTGTTCTGTCGTCATCCCACAAAGCAAGGAGAAGCTCACATGAGCCTCACTATCGGTGCACCAGCCCCTGATTTCACGTTGAAGAATCAGTTCGGTGAAGAAGTTTCCCTGTCACAGTTCCGTGGGGTGAAACCTGTCGTTCTCGTCTTCTACCCACTCGCGTTCACGGGCATCTGCACGGGCGAGCTGTGCGAGCTGCGTGACAACATCTCCGTTTTCAAGACCAATGGTGTTGAACTGCTTGCTATCTCTGTGGACTCCAGCCCCACTCTTCGTGTTTTTGCAGAAAAAGAAAACTACGATTTCTCACTCTTGTCTGACATGTGGCCCCACGGTGAGGTCGCGTCCAAGTACGGCGTTTTCCTTGAAGACAAGGGCTTTGCGAACCGCGGCACCTTCGTGATCGACAAGGACGGCAACCTCGCTGGACAGTTCGTCACCGAGCCTGGACAGGCCCGTGACTTCGCCTCGTACAAAGAGCTCGTAGAAAACCTGTAATATATTTCGAGCACGGGCCTTTAGCTCAGTTGGTAGAGCGCCACGTTTACACCGTGGATGTCATCGGTTCGAGCCCGGTAGGGCCCACTCGTGTGAAAGAGCGTCGCAGAAATGCGGCGCTCTTTCTTTTTGTTGACGACACTCTGCCGTGAACTTTTGGGTTAACGTTTGGTGTTCAAGTAGGGTGCTCTTCAGGGGATTTCCCCTACACAAACTCAAGGAGGCGTGAACAATGACTGACAATTCAGAATCAACATTCCAGCCTCACTCTGATGAAGAGCTCGCTCGTTTGCTCGAAGAGCAGATGCGGGCCATGCGTTCTTCCGCGCCGATTACTGCTCCGCAGCCCACTGTCTCTGCTGTTCATGTTGAGCCAGTAGTAGCTGCCGAGGTTGAAGAAGAACTGGGCATTGACGAGCTTTTTGGTGCGCTTCTCGAAGACACCACTGATATTCCTGTTGTTCAGGTGGAAGAAGAAGTTGTCTTCATTCCCTCTGTCGACGAAAGCTCCCTCGAGCACACTCAACCCATCACCTACATCCAGGAGGATGTTGTGGAGGTTGCTGTGATTGACGAGCAGATTGTCGTAGAAGAGACCATCACCGAAGCTGCGATTATGGACGATCACATCGTTGTTGAAGAAACAGTGGTGGAAGAGGTCATCGAAGATGCTCACGTCATTGCCGAGCGCGTACTTTCCGAAATCAGCATTGACGGCGAGATTGTGGCAACCACCATTTCTGCAACCGCTGGTGCTGATCCCATTCCTCTGATGTTTGGTGAAGCCGCGGCAAGTGCACCCATTGCCGCGCCAGTCTTTGCCGCCTCGATGAGCTACACCCCAGAACCTGTCGTTATTGAAGAGGACATCATCGTTGATGAGGTTGTTCTTGAGGACAACACTGAGGAAGAAGTAGCAGTTGAAGCCGTTGTTGTCGACGAAGTTGTCGTTGAGGAGTTTGAGGCTCCTGTATTCCGCTCAACTAATCCCATCAACCACATCAACTCTTTTGCACCGCGTCCAACCTTTGATGAGCTCGTTTTCGGAGTTAAGTCAGACGACTAGGCTCGAATCGTGACTAATCTTCGCGATGTTATTGAGTATGCCCACACACTGTGGCCACTTTCTGGTGCCGAAAGTTGGGATGCCCCAGGTCTCGTTTCGGGTTCCCTCGAGAGCCCTGTGAAGCGAATCCTGCTCGCTGTTGATGCTGTTGCTGAGACGGTGGAGCAAGCTGTTGAAGTTGAGGCAGATCTCCTCATTACTCACCACCCGTTGTTGATGCGTGGCGTGACCAGCGTCAATGAAGAGCTTTACAAAGGCAACCTGATTGCCCAGCTCATTCGTGGGAACGTAGCACTACTTGCCGCCCACACCAATGCTGATGTAGTTGAAAACGGTGTCTCAGACGTCATTGCCCAGTCTCTGGGGCTCATTGATACTGCCCCTATTGAGCCCGGTGTTGTTCCCGGAACAGGTATTGGCCGCGTGGGAAATCTTCCAGAGGTGACGACCCTGGGAGCACTCGCCAGAGCACTTGCAGATTTACTTCCAAACACCGCAGGTGGTGTGAAAGTATCTGGAGAATTCACTGCGGCAATTTCTCGCGTTGCACTCTGTGGTGGAGCAGAAGATTCACTGCTGGCCACTGAAGCTGTGCGGGGTGCCGATGTCTACATCACCTCAGATCTGCGTCACCACCCGGCACAAGAAGCCCGTGAACAAGCCCTTATCTCAGGCGGCCCTGCACTCATTGATGTGTCTCACTGGGCTTCAGAGTGGTTATGGCTCGACACTGCTGCTGCCCAGCTGCAGAAGCAATTCCCCGACATTGATGTGGAAGTTTCGGACCTGCGAACAGATCCATGGGACTTCCTCGTCGTACAGTAGAGACAACAGTTCCACCCATAATTCAACGAGAGAAGTGACGTGAAAGCACGCCCCGAGGATCAGCTCGCTCTGCTCACCCTGCAAGAACGTGATAACCACATCACTCAGTTGAACCATGCGCGCAAAAACATTGCCGAGCAAGCAGAACTGGCAGAAGTCACTGCTTCATTGCGCGAGTTTTCTCAGTCCCTCATCGCTGCCCAAGGCGTTCTTGAAGACGCCAAGATTGAGCTCGCTCGAATTGAAGATGACGTGCGCGTTGTCGATGAGCGCATTGCCAAGGACAAGGAGCGTGAGGCAGGAGCTGCTTCCGCGAAGGACCTGCAAGCTCTTGAAGCTGAGCTTGCCTCACTGGCAACGCGCAAGAGCAACCTCGAAGACATCGAACTCGTCGTGATGCAAAGCATCGAAGATGCAGAGGTTGCCGTGGCAGATGTGCTGGTCGAGCGTGACGCTGTTGAAGCTCGTCGTGCTGCACTAGTTCAGGCCGTCACAACACGTGAGGCAGAAATTGATGCAGAACTAGCCGCAGAGACTGCTGCACGCACTGAACTTGCCGCCAGCTTGCCTGCAGACCTCGTTGAACTCTACGAGCGTCAGCGCGCCCGCTACGGCATCGGAGCAGCGCTTCTCACCCGCCGTGTCACCGGTGGTAGTGGCGTGGAACTCACCTCGACCGATCTGGATGCTGTGCGCGCTGCTGCTCCCGATGACGTCGTGATCTGCCCTGATAGCTCGTGCATCCTCGTTCGCACGAACGAATCTGGACTCTAATGCCCCGTCAGCTCATCATTGAGGCCGATGGCGGTTCTCGTGGCAACCCCGGCATTGCTGCAGGTGGTGCCGTTGTGATTGATGGTGAAACACAGCAGGTGCTGGCGTCAGTTGGCGTGTATGTGGGCATCGCCACCAACAACGTTGCCGAATACAACGGCTTGCTCGCAGGGCTGATCAAGGCGTATGACATTGACCCAGGAGCGCTTGTTCACGTGCGTATGGACTCCAAGCTCGTGGTCGAGCAAATGTCGGGACGCTGGAAGATCAAGCACCCGGATATGGCTGTGCTTGCTGCCAAAGCGAAGGATGTCATTGGCAATCGTGCAGTGACCTATGAATGGGTTCCACGTCTGCAGAATGCCCTGGCCGACGCTGCCGCGAACAAGTCCATGGACTTGCGCGAATCTTTCCAGGCTTAGCCAGTTCAGTTTGACCGCTCTAGACTTGTCATGAATGGGTCGGCAAGACGGTCGCGTTACTGGGGTTTACTCCAGTACCGAGGAACGTCCGGGCTCCACAGAGTAGGGCGGTGGGTAACACCCACCCGGGGTAACCCGCGAGAACAGTGCAACAGAAAGTAAACCGCCTCCGGTTCGCCGGCGGTAAGGATGAAACGGTGGTGTAAGAGACCACCAGCAGTCTGGGTAACCAGATTGGCTAGGTAAACCTCGCCCGGAGCAAGGTCAGACAGAGAACGGTGAAGCTACTCGCTGAGTTCTCGGGTAGACCGCTAGAGAATTGCGGCAACGTAATTCCGAGATAGATGGCCGTCACGCGAAAGCGGACAGAACCCGGCGTAATAGCCGGCCCATTCACTTACTCCAGATCGAACGCCAGGCGTGCGGCACCCATGATGCCCGCCTTGTTGAAGAGCTTCGCAGGAACGATGGGGGTGCGTAGCTCCAACAGAGGCAAGAACTTCTCGTGGCTCTTAGAGACACCGCCACCAACAATGAAGAGCTCAGGGGAGAAGAGCATCTCAACGTGGCTGTAGTAGCGCTGGAGGCGCTTGGCCCACTCGGGGTAGCTCAAGCCTTCACGCTCGCGCACAACGCCTGAGGCGCGCTTTTCAGCATCGAAGCCATCAATCTCGAGGTGACCGAGCTCGGCGTTGGGAATAAGAACGCCGTCATAGATCATGGCGGCGCCAATGCCAGTGCCCAGGGTGGTCATGATGACCAGGCCCTTTTGATCCTTAGCTGCGCCATAGATTACTTCGGCATAGCCAGCGGCATCAGCGTCATTAACGAAGTGAATGTTGCGACCAAGTTCCTTCTCGAAGAACTTCTCAGCTTCGAAACCAATCCAGCGCTGGGAGATATTGGCAGCTAGCATCGTCACACCGTGACGGATAGAGCTGGGGAAGCAGATTCCTACGGGAACATCCGCAGGTGCATCAAGTTGTTCGATAACTTCTTTGACCACACGGGCAATGTCTTCGGGCTCGCCACCTTCTGGTGTGGCAACGCGGATCCGCTCACCAATGAGCTCGCCGGAGAGGACATCAACCAGTCCACCCTTAATGCCAGTTCCACCAATGTCGATACCAATAGCTGTTGCGCGCATGAAAACCTTCGAAAGTCGTTGAGTTAAGAGAGTGTCAGGATATCGGCACCGGTTTCGGTAACGACAAGGGTGTGTTCAAACTGTGCGGTCCAGGACTTGTCCTTGGTGGTGACAGTCCAGTCATCTGCCCAGATGTCCCATTCGTGCGTGCCGAGGGTCAACATGGGCTCGATGGTGAATACCATGCCCACTTCCATCACGTCGTTATAGAGGGGAGCTGAGTCATAGTGGGGGATGATCAGGCCAGAGTGAAAGCTCGTTCCCACTCCGTGGCCGGTGAAGTCACGCACGACGCCATAACCAAAGCGCTTGGCATAAGACTCGATGGTGCGACCAATGACGTTGACTTCACGCCCTGGAGCAACCGCCTTGATTCCTCGGCGCAGCGCTTCTTCTGTGCGCTCGACCAGGTCACGCACTTCCTGAGTTCCTTCGCCGACAATGAAGGTGCGGTTTGTATCCCCGTGGACACCATCAAGATAACTCGTGATGTCGACGTTGACTAGGTCGCCTTCCTGCAGAACGGTGTCATCAGGAATTCCGTGGCAAATGACTTCATTGAGGCTCGTGCACAGTGATTTGGGGTAGCCGCGATATCCCAGGGTTGAAGGATAGGCGCCGTGGTCGAGGACAAACTCGTGACCAATACGGTCAATTTCATCCGTGGTCATTCCAGGCTTAAGAAGAGTCCCGATCAGGTCGAGTGCCTGAGAAGAAATTCTTCCAGCCCGACGAATCTTTTCAATCGACTCTGCATCGTAAACATCGCCACCAACATGTGCCGGCGGGGTGGCTTTGCCCACATAGGGTGGGCGCACGATCGAGTTGGGAACAGCACGCT
>ERZ650301.92-NODE-92-length-19881-cov-10.670130_pt1 | contig 19881 bp, 22 predicted proteins | sample MGYA00376237_ERZ650301 | MGnify/ENA primary metagenome ERZ650301 (study PRJEB26733, sample SAMN07839255) | wastewater metagenome | biome: small river; feature: stream; material: water | place: USA: North Carolina | collected 2016-04-05 ...
ATAAAGCCAGCGACCAACCGTTTGTAAATTATTGGATGCATAACGGACACATTCGCGTGAACGAAGAAAAGATGTCCAAGTCATTGGGTAATTTTTTCTTAATCCGTGACGTGCTGAAAAATTTTGATCCCGAGGTGCTCCGTTTCTTTATGTTGCGCGCACACTATCGCAGCCCCATTAACTATAGCGATGCGCAGCTTGAGGAGGCTCGCTCTGGTTTGGTGCGCCTTTATACGGCCTTAGCTCAGACTCCGTTGACCGATCAGGCTGTAGACCCCCATTCACCATGGGCTAAGCGTTTTACTGATGCTATGAATGACGATTTCAATACGCCCGAAGCGATTGCTGCACTCTTTGATTTAGCGAGTGAGGTCAATCGTGCGCAGGGTGATGAGAAGGTGCAATTAGCCAATACCCTCAAAGGGCTGGCTGGAATACTCAATTTCTTGCAGCGCGACCCAACAGTATTTTTGCAAGAAGGGTCTCGAGGGGGTGATGCGGGTTTATCTGCTGCCGCAATTGAAGAACAGATTGCCGCACGAGCAGCTGCGAAGCAAGCTAAGGATTTTGCAAAAGCAGATTTAATTCGTAAAACGTTATTAGAGCAGGGCGTAGTATTAGAAGATAAACCTGGCGGCCTAACTGAATGGCGCAGAAGTTAATTGAAGATTACTTATTTTGAATAAAGTTGTAGAACAGGCCATCATCGAAGAAGTTGCCCCCGATTATTGGGAGCAGGCTTGTGCTGAGTTGATGAAGCATGACCGCATCCTTAAAAAACTCATTCCCAAACATGGGTCAGTCTTTTTGAGAACGCGTGGCGATGTATTCACAACCCTGGCAAGGTCAATTGTTGGTCAACAAATTTCCGTGGCTGCAGCACAGTCTGTTTGGAATCGGGTTCTATTGGCAGCTAAAAATAAAGTTACCCCTAAAAATATCCTTGCTTTAAGTATTGAAGAATTACGTGCAGCTGGCTTATCGGGCCGTAAAGTGGAATACATTCGTGACCTGGCCGAACACTTTGACTCTGGCCGATTGCATGCCAATCAGTGGAAAGGCATGGAAGATGAGGCCATCATCAAAGAATTGTGTGATATTCGCGGTATTGGGCGCTGGACAGCCGAAATGTTCCTTATTTTTAATATGGTGAGGCCCAATATTCTCCCCCTGGACGATGCGGGTCTAATTAAGGCCATTTCCCTTAATTACTTCAGTGGAGAGCCTGTTAGCAGGCATGAGGCCCGTGAAGTGGCTGCAAATTGGGCTCCTTGGCGCACCGTAGCCACCTGGTATATGTGGAGAAGTCTCGACCCCATTCCCGTTGAATATTAAAATCAAGCTATGAAAACGACTTTCCTGGATTTTGAGCAGTCAATCGCTGAACTAGAGTCAAAGATTGAAGAGCTGCAATTTGTGCAAGATGAATCATCAGTAGATATCTCTGATGAGATCAAAACGCTTACCGAAAAAAGTCAGCAACTGACTAAAGACATTTATGCCAATTTAAGCCCTTGGCAAGTTTCACAAGTAGCGCGACATCCACAGCGTCCCTACACGCTAGATTATGTTGCTGCGTTGTTTACGGATTTTCATGAGCTTCATGGTGACCGTAATTTTGCCGATGATCAATCCATCATTACTGGTTTAGCCCGTTTTGAAAACCAACCATGTGTAGTTATTGGTCATCAAAAGGGTCGTGACACTAAAGAACGTGCTTTAAGAAACTTCGGCATGAGTCGTCCCGAGGGTTACCGCAAAGCAAAGCGTGTAATGCGTTTGGCAGAAAAATTTAAATTACCAGTATTCACTTTTGTCGATACGCCAGGTGCATTCCCAGGCATTGATGCAGAGGAGCGTAACCAGTCTGAAGCGATTGGTCACAACCTCTATGTTCAAGCTGAGTTGGAAGTGCCTATCATCGCCACCATTATTGGTGAGGGTGGTTCTGGCGGCGCACTAGCGATTGCCATGGGCGATGTCGTGTTGATGTTGCAAAACTCAACCTACTCTGTAATTTCACCGGAAGGCTGTGCATCTATTCTTTGGAAGACTGCTGATAAGGCGCCTGAGGCTGCAGAGCAGTTAGGTTTGACTGCCCAGCGTTTAAAAGCAATTGGCTTGATCGACAAGATCGTTGCTGAGCCAACTGGTGGTGCGCATCGTGATTACGACACCATGATGAGCAGCATGCGCAAAGCCTTAATTGAGTCACTCAAGACTTTTGATGGCATGAAAGTAGATGCGCTTCTTGAGCGTCGTCATGAACGCTTGATGAGCTATGGCAAGTTCAAGGAAATCGAAGCCAAGCCTTAAGGCAAAAGCTACAGCAGCCAAACGTATTGGGCTCGCCTTAAGTGGTGGGCTTGATTCGGTTGTGTTGCTCGATACCGTTTGCAAGGCAGTCAAAGCAAATTCAACTCAAGAGCCAACTGAGGTTTGGGTATTCCATATTCACCACGGTTTGCAAAAGCCTGCTGACCAATGGTTGGAGTTTTGTGAGAAGTTGGCCAAAAAATATCATGTGCATTTTGACTTTCGTTTATTGCATTTCGCGGATCAATCCCAGGGCAATATTGAAGCCAGAGCAAGGGCTGAGCGCTATGACGCTTTAACTGATTTATGTATTGAGCATGGCATTGAAGATCTGCTGCTAGCACATCATCAAAACGATCAAGCGGAAACAGTTCTTTTGCAACTCTTACGAGGTTCTGGTGTAGCGGGCCTCTCTGCTATGCCACTCAATCGTGCCAGCGCAAAAGATGCTCAGACAATCACTCTCTGGCGCCCTCTGTTAAATCAAAGTAAGGCCGAGCTAGAGGCCTACGCCAAAGAACATAAGCTGAAATGGGTTGAAGATCCCAGCAATCAAAATACGCGCTATCGTCGTAATGCGATTCGCAAAGAAATTATTCCAAGGCTAGAAAAAATTCAGCCCAGCGCAATCGCCAATTTGGCTCGCAGCGCGGACTTGTTGGCTCAATCTCAAGTATTGCTCGATCGTTTAGCAAGGCTGGATGGAAAAAGTACTCTTCAAGGCAAGAGTTTAAAGTTGGACCCACTCTTGGCACTTGTTCAGACTGATAAACCAGCCGCCAATAATTTGCTGCGCTATTGGCTTAAGTTAAATGATCTAGCAATGCCTTCTCAGGAGCGTCTTGAGTCTTGGTGGAAAGATCTGTTGGTTGTAAAACCAGATTCAAATTTAGAGTGGCAGCACGATGAGGCGTGTATTTATTTGTGGCGCGGTACTTTGCAAGTGGTCAGGCCCAAAGCTGGGCAGTGGGTCTTTCAGGAGGTACCTGCCAGAGGTAAATCACTCGGATTACCGGCGGATTGGGTTTATCAAGCTCAAGCACAAGGCCGAGTTGAGGAAAGGCTTCGTCAGGGGGCGGAAAAGATTCAAATTAAGCCCAATGCCCCCCGCAAGACGCTCAAGAACCTCTTCCAGGAGTCCGATACGCCACCCTGGGAGCGGCAGGCGCCACTCCTCTATATCAACGATCAGCTTGTAGCTGTGGCGGGAGTAGGGGTGAGTTACCCACATTTAGTGTCTAGCGGTAAGCGACTCCATCCCGCATGGCTTGAGCAGCTGTAAAACCCTGTAAAATAAGCCCCTTTTAGACCCTAGGGAATGTAATTCCCTTTAATAGACAATACAACGGTTTTTATGGCTCTTATCGTTCATAAGTATGGTGGCACCTCAATGGGCTCGGTTGAGCGCATTCAGAATGTCGCTAAGCGCGTTGCCAAGTGGATGCGTGCAGGTCACCAGGTGGTAGTGGTGCCTTCAGCGATGTCTGGCGAAACCAATCGTTTGCTTGGTTTGGCAAAAGATATCAATCCTGATGCAAATCCACGCGAACTCGATCAAATCGCCTCCACAGGCGAGCAGGTCAGCTCCGGCTTATTAGCCTTGGCTTTGCTGAGAGAAGGTATTGATGCAGTCAGCTATGCCGGTTGGCAGGTAACAGTCCACACGGACTCCTCATTTACAAAAGCGCGCATCAAGAGCATTGATGATCAGAAAATTCTTGCTGATCTCAACGCAGGTCGCGCTGTAGTGGTAACCGGTTTTCAAGGCGTAGATCCTAATGGCAACATCACGACCTTGGGCCGCGGCGGTTCTGACACATCTGCCGTAGCGATGGCTGCAGCCCTGAAGGCAGATGAGTGCTTGATCTATACCGACGTAGATGGTGTCTATACGACTGACCCACGCGTTTGCGAAGATGCCCGCCGTTTAGACAAAATTACTTTTGAAGAAATGCTAGAGATGGCAAGTCTGGGTTCAAAGGTATTGCAGATTCGTTCAGTCGAGTTTGCGGGTAAGTACAAAGTTAAAACCCGTGTTCTGTCGTCACTGACAGATCCGTTGATGCCCCTTGATCTAGAGATGAAGTCGGGCACCTTGATTACATTTGAAGAGGACAGCACTATGGAAGCCGCAGTTATTTCCGGCATCGCCTTTGCGCGTGATGAAGCAAAAATTACCGTTCTGGGCGTTCCCGATCGCCCAGGTATCGCTTATCAAATTTTGGGCCCAATTGCGGATGCCAATATTGATGTGGATATCATTATTCAGAACCAATCATTTGAAGGTAAGACTGACTTCACTTTTACAGTCCCACGCGCCGATTATCAAAAGGCTCTGGACTTGCTCAAGAATAATGTTCAAGCCCACATCGAGGCTAAAGAAATCACTGGCGATCCAAAGGTTTCTAAGGTGTCTGTGGTTGGCGTTGGTATGCGCTCCCATGTTGGCATTGCTAGCAAAATGTTCCGCACATTATCGGAAGAGGGTATCAATATTCTGATGATCTCTACTAGTGAAATTAAGATTTCTGTTGTGATTGATGAGAAATACATGGAGTTGGCTGTCCGTGCTCTCCATAAGGCTTTTGAGCTCGATCAGAAGTAAAAATACGCAGTAAACGCTTTAAATCCGCAGTAAAAACCCATGGCCAACGGAATCCGTTAAACTGTGGGTCGTTGTAAAGGCATCAAGCAGGGAGACGTGGCCGAGCTGGTCGAAGGCACTCCCCTGCTAAGGGAGCATCGGGGCTAAAACTCTGATCGGAGGTTCGAATCCTCTCGTCTCCGCCAAAATCCTTGTGATTTAACTGCTTGAGCCGCTACGACAATTAACTAAGCCCCTTAACCGGGGCTTTTTTATTTTCAAATCAAAGTAACTAAGCTTCAAATTGCTGCGCCAGATTTTTAACTTGGTGCAGCAGGCGCCAATAAGCATCATCTTGCACCACATTAGCTAACTAATTGAATTGATGTTCTTGCTATTGATCTAATCTCGCATTGTTTCTTGTATTTTTATTTATCCCTAGGGCTATTGCTCTAGGGGTATATACGTAGCCAAAAGAGATGACGAAGGTCAATATTTCAAAAATAGAATGTTGCTACACTGATTTGAATGTAGTTCTAAATAATTATTAGGAGAATAGTGATGAAATCCATTGTTTCAGCTTTAATCCTTGCGCTGAGCACGAGTCTTTCTTTTAGTGTTTCTGCAAAAGACACTGTCAAGATTGCCTATATTGGACCGTTGACTGGCGGTGTATCGGCCAATGGTATTGGCGGCCGAAACTCTGCTGATCTTGCGGTACGTTTGAGAAATCAAGATCCCAATGCTAAATATAAATATGAATTAGTTACTGCTGATGATGAGTGCAAGCCAAACGTTGGCGTGCAGGTGGCGACAAAAATTGCTTCCGATAGCTCCATCATTGCCGGTGTAACCCACTATTGTTCAGCTGTTGCAATGAGCACGGTAGATGTCTATCACAAATTTGGCTTACCAGTAATGGTTTGGGGGGCGGTTTTGCCTGAGATCACCTATGCCAATGATTACAAAGAGGTGCATCGTGTGAATGGCACCATGATTAATCAAAATGAAGTTGCTGCCAAATTTCTCACAGGCTTAGGTTATAAAAAGTGGGTCATTATTCATGACACAACGGATTACGGCAAAGGCCACAATAAGTATTTCACACAATTCTTGACCAAAAATGGTGGTCAGATTCTTGGAACATTCGGGGTAACAGCTGATCAGCAAGACTTTACTGCTGAGTTGACGAAGATTAAAGAGTTAAAGCCTGAGGTAGTTTATTTTGGTGGCTTAACACCTATTGGTATTCGTATTCGTACCCAAATGGATCGCTTGGGCATTAAAGCGGTATTTGAAGGAACTTCTGGAATCAAATCTGATGCCTATATTGAGGGCTTGGGTAAGCTATCAGAGGGTTCACTTTCCTTTATCGAGGGAGCTCCATGGGAGAAGTTGCCAGGTGGCCTGGAATTTATTGCTAAGTACAACCAGCAAAAATACCCAGATGCACCAGAGGCTTACGGTCCATTTGCCTACACAGCCGCTAACTTGATCATGGATGCTATTGAGAAGGCTGGTCCAAATCGTAAGAAGGTAATGGACGTCCTAAATAAGACCAACAACGTTGAGACTATTATCGGCAAGGTGAGTTTTGACGATCATCGTCAAAACATTGTTCCATTGATTTCTAAGTATGTTGCTCAAGATGGTAAGTGGGTTGTTTGGGAAGATAGTTTGTATGCCAAGAAGCAACGCAAATTAGGGCAATAAATTGAGTTTGATTGTTTTGCAACCGAAGTAAAGAGGGTGATAGTGCATGTCGTTTGATATCTTTTTGCAGTACTTGCTTAACGGTTTAATGTTGGGCGTTATTTATGCGATTGTTGCAGTAGGATTCACTCTCTACTTCGGTGTTTTGGACGTTATTAAGTTCTCGCATGGCGATATTTTGATGGTGGGTGCTTTTGCTGGGCTCACCGCTTATATTGGTATCGCGGGTACTTTTGATTCTCCATGGCTACAGCTCTTGGTGCTAGTTCTCATTAGCCTCTCGGTGGCTGCTTTCTTGGGTGCCGTCATTGCTCGCTATTTAATCTTACCGTTGCAGAAAGCCCCACCGATCAATACCTTGCTCGTCACATTGATGTTGGGTTTGGCGTTGCGCGAAGCGGTGCGCCTGTTTTACCCTAACGGCTCCAATCCGAAACCCTTTCCAAGACTGCTTCCATCCGATGGGATTGCGCTTGGAGAATTTACCCTCCGGTCAGATAGTTTGATCTTGTTGTTAACTGGAATTATCTGCATCGTTGCCGTCCAGAGATTGATTACACGTAGCAAGATTGGTCTAGCCATTAGGGCGGTTGCTCAAGATAGTGAAACCGCTCGCATCATGGGCATTAACTTTCGCCAAATTGTCTTGATTACCTTTATGTTGGGCTCCGCATTAGCAGCTTTAGCTGGATTAATGAATGGACTCTATTACAACGAGGTGAACTTCAGTATGGGTCTTTTGCTTGGAGTCATTGGGTTTTCTGCTGCTGTGGTAGGTGGTCTTGGCAATTTCTACGGCGCTATTGTCGGTGGATTTCTATTTGCAGCACTTCAAACGATCGGTGCGGTTTTATTGCCAGCGATTTTGCCTGATGTTCCTAGCGCCTACAAAGACGTATTTGCATTTACGGTAATCATTATCATCATGGGATTAAAGCCAACCGGCTTGATTTCTGAAAAATCAAGCGAGCGAGTTTAAGTATGAAGCTATTAATCACTACTTTTATATTGGGTTTGGTTTACAGCATTTTGCTTTTGGGCTCCGAGAATCAGGTTGAGGTTGGCGCCCTAGTCATCTTGGCATTTGTTGTCAGCGTAGTTGGTAAGAAGATGGGGCTTATGGATCGTCTTGCTGCTGCCGTGAGAGAGTATCCCCAGTTTCCGGCTTATGCTTCCGTAGCCGGTGTGCTCATCACTATGGTGGTGTTTCACAACTCCCATTTTGCTTTGCTCATGCTGGCAACGGTATTGATTTACTCAGTTGTTTGTCTTGGCTTAAATATTCAGTTTGGCTACGTCGGCATTGTGAACTTCGCCGGAGCGGCTTTCTTTGGTATTGGCAGTTATACGGCGGCAGTATTGGCCACCAATACTGCCGTACCGCATTTACTTATCTTGGTAGCGTCTGCATGTGTATCCGCTCTCATTGGATCGATTCTTATTTATCCGGTTTTGAGAACGCGGGGGCACTATGCGGCATTGGTAACAATTGCCTTTGGTATCTTGTTTAGGAATTTTTTAGAAGTAAACGATACCTTGGGTGGTCCCCAGGGAATGAAGATTCCGGCACTGAATCTATTCGGCTGGAACCTCTCAAATGGAATTGAGATAGCGGGGTATGAGATCTCTTTTTATATTCCGTATCTATTGATCGCCTTAATCCTGTTAATTTTAAGTTTCAAAATTACCCGTAATTTAGAGCGCTCGTGGATAGGGTTGAGCATGGATATGGTGCGTACTGATGAGATCGCCGCATCCACATTTGGCGTCAATATCGCGCATTGGAAAATTGTCGCATTCACACTGGGCAACTTTATCGCAGGATTGGCCGGCGCCTTATATGGGATGATGACTGCTTATGTAGCCCCCAATAACTTTACCTTTGCTGACTCATTAATCATGGTTTCCATTGTTATTTTGGGTGGGATTGGTAATCCTTGGGGGATTATTCCTGCGGCAGCTATTGTGGTTATTCTTCCTGAGAAACTTCAGTTCATTCAAGAGTACCGTTTTTTACTCTATGCCATTGTGGTAATTTTGATTTTATTATTCCGCCCAGATGGTTTATTGCCACGACGAATCCGAGAGTATTTCCCCGGCAAGAAAGCAGGGGGTGAAAAATGAGTCAAACTAAAAATAAAATTCTAGAGGCTAGTAATCTCACAATGCGCTTTGGCGGTGTTACAGCTTTGGACTCCTTAAATTTGCATGTTAATGAAGGTGAGGTTCTTGGGCTTTTGGGCCCCAATGGATCTGGAAAGACAACATTCTTTAATGTGATTACTGGCCTTTATCACGCCACTTCTGGCAACGTAACGTTCAGAGGTAAGGATCTTACTGATGCAACTGCCCAAGATGTATATCGTGAAGCGATTACTCGAACTTTTCAGCGCTCAAGACTTTCTTTGCCGTTGACCGTGTTTGACAATATTGCCATTGGCGACAATCGCCGCTTAAATACTGGACTCGTATTTAATCTCTTTAAGCGAAAAGAGTTCAAAGATGAGTATGAGCGGGTGGTAGAGCAAGTAAATCAATTGCTTCTGACTTTCAACCCCAATCTAGCAGGGAAAATTTTCGAACCAGTTGCCAGCTTGCCGATGATTGATCGACGTCGCATTGAGATTTGCCGCGCTTTGATTAGCGAGCCCGATCTTCTTCTTCTAGATGAGCCTTCCGCAGGAATGACTCATGATGAAACAGCTGAGGTCATGGATGATATTTTGCAGGTTCGGAGCAAAATAAAACCATTCACCATCATTTTGATTGAGCACGAAATGGGTCTTATTCAACGCATGACTGAGCGCTGCATTGTATTGAACTACGGTAAAAAAATTGCCGAGGGTACTTACGATGAGATTGTTAATAATCCTGAGGTTCAGGTTGCTTACTTAGGACAAGAATAATCATGAACTTGCTCAATATTCATAATATTTATACGGCTTATGATCGGATTGATGTTCTTGAGGATGTATCAATCGAAGTTAAACAGGGTGAGATCACTTGTATCTTGGGTGCAAACGGCGCGGGTAAATCCACTTTAATTCGCTCTATCCTGGGATTAACACCAGCTAATCGCGGTCAAATCATATTTAAAGGCGTAGACATTACGCATTTACCCTCTCACCGCATTATTGAGCAAGGTATTGCCTGCGTTCCAGAAGGTCGTCGTGTATTCCCGCGGATGACGGTCGACGAAAATCTTTCGGCGGGTGCTTATTTAGTAAAAGATAAGAGTGTTATAGAAGAGCGTCGCGAGCATGTGAAGGCCTTATTTCCGCGCTTAGCTGAACGTGCTTCTCAATTGGCTGGAACCATGTCTGGTGGCGAGCAAGCCATGCTGGCAATTAGTCGCAGCTTGATGAGCTCGCCAGATTTATTGATTTTTGATGAGCCATCATTAGGGCTGTCGCCATTATTTGTTAAAGAGAATTTCAAAATCATCAAAGAGATCAATCAAATGGGGACAACGGTGCTGTTGGTAGAGCAAAATGTACGTCAAACCTTGGCAATTGCTCATCGTGGGTATGTGATCTCTAAAGGCCGAGTTGTTGCTAAAGGTAATGCAAATGAACTTGCTGACAATGCAGAAGTTCAGGCAGCCTACTTTGGATAAGTGATTGTGAATTCAAAATTAAATCCCGTAGAGTTAACTCAAGAGCTCATTCGTTTTAATACCATCAATCCGCCGGGGAATGAAGATCTTATTTGTGACTACTTGAAGTCGCTACTAGAGTCTGCTGGTTATGAGTGCCGAAAAATCGAGTTTGCGCCAAGGCGCGCGAGCCTAGTGGCAAAAATTGGAGCCTGCAGTCAATCAAAGCCCAGTATTTGCTTTACAGGGCATGTCGATGTCGTCCCATTAGGTGCGCGCACCTGGAGTTTTGAGCCGTTTGCCGGCGTCATTAATGACGGTAAGCTCTATGGCCGTGGCTCAAGCGATATGAAAAGCGGTGTTGCTGCATTTGTTGTTGCTGCAATACAGATGGCAGAGCAAGCTAAGCAGGGTGCTGGCGTGAGCATGATCATTACCGCTGGTGAGGAAACAGGTTGTGAAGGTGCATTTCATCTTGCCGCAAGCCAGGAAATCGTCGATTTTCTAGGGCCAGCTGGATGCTTTGTTGTGGCCGAGCCTACCGCCAATGAACCACTCCTTGGTCACAAAGGTGCTTATTGGTTGAAGGCTAAAACTGAGGGCATTACCGCTCATGGCTCCATGCCCGAAAGAGGTGAGAACGCTTTTTATAAACTTGCTAAAGCGGCTTTAACTCTAGAGCAATTCACATTTGATACGCCGCCCCATGAATTAATGGGGCAGGGCACCTTAAATGTAGGTACAGCGAAAGCTGGTCTGAATATCAACTCAGTGCCTGATGCTGCAGAAATGACCTTGGATATTCGTACGGTAGCGGGGCAGAGCCATGCTCACATTTATGGCTGCTTGTGTAAGGCTTTGGGGTCAACCGTGCAACTTGAAACGATCATTGATATTGAGGGCGTATTTACGCCGGCAAATGATCCGTGGATGGAGCAAGTCTTTGAGCATTGCACAAAGATTAACGGTGTTCGGCCGATCGAGAAGACGGTATCTTATTTCACCGATGCTTCAGCCTTGAAGTCGGCCATTGGTAATCCACCAACGGTGATATTGGGGCCAGGGCAACCTGAAATGGCCCATCAAACGGATGAGTTTTGTTATGTCGATAAAATTGAGGATGCTACTAAACTATTTGCCAATCTGATCTCTGATTGGCAAAAAACTTAAGCTTTTGATTTGTCGTTCCTGAAGCACTGTTCAGCAAATTGGGCCAAATTCAACAGTTTTTCATCATCCCGGTAGTTTCCAATAAGCTGAATGCCTAGCGGAAGTCCATTGCTTGATTTTCCTACAGGCAATGCAATGGCTGGAGTTCCTATAAAAGTCCAGAGTGAGCAAAAGATTGGATTTCCAGTAAAGCCAAGACCTTTGGGCGCTTCGCCTGTTGCGGGTGCTGCTAATATTGCATCCCAGTTTTGAAAATATTCACCTATCGACAGGCGTAATTGAGCCTGTAGATTTTTTGCTTTGATGTAATCACCTACGGGGCAAGCATTGCCTCTATCTATGAGCTCCTTCATATCAGCGCTCAATAGATCTGGGAAATTCATTAGATGCCTCTCATGTACCACTGCAGCTTCGCACGCCATGAGAACTGCCAAGGCCTCTATACCATCCCAATAACTCTGGGGTAGAGTAATCTGCTCAATATGTGCTCCCGCACTTTCCAGTAGGGATGCAGCATGATTGACCGTTTCAATTTGCTCTTGACTTAATAATTCATCAAAGGGTGTTTTAAGAATGGCAATACGGGGTTTCTGATCTCCCAGAATATCCGCTAATGACTTTGAGGACAGTTCCGGAATAACAATTGCGTCTTCTTCGCTGATGGAAGTATTCCGTAGTAGGTTAAAAGCATACCTTGCGTCTGCAACTGATTTTGTGAAGAAACCAATGTGGTCCAAGGAGCCAGATACTGGGTGGGCACCTTTTCTTGGGACGGAGCCAAAGCTCGCCTTGTAACCAACCACACCGCAAAATGATGCCGGCCTCACAATCGAGCCAGCAGTTTGGGATCCAAGTGCCAAGGGAACTATTCCGCTTGCCACCGCGGCTGCCGAGCCGCTTGAGGAGCCTCCAGGAGTATGGGCGCTATTCCATGGATTGGTTGTGGCCCCAGGATGACGCCAAGCAAATTCTGTTGTTACGCTCTTGCCAAAAATAAGGCCACCCAAGGCGCGAATTTTTTTAACAATTTCCGCATCTTCGCTGGGTCTAAAGTCTTTGTAGATTGGTGAACCATTGCTGGTCACAAAATCTTTTGTGGCAATGATGTCCTTTATAGCTATAGGAATCCCTCTGAGTGGTCCTGGACGAGTTTGGCTTATTAGATCCTCCAAGGATGCTCTCACTGTAAATGCCTTCAATACAGGCTCCAATTGATCAGCTCTAGACACACACTGCTCTAAATAATCGTCAACCTGAAGTTGGCCTTTTTGAATTTGCTCGCAGGCCTGCAGTAGATCTAGGGCTGGTTTCATAAGTCTCATTGTCATTAAGTTATCAGTCGCTTTACTTTATCACCCCCGATGATTTATTTCTTAATTTGATGTAGTTTCCCTGGCTTCCCAAGCCCCTTTTTCCGCTATTTCTCCTTGGTTTCTTAATCCGCCTAAATATTTATTACTAAAGTTCACAACTTCACAACTTCTGTGGTATAGTAGAGGCAAAGGAGGGTAAATGAGAAGAGCGATACCAAAAACACATCAAGCTTTAGATTGGATAGGGAAGGGAATGACCGCAGCTCAAGCCGCTAGGAAGATGGAAATTTCAGAATCTAGCGTCTACGCCGCCTTAAGAAAAACAAAAGCAAAAGATTCAGGTTGTTGTCCAACGTGTGGTCACAAATTAAGGAAATAAGATGAAAAAAACTCTATTAGCTGTTGCCTCAATCTCCGTAGCTGCATTTGCATACGCAAATACCTCATCTGACTCTTCTGAGTTGGTGAGTCAGCAATGCAAGATCTCAGCTGAAGCAGTTTCCACCTTGAAAGGTCTGCGTTACGGCAACACATCAATTCGTAAGGATGTGGCTGGCCTGATTAATTTGAATCTTAAGGCTCAGGAAAACAAAGATGCAGCGCAGATGACTTTAAACCGTATGGTCGATGATCAAGTCAATTCGGCACCTGCATTAGAAGCAAAGTACTGTTCTTAATGTTATGTGAATGGGTTTTCCTAGTCATCAATAAAGGTGTCTGATGACCCATTCATTTGAATGTCCAGAATGTGGCAACTCTAGGGGGCTGCTTGGGCAATGTCGTCAATGCGAAAGTGATGAGCTTCCTATTCCGCATAGCGATACGATGGTATTAAACCTAAAGTTTGATGGTCCAAGCGTTGAAGAGGCTTTGGATCGCTTAACTATAGCTCTGCGCCGCGCATCAGAGGTTGGCATTAAGGCCATGATCTTGATCCATGGATATGGCGCAAGCGGCGAGGGCGGAAGAATTAAGTGGGCTGTACATGACGCCCTTGAAAATAACTATTTCTCAGACCGGGTTGATGAATACCATTTTGGTGAGCAAGCCGCCTTTGGAAGCGAGTCCTATCATGCGCTTTTGCGCAGAAGGCCAGGCCTTAAAGCCTATCTTAAGCACTTCAAGGAAGGCAATGCTGGGATGACAGTATTAATACTGTGATTCCTGGATGGAATTGCTTAGAATGGTCCTATTAAATCCTTTACGAGCTATCAACTAGGAGCGGTAATGACTGCTAAAAAATCACATATTCATGAGGAAGCTCAGATCAACTCTGAGAATTTGATTGGCGACTTCAAGGCGCTCATGGCTGATGCTGAAGATCTCATTAAAGCAACAGCAGGTCATGAGGATGGGCCTCTTAGTGCTATTCGCTCAAAGGCTTTGGATACGCTAAACAATGCCAAGGAAAGTCTTTCTTCTGCAGAAGGCACTTTAACTGAGAAGGCTAAAGTGGTTGCTGAAAGCGCTGATGAGTTTGTTCATCGCAATCCCTGGGAGGCGGTCGGCGTTGCTGCAGGTCTTGGTCTTTTAATTGGCCTCTTTATTCGTCGTCGCTAGGCACCCATGTCCCAAGAAAATCTTTTCTCTTCTCTTAAGAATCTTGTCTCCACTGGGGCGTCAATTGCCCAGACTCGTTTGGAGTTGATTTCTACAGATGTTCAGATTGCGCGCGCCAAGTTTATAAGCCTGCTAGTGATGATCATCTTCACCTTATTTTTCTTGTTTTTTGGTTTAGTGATGTTGGCATTGCTCATCGTTATTTATAGCTGGGAGGCTGATCGCATCTTTGCATTAAGCCTCCTTACAGGTGGATTTTTATCGGTGGGAGTTATCTTGGCGCTGGTAGTCTTGCGCTCGCTCAAGACCATGCCTAAATTATTTGAGGCAACGATTACCGAGTTATCCAAAGATCGCCAGGAGCTAGCTAAGCGATGAGTCGAACACTTTCAGAGCTTCAGGCTAGGCAGAGGGAGCTTCAGGAGCGAGCTGCACAAGAGCGTGCGGATTTCGCCTTGCATTTTGAGCCAATAGAAAAGCCGCTATCTTGGGCTGATAAGGGCATAGATGCCTTTAATTTTGTAAAGAGCACTCCGGTCCTCTGGACTAGCGCATTTGCCGTATTAGCCCACTACAAGCCAAAGCTCGCCAGTAAGGTGCTTGCAGTAGGTTGGGGCACAGTCAAATTACTGAAAAGCGCTAAGAAGCTGGTGTAACTCCTTAGGCGATTATTACCGTTTTATTGGCAATGCCTTTTTGAGTCAGAAGCTTGCCACCATTCAAGCCAGTGATCTCTAAAAAAGTTAATGCGCCAGCTACTTCAAAGCCTGCCTTTTTAAGCAACTGACTGGCCGCAATGATGGTTCCTCCGGTAGCTAAAACATCATCAAGGATCAAAACTCGAGCCCCAGCTGGTAGGGTGGATTGCTGAATCTCCAGGGAGTCAGAGCCATACTCCAGGCCATAGGATTCTCGATGGCTAGCCAAGGGTAGCTTATTGGGTTTACGGGCTAATGCGAGCCCCTTATGGGCTTGGTTGGCAAGTGCAGCGCCAAAGATGAAGCCACGTGACTCAATGCCCAGAATATGGCTGTAGTCGAACTGCCGGGCAAGTGCCTCTAGTTGCGAGGTGGCCTCCTTAAATGCATCTGGATTGGCCAAAAGAGGGGAGATGTCCCTGAAAAGGATCCCCGGCTTGGGAAAGTCGGGGACTCCGGGTAGATAATCTAATAAATTCATTTTTGACTGATATGAAAACACAATTACTTATTATTACCGCACTAGAGTCTGAGCTTGATAAAAGCGTATTGCCGGCGGGTGTCGACATTGTGTATTCGGGGGTTGGAAAAATTAATGCAACTGCTGCAAGTATTCGGGCTATTCATGAATTTCAGCCCAAAAAGATCGTTAACTTTGGGACTGTTGGAAAAATCAACTCTGCATTGCATGGTTTATTAGAAATTGGCAAGGTTATACAGCGCGACATGATGACGGTGCCGCTAGCCCCTAGGGGGCAGACTCCGTTTTGCCCTAAGCCTTCTCAATACCTATCCTTGGGTGGCGATCATACTTGCGGTACTGGTGATAGTTTTGTGACTGCCCATGATCCTTGGCTCATATCTCAAGGTGTAGATGTGGTCGATATGGAGTTATTTGCGATTGCGAATATGGCCTATCAATTTAATATCCCCTGGCAATCATTTAAGTACGTGACTGACGATGCTAATGCAGACTCTGGCAATGAATGGACTCATCGTGTTAATCACGGTCAAGAGCTCTATCTAGAAAAGCTCAAAGAGCTCATGAGCGATTAAAGGTTTCTTACATTTAGTCATGTACATCAATACCCGTAAACCTTGGCTGAAAAACTATCTTGAGGGCGTTCCCCATGAGATTGATTTGGCAGGATACTCGTCGGTTGTTGAGTTAATAGAAGAGTCGTTTAAGGCTTACCCTAATCGTATTGCGATAGAGTCAATGGGCCATTCAATCAGCTACCATCAGCTTGACACTCTATCTCAGGACTTTGCCGCTTATTTGCAAACTTTAGGGCTAGAAGCTGGCGCACGAGTCGGCATCATGTTCCCAAATATTCCGCAATATTTAATTGCGATGCTGGGCACTCTGCGTGCCGGCTTTGTAGTGGTGAATATTAACCCCCTCTATACGGCCCGTGAACTCGAACATCAATTGCAAGATAGTGGCGCATCGATATTGGTGATGCTGGAAAACTTTGCGCATGTATACCAAGAGATTGCCAATCAAGGACTTGTGAAAAAAGTGATTGTGAGTAGTCTTGGTGAGATCCTGGGTCCGAAGGGCGTCATCATTAATTTGATAGCTCGCCATATTAAAAAACTGATCCCGCATTGGAATTTTCCGTGCGTTAAATTGAATCAAGCTCTCAAAATCGGTTCTGGACACGGCTTTACTAAACCGAATCTTGGCTTAGAAGATATTGCGTTTTTACAATATACCGGTGGCACAACTGGTATATCTAAAGGTGCCGTTTTACTGCATCGAAATATATTGGCTAATCTTATTCAAATTGAATCCTGGCTTGAGCCCGCTTTAATAAAGCAGCATCATCAGCAGCTAGTTTTTTTATGTGCATTACCGATGACTCACATTTTTGCGCTGACTGCTTGTGGTCTACTTGGAATGCGTAAGGGCGGCAAATTATTATTGGTGGTAAATCCCCGTGACATCACTGCCTTCATCAAGCTGCTGATAAAACATCCTGAAATTCATATTTTCCCAGGTGTTAACACGCTTTTTCACGCGCTGATACATCATCCTGAATTTAAGAATGTCAGATTACCCAATCTACTGGTAACCATTGGCGGGGGCATGGCCGTTCTCAAGAAAACTGCTGATCTGTGGCAAAAGCTAACAGGTGTTCCCATTGCTCAGGGCTATGGTCTTTCTGAAACTTCGCCAGTGGTCTGCGTCAATACGCCCTTTGTAAAAGAATTTACTGGATCCATTGGCATGCCAGTGCCCAGTACGGATGTATTAATACTGGATGATGAGGGTAAAGAGCTTCCGTTTGGTATGCCCGGTGAGATATGCATTAAAGGGCCACAAGTCATGGCGGGCTATTGGAATAGACCCGAAGAGACCCATCAATTTATTACGCCCGAAGGATATTTCAAGTCAGGCGATATTGGCATCATGAGCCCCGAGGGTTATGTGCAGATTGTGGATCGCAAGAAAGACATGATTGTGGTTGCGGGATTCAAAGTATTTCCTAATGAGATTGAAGAGGTGATTTCATTAATGCCAGGCGTGAGGGAGTGTGCGGTGATTGGATTCCCGCACCGTAAACTTGGTGAGATTGTGAAGGCCTATATTGTTAAAGAAAAGCCTGAGCTAACCGAGGCCCAAGTGATTCAGTATTGCAAAGAGCAAATGACGAGTTACAAGCGCCCCAGAAAAATTGCCTTTATCGATGAAATGCCAAAGTCTAATGTTGGCAAAATTCTACGTCGCCATCTGCGCGATTTATAAAACCTATAAACCGCCGCCAAAGCGGTATTGCCAAGAAATCCCATATAGGTCATAACTATTATTCGTTCTAGAGTACGCGCCGGTACTCGCTGATAGACGAATGGAGTTATGCCTATTTACCGGGTATGACATGGTTGTCCCAAAGCGCCAGTTTTCTTGACTCCCGCTAATGGGGTTGCCGTTGAGATAGGCCTGACCGCCAGTAAAGTAGGTAGCGTCTACCGAGATCCAGGCTGTATTCTGAAAGTAATAAATTGCGTGAGTCTGGGTTGAATAGACGGGGTTTTGAGATAGCGAGTTGCCGCCCATAAAGTTGGTATTACTGGTGTAGAAAATACCTGCGCCGGCCAATTCAAATCTCCAGGGTCCTAGCGCCTTAGATATACCCAGTCCCGGTTGAATAAACCAACGATTTGCGCCGACATTAATGAGTTGATTGTCATCATATTTACCCCAAGGTACTGATGCCGCAAGACTGACGCCAACAATCAGATCTTGCTGATAGTTTTTAAATTGATCCAGCGTTAATGCTGGAGCGCCATATAAGTTGACTGCAGCTTTAATGAGGGGGTCAGATAAACCTTCGGTGCTGGCATTCACTGTGCGGCCCCCAATCGTGCTTGAGCCACTTAATTGGCCATACGGCAGAACCATGGTGAGTTTTCCAGACTGCCCAAATGCATCAAAGATGTGGGTCAGGCTGACTGCTTCGCTTGTTAGCGTGTAATTGCCAGCTTTGGCTTGCGCGACTCCGGCGCTGATGAAGTTAATGCCAACTGGAGCGTTCGAATAAGTGCGAGCTTCGATTTCCTGAGCGGGAGATGGTTTTGGGGAGAGAGCGATCAGGGCCGATGCTAGCCAAAGGAATATTCCAATCCTCTTGCCTTGAAGTGTTGATGCTGTCTTAGGCATTGAAGCTAGACTACTATGGTCTATTTCACCTCTGTTTTATTGCCAAACAATATTTCTAGCGTGGCGTGAGTGCCTAGCATCAAGCTCATGCCCATCAATAATAAATAGGGCCACACAATTAACCAATAAACAATCGACATAGCCACTACACGCAATGGATTCGATTTACCAAACTCCATCATGGAGATTAAGAACTCTTTTCCATCAATGAGCCCGTGGACGCCGGCCTCCAAGTAATTTAAAGCAAGCACAACGGCTAGGTATACCAGGGACTCCATGATTAGGGAACTTACAATCCCGTTTTGTTTATCAACTTTAATTGGAAAAAATGCTTGAGCGACCAGCATGAACTTGGCGCATACAGCTGCCTTAAATAAAGCGAACCCAAATATAGATAATGGAATCGGCCTTTCATGAAGCGAAGTTGCAGCCAAAAAAGCGAGAGCACAAAACCAAACTCCGAAGTAAATAGTTAGCTGAAATGCTTTTATAGCCTCTTCTTTCGCCTTGTCTTTAAAGGTGAGGGCTTTATGGTGTGATGTATGTGAGGTGTTCATATGGGTATCTAAAGGGCGGTGCACCCTGGTTAATGGTTTAGCAGTTACTGCAAGAGCCGCCAGCTTCAACAGGAGCGGGTTCATGGGTGTAGCGTGCAATAAAGGCGTGCTTGCTCTTCAGAGGTAATTGAATCCAAACAAAGTGACCTGATCCCGGAGCAACATCAATTGGCTCACCCTTAAGATTCCACATGGCATCAAGCACCATATCCTGATTACCTTCAGGCTCAATGATTTCTAATTTATCTCCGAGGGAGAAGCGGTTCTTGACATCTACCTTGACGCGACCTGAGGCCTCATCAATTTCTAAGGTTTCTCCAACATAGAGACTTCTTCCGGATAGGGAGTGACCACGCATATAGAGTTGATATTCTTTATCGTGATGACGCTCATAAAAGCCATCTGTATAACCACGATTAGCAAGCCCTTCTAAATTTCCAATAAGCGACATATTCATCGGACGACCAGCTACTGCATCATCAATTGCGGTGCGATAGGCTTGGCAGGTGCGTGAAACATAATAGGGTGACTTAGTGCGCCCCTCAATCTTGAATGAGTCCACACCCATCTTCGTCAAACGTTCAATATGTTCAATCGCACGCAAATCTTTTGAGTTCATGATGTAAGTGCCGTGCTCATCCTCTTCCATAGGCATTAAATCATCTGGACGACGCGCCTCCTGAAGAAGGACTACATCGCCACTGGTATTTT
>ERZ650301.93-NODE-93-length-19855-cov-12.287677_pt1 | contig 19855 bp, 18 predicted proteins | sample MGYA00376237_ERZ650301 | MGnify/ENA primary metagenome ERZ650301 (study PRJEB26733, sample SAMN07839255) | wastewater metagenome | biome: small river; feature: stream; material: water | place: USA: North Carolina | collected 2016-04-05 ...
GCAAGTGGTAACCAAAGAATAAACTAGTCTATTTTATAGCATAAAAAAAGCACCTATATTGGTGCTTTTTTTATTTTATAGTTCAAATCAATAATAGTATAAAACAGCTTTAGTTTCATCATACGATTCTGAAGTTATCACAACGAAAGGACTTCCTTTTTTAGCTGCTTTTTCTTGCAATCGCCTCTTTTTCATTGAAACTAAATCGTAATGTGAATATCCTTTGGTTCTGCCCAAAAAAACACTGATCGCTTCTCCTTTTTTTAAACCTATTATTTCAAACTCTTTCAAAAAAACTACTTCTCGAAACGCGTTTTGATCCTTTATATCAATTTTAGAAGAAATAATTTGAGATTTTCCAGTTGTTTTATCTGTCAATAATTGTACTGCATATTGGCTAACACTATTTTCTTCCAAAGAATTAGGTATCGAAAAATAAACTAGATTACGTTCCGTCTTATTATAGTTAATTTGTATTTTTTCTCCGTTATGTTTCAATAATTCATGAGTTTGAGCTGAAATTGAAACCGTCAAAAAGACCGTCAAAATTACATACGCTTTTATCATTTTATTAAAATTTTAATTGGTACACTTTGTCTAAATCCTTTTCAGAACTAATGTTAACGTCTAAATCTGTAACAAAACCCGAATTTAACCCATATACCCAACCATGAAGAGTTAATTCCTGACCGTTTCTCCATGCCGACTGAACTATCGATGTTTTGGCTAAATCAAACACCTGCTCTTTCACATTCAATTCAACAAACTTATTGAAACGCTCGTTTTCGTCAATAATGGAATTCAAATATTTATCATGCAAGCGATAAACATCTTTAATATGACGAATCCAGTTATCAATTATACCAATCGAATCATTACCCAAAGCCGCTTTGACACCTCCACAACCGTAATGACCGCAAACCAATACATGTTTTACTTTTAGAACATTAACCGCATAATCTAAAACGCTTAACATATTCATATCCGAATGAATTACCATGTTAGCAATATTTCTATGCACAAAAACTTCACCTGGTTTTGCACCAATAATTTCATTAGCAGGCACTCTACTATCTGAACATCCAATCCATAATAAAGGAGGGGTTTGTCCTTTAGCTAAATCTTGAAAATAATTAGGGTCACTTTCTAACGAAGTCTCTACCCATTTTTTATTATTATCTAATATTTTTTTATAAAAATCTATCATTTTTTAGAATTTAAATTGTTTCTTACTTGTTTAAATTGAATTAACGACGAATTATTTAATCGTATCAAAACGTTTAACTTCCTTTTTTACCATTTCTCTTTTTAATGCATCATAGTGATGTTCAATGGTAACATGATTATCTTCACTATTCTCAAGTTGATATTCCTTTTTAAAACCTCTTAATTTGACTTTAATAAGCTCTTCTTTTGCTCTAATCGTTTTAAATTCATGGATTAAGTCCAAAATATCGTGAGCTATATATATCGTATCTTTAGCATCAATAATTACTTTAGAATTTGCAGGAATTGCATTTAAAGTTTGTTTAATAGCAGCTTTATTCAAGAAAGAAACTTCTTGAGCTAGATCAATATGAATAACATCTCCATCTGCGTATTCTTCTTTTCTAAAAACATACGCTCTTTTTAAATTCCCTTTCAGTATAAAAATTACACTAATGATCATCCCTAGAGCTACCCCTTTTAACAGATCTGTAAAAACAACTGCAATAAGTGTCGCTATAAAAGGAATAAATTGATATTTCCCTTTGTGCCAAAAATGAACAAATGTTGCTGGTTTTGCCAATTTATAGCCCACCAAAAGCAATACAGCCGCAAGTGTAGCTAATGGGATTTTATTTAATAAAAAAGGAATTGTCAATACACTAATCAACAATAGAACACCATGAATAATGGCTGACATTTTAGATTTGGCTCCCGCATTATTATTAGCAGAAGAACGTACAACTACAGATGTCATCGGAAGACCTCCTAATAATGCACTCACAATATTACCAATTCCTTGTGCTTTCAATTCTACATTAGTATTGGTATATCTCTTTTGCACGTCCATACGGTCAGCCGCTTCAATACACAATAATGTTTCAATTGATGCTACAATGGCAATAGTTAAACCTACAACCCAAACTGCTGGATTCAAAAATCCTGTAAAATTTGGCACTACAATGATCTGTTTAAATTCATCGATAGAAGAAGGAACAGGTAACGATACCAAATGTTCTTTTGCAATGGCTAGAGAACTTCCTGAGCTAATAAATAATTCGTTCAAGATAATTCCAGTAATAACTGCTACTAAAGCTCCAGGAATAAGTTTTAATTTTTTTAGAAAAGAAATTTTATCCCAAGCAATCAATATACTCAATGAAATTATTGATACTACAATTGATCCTAATTGAACATAGTTCAACACATGAAATAAAGATGAAAATGTATTACTCCCATCTGATTGTACAAAAGATTGATCTCCTTCAAAATCAGCATCAAATCCAATTGCATGTGGTAATTGTTTCATAATAATTATGATACCAATACCCGCCAACATTCCTTCAATTACATTAGTAGGAAAATAATTTGAAATACTCCCCGCTTTGATAAAACCAAGAGCCAACTGAATTAATCCAGCTATAAAAACTGCGGTTAAAAACACATCAAAAGAGCCTAAATCTGTAATTGCAGTTAACACAATTGCAGTTAATCCAGCAGCAGGTCCCGAAACACTAATATGGGATTGGCTTAAATAACCTACTACAATTCCGCCTATAACTCCTGAGATAATTCCTGAAAACAAGGGAGCTCCTGAAGCCATTGCAATTCCTAAACACAAAGGTAGCGCCACCAAAAAAACCACTAAACCAGAAGCAAAATCTGATTTAAGGTTAGCAAAAAGATTGATTTTTTTTGTCATTATATTGAACTAAAATTATACATAAAGTGCCCCAACCTTTAGAATAAATGAAAGGGAGAAATATTTTAAAATGAAGTCATTTTAAAATCGATTATGTACTAAATAAGTTCCGGTGGTGGAATAAAAATTCCTAAAGAAATATCATCGTGTTTCAAAGAGTTTTCAGTTAATATAGTTTTGGATACTACATTAGACGAAGGGACACTACTGAACACTTGATTATAGTAAAAAACAAGCTTAATATCTTTATGAAGTTGTTCTTCTTCTGAAAAATTAGAAACAACAGAAATATCTGCATCATTTTCGATAGCACTTATAACGGCAGGTGTTATCAAAAATGCAACAAACACAAAAAGTAATATGCTAGCTATTTTTTTCATTGCAACAAAAATAGAGTTTAAATTGAGTTATTAAAATTAATTTAATAAAAATTAACACAATTACAACCCTATATCAATGCCCTGTTTTTAAAATTTTTCATGCTTAATGTTTTTAGCATTAATCATAAAAAATACATTCTCAGCAATATTGGTACAATGTTCTGAAATTCGTTCTAAATGTTTTAACACAATTATCAAATTAGTGCCTGAAACAACCGCTTTAGAATTTACTTTCATTTCACCAACAATGTTATGAATAGTATCATCTGTAGTATTCTTGATACTTTTATTTAAAATAAAAATTTCGCCAATTGTATTTTCATCACGCGTTAAAAAACACTCATTTGTTTTAATCGTGATTTTTTCTACTTCTTTTGCCAACGCAGCAACCTGAAATCTAGATATCAAATCGTGCTTATCTTTAGTGTTTTTTGCTTTTTTGATAATACTTATTGCTAAGTCTCCAATGCGTTCAATTTCATTACTGATTTGCATTGCTGACATAATGAAACGTAAATCAGAAGCTACTGGTTGCTGTAAAGCGAATATGCTCTGACAGATTTCGTCAATTTTTACATCTAATTTATCAATTTTATGCTCCGTCTTTTTTACCTCTTTCCCTTCAACCGTTGGTTCAAAAAGTAACGATTTAACAGATTCGCCTACTTGATTTTGAGCAAGATCACCTATTTTTTCGATTGCGGTTTTTAACTTTTCTAATTCTATTTCAAAGTGTGTCATCTTACTATTATTAAAGATAAAATTACAAATTCTAATTCTTGACTTATCTTATTACTGAAATTATCCAAATCTACCAGTGATATAATCCTCAGTTTGTTTTTTCTCTGGTTTTGTAAAAATAGTATTTGTTTTACCCATTTCAATCAACTCTCCCATATAAAAAAATGCTGTATAATCACTCGTTCTCGCTGCTTGTTGCATGTTATGCGTCACAATAATGATAGTGTATTGCTCTTTTAATTCGTGAACCAACTCTTCAATTTTAGAAGTAGAAATAGGATCTAATGCACTTGCGGGTTCATCCATTAAAATAATATCTGGACTTACCGCTAAAGTTCTAGCAATACACAAACGTTGTTGTTGTCCGCCTGAAAGTCCTAATGCTGAATCCCCTAACCGATCTTTAATTTCATCCCAAATAGCAGCTTTACGCAAAGAAGTTTCAACAATTTCATCCAATTCTGTTTTGTCTTTTATCCCATTAATTCTGGGGCCATAAGCAATATTCTCGTAGATAGATTTTGGAAACGGATTTGATTTTTGAAAAACCATCCCGATTTTCTTTCTAATATTTACAACATCGACATCTTCATCATAAATATCAATTCCTTCAACTAATAAATTTCCGGTGATTTTAACATCCGGAATTAAATCGTTCATTCGATTAATACATCTTAGAAAAGTAGATTTTCCACATCCTGAAGGACCTATTAAAGCCGTTACTTTGTTCTTTGGGATCTCCAAACAAATTTCTTTTAACGCTTTTTTTTCTCCATAGTATAAAGATAAATCTTCAACCGTAATTTTAATATCTTTCATTTTCTTTTTATTATACCAATAATAAGTTTAATTACTTTGCTTTTCTTCTAATTCTAGATCGTATCACAACTGCCACAAGATTTAATGACAAGGTCAATAACAATAATACTAAAGTAGTAGCAAATTGAATTGGCATTGTTTTTTCTACATCAGAAGACTGGGTTGACATAATATAAATATGGTATCCCAAATTCATAAATTGGTCACTCAATGAACCTGGTAAAGTTGCTAAATAGTAGGCTGCCCCTGTAAATAAAATAGGCGCTACCTCTCCAGCACCCCGGCTTACTGCTAATATAGTTCCAGTCATTATTCCGGAAACAGACCCTGGAAAAACTACTTTTTTAATAGTTTGCCATTTGGTTGCCCCTAATGCCAAACTTGCTTCTCGCAATTCACGCGGGATTGTTTTTAGTGATTCCTCAACAGATACGATTATAACTGGCAATGTCAATAATGACATAGTAAGACTAGCCCAAAGCAAATTGGGTTGACCCCAACGCAATTGACCACCATTAAAAACGGTATCAGCACCCGAACCTAAAAATTGAATAAAAAAACCTAAGCCAAATAATCCAAATATAATAGATGGAACTACCGCTAAAGTTCGAATTGAAAAGCGAACTGCCGTAGCTATTTTTGAATTTTCTTTAGCATATTCCGTCAAATAAATTGCTGTAATAGTTCCAAAAGGCACAGCAGCAATTGACATCACAACTACTAATATAAAAGTACCTATTAAAGCCGGGAAAATTCCCCCTTTAGTCATCCCATCTGTTGGAAATGAACTTATAAATTCCCAAGAAAATTGAGTTCTCCCTTCATACACAATTATTCCAAGTATAATAAAAAGGATCGCTATGATTAATGCTACTGCAAGTTGTGTTGTACCAACAATCAATTTCCCTTTAATATCTATTCCTTTTCCTTTATTAGAAAAGAAATGACTCTCTGTTGTTTTTGTATTTGCATGCATATTATTTCCCTTGGAATTTTTTGATTAGTTTTCCTTTTACATAAAATTCTGCCAAGGCATTCAATGCAAATGAGAAAATAAATAGTAACGATCCTATGAAGAATAAAACACTATAGTGCGTCTCGCCAAAAACAGTCTCTGCCATTTCAGCCCCAATCGTTGCGGCAAATGTTCGCACACTCTCAAAAGGATTTGCTGAAACTAAAGCTGCATTTCCAGTAGCCATTAAAGCAATCATAGTTTCTCCAAAAACACGTCCCACACCTAATAATAAAGCCGCAAAAATTCCCGGTGTTGCCGCAGGTAAAACCACAAAAAATGCGGTTTGCCATTTGCTTGCCCCTAAGGCTAAACTAGCCTCTGTATAGGTTTTAGGGATAGATGATAAAGCATCCTCAGAAATAGTGTAAATAATAGGGATAGCAGCTAAAGCCATAGCAATTCCGCCAATAAAAGCATTCAACCTTGAATCGTACCCAAATACATTTTGAAAAAAAGAAGCCAATACCATCAAAGCAAAAAATCCAATCACAACTGACGGAAAAGCCGCTAACATTTCTATAACCGGTTTTATAATTTCTTTGGTTCTTTTAGAAGCAAAACAAGACGTGAATAACGCTGCTAAAACAGCAAGAGGCCCTGCAATAGCCATTGCAATAAAGGTAACTTTCAATGTCCCAATAAGCAAGGCTATTAAACCAAATCTTGGATTATCGGATACTGGAACCCATTCAGAAGTCAAAAATGTACTCCAAGTTTTATCCTTTCCTTCTTTATTTTGAGCACTAGTACTTTCACTCACAATTTCTTGTGTAGGTTCAGACAAAGTTTCCAATTCAACCCCTCCATACGATTCAGGAGATGAATCATCTTCAGAACTGATTTCAGTACTTGATTCAGGCATTAAGTCTTCAGTTGAAACACTACCATACGTTTCCGGTTCTATTTCGTCAGGAGAAGCTGCTTCATAATTTTCTGGAGTTGTACTAGTAGCCTCAATGGTAATTGCTTTTTTATCTTCTTTTCCAAAGTTAAAAATGGGCAAAGACTCTTTAAAAACAAAAACGAAAATTAAAAAAATGATAGCAATAGATAAAAAAGCTACCGAAGAGATAATTTTCTCAGCTAGAAACTCTGAAAGCCTAAACTGTTTTTTCAGACTCTCTTTTGAAAAATTAGTATTTGATATTGGAGAATTCATCTGGGTGGATTAAGAAAAACAAAATGAGTTTTAAAAAATTATCCCTACCTGATTGGAAGGGATAATTACTTATTGTTTATTTTACTGGAAAGTATCCTACTCCTGCAATTATTTTTTGTCCTTCTGAACTCAAAATCCAATCAATGAATTTTTTAGTTTCCCCTGTTGGTTTTGAAGTTAAATACATAAACAAATACCTTGCTATTGGATATTTTTTATTTTTAATATTAGCTTCTGTTGGTAAATAACCTTTGCTATTAGCATCTTTTTTTACCTTACAATCTTTAACTCCTTCAGCATAAGCGGCACCACCATAACCAATACTATATTTGTCTTTTTTTACTGCATTGATAATCGCTGCTGTCCCTGGTAAAGTTTGACAAGTTGCTGCAAAATCAGTTTGAACTACGTGTTCTTTAAAAAATTCAAACGTACCTGAACTGCTTTCTCTTCCGTACAATTGAATTTTAGCATCGTCTCCTCCTACTTGTTTCCAATTGGTTATTTTTCCCGAAAAGATCGCTCCAATTTGTGCTATAGTCAATTCTGAAACTTTGTTGCCTTTGTTTAAAAAAACTGATAAACCATCTTTTGCACAAGGAATTTGAATCGCATTTTTACCAAATTTTGCTTTTATTTTTTCTAATTCTGTTGATTTAATTGGACGACTTGAATTAGCTATATCTGTTGAACCATTAATTAATGCCGCTAATCCTACTCCTGAACCACCTCCAGTTACTTGAATCACAGTACCCGGATTTTTTTTCATATAAACCTCAGCCCATTGTTGAGATAAAATAACCATTGTATCAGACCCCTTAATTGTAATTTTACCTAAAGAAGTAAAAGAATACCCAATTGCCATTAGTACTACTAAAACAGCTGCGATTTTTAATTTTGTTGTTTTCATTTTGATAATTTTACTATTGTTATTTTATTAGAAATTAAATTGAGCTTGTAAACGCAATAAATTACCTTGCTGTCTGTTGTTTCTTAAAGCACTATCCTCAAAAGTTCTATCGGCAATAACCCACTCAGCTACTAATTCAAAAGCTTTGAAAGGTTGCCATTCGATCCCTAATTCATAATCTCTAACCACATAACTTCTTGCATCTTTTTCAAATTTCTTACCACCATCATAGTATTGAAACTTTGCAAATGGATATAAATATTGTTGTTTTGGCAAATCCAATTTATAGTTCAAAGTTAGATAACCTCCTTCTAAATGTGACGCTTGAACTGAATTGGTAACCTTATCATAACGTGGGCCTTTCCCAATATTATACTCTGCTTGAACTCCAAATGGTTTTGGATATAAAATAAATGAGGCTGCTATACGTTCGTCTGCTACATACTGTTTTTCGCTTATAGATACACCGGTTGAGATTTCGCTTCCAAAAGCCCACTTCCCTTTGTATGCTTGAATTCCTGGCTCAATAATCTGCCCTCCTATTTCAAACGGGTAGCTAATTCTAGTCACTACATGTAAATTTCTATTGGCTTCAGACTTATTGGCTGTTTGTCCATTATAAGCTCCAAAAGCAAATACACCATAATCGCCAGAACCTTTATATCCATCTTTAACTAACATAGCAAAACGATCTCTGATTTTACTAGGCGCCCAGTAGAAAAATGCTCCTAAATCACGCTCGTTAGCTACAGCACTATTCAAAGCATCATTACGATCCAATGTCAAACGATTCTGACTTGATTGTAAATTTTCAAATCCAAAAGGCACTTTACTTTGACCCACTCTAACTCTAAATTCTTTTTTAGTATCAAAAGACAAATCAAAATAAGCATCTCTTAATTGAACAAAATGGTTCACTCCCGAAGCCGGCGAACTCGCAAAATCAGGCTGAATATAGATGTAAAGATTAGGATGAACTTGACCAGAAAAAACTAAACGAGCTCGTCTGATAAAAAATCCGTTATTTGACTTAGCGTCTAGGGCTGTCGATGTAGTTCCCCATGATTTATCACATTGGTCACATGAAACTTTATCATTAGTTGACAACAATCCATTGTAACGAATTTGAGCGTATCCACGCAATGATATTTTATCGTACCAAAGGTCTTTTTTAGCTTTAGCTTTTTCTTCAGCTAATTTTACTTTATTTATAGAGTCTAGGACACGGACAACTTCTTTATTAATCGCTTCTTTATTTATTTCTTGAGCACTTACTAAACAAGAAAACAGGACCAAACCTATACCTAAAATTTTTTTCATCTTTAATTGCTTTAATTTTGATGCAAAGATGAAGCTGCTTTGTTAAGTTAATGTTAACCCAATATTATATTGATAATAAATTAACAATGCCAAAACAATTTACAAACAGTATAATATACGATTTTCAAACGATTTGTATGGTTTTATGTCAAAAAACATCTAGAAACAAAAAAAAGGGACTATTCCCTTTTTTTCGTTTCAATAACATTACTTAAAAACCAGATATTATATTAAAAGAGGTAATTGTATTTATTTTGATTTGACTTTTTCGATTGTAAACGAAAATTCAGACCCTACTCCAAACTCACTCTCAACATATATTTTTTGTTTATGCGCCTCAACAATATGTTTTACAATGGCCAGTCCTAAACCTGAACCTCCTTCTGAACGAGAGCCACTTTTATTTACTCTGAAAAAACGTTCAAAAAGTCTCGGGATATTTTGTTGTTCAATTCCTTCTCCATTATCGGTAACTCGAACTAAAATCTTTTTATTTGTAAAGTTCATCACTGAGACTTCGGTTTCTCCTCCTTCTTTACCATATTTAATAGAATTAACTAATAAATTTTGGATTACTTGTTGCAATTTCCCTTTATCTCCTCTAACAAAAACAGATGTATCATTTTTCTCAAGATAAAACTTTATCTTTTTCTTTTCAGCCTTCATTTCTAACAAATCGAATACACTTTGTATTAAGTCAACGATATCAAATTCTGAAATTTCCAAATGCAACTCCCCTGATTCTAATTTGGTTATCATATCCAAATCTTCTACAATATAAATCAGTCGTTCCACTCCTTTTTCAGCTCTTTTCAAATATTTCTTGCGAATAATTTCATCTTCCATTGCTCCGTCCAGCAACGTATCAATATATCCTTGAACTGTAAATAATGGCGTTTTTAATTCATGAGACACATTCCCTAAAAATTCTCTCCTATATTCTTCTCGAACTTGGAGCATTTCTATTTCTAATTTCTTGTCGGCGGCAAACTTCTTAACTTTTCTAGACAAGGTTTCCATATCGGTCGTTATGGGTTGATTAGCAAATGGAGAAGATTCCAATAACGCGACATCATCATAGATTTTTTTTATCCGATTGTATATAAATCGCTCTGCACGATATTGCAAAACAACAAATGAAAAAATTACCGTGAAAATGAATAGTAAAAATCCAAAACTCAATACACTTTCTTGTCCTATTTTGTACTGATATTTAAGCAATAACATACCAATTAGGGAAGCAAAAAGTCCTGTAAACAAAGCTGACTTTGAAGCAAATCGGTAATTTTTTTTAAAACTAATTTTCATTTGATAGCTATCTTTCTAGTAGTAAAAGAAATGGATAAATAATTACACTTCGAGTTTATACCCTACCCCTTTTATGGTTTTGAAATAATCGTCTCCAATTTTTTCACGAAGTTTTCTAATATGTACATCAATAGTCCTTCCTCCTACAATCACATCATTTCCCCAGATGGTATCTAAAATTTCTTCCCGTTTAAAAACTTTTCCAGGTTTAGAAGCTAACAAATATAGCAATTCAAATTCTTTTCGAGGGAGAACGATTTCTATATTGTCTTTAATGATTTTATACTCTTCTCTATTAATTTGAATTCCACCAACATTTAGCGTCTTATCATTTTCCTCTTGTTCTTTAGACCTACGTAATAAAGCTTTCACTTTACTCACCAACAACTTAGGTTTGATTGGTTTTGTAATATAATCATCGGCTCCTGCATCAAACCCTGCTACTTGCGAGTAATCTTCGCTCCTTGCTGTTAAAAAAGTAATAATTACATGGTTCAACTCAGAAATTTTTCGAATATTTTCACAAGCTTCCATTCCATCCATTACTGGCATCATGACATCCATAATAATCAAATCGGGAATTTCTAATTTTGCTTTAGCAATAGCCTCTTTCCCATTTGAAGCTGTGATAATTTGATACCCTTCTTGAGACAAATTATACCCTACAATTTCTAAAATATCCGGCTCATCATCTACCAATAATATTTTAGTGTTTTTCTTTTTCATAATGTGAAAATTATATTTAATACAAAATATGGACTTATTTCATAAGTGCAATTTGCATTTCTGATTGTAAATATAGTAATAAATGCACCTTTTAAAAAAGCTGTTAACTGTAATTTAATATGTTAACGATTTAATAATACTACCGAAACTCAATGGTAATAATCTGCTAACTATAGGGTCAATTATAGGCCATTCCTTTGCATAAATTAAAAATCAAACAACAATGAGAATTCGAGTATTACTTATCGTTCTATTAATTACATCCTTTGGCTTTGCCAAAAATCTAGGAACAATTACAGGTATCTTAAAGGATAAAAATTCTACCAACAAAACCCTTTCAAATGCAACTGTAGCCATTAAAGGAACTGACATTTCGACCAATACTGACAGCGAAGGAAAATACACACTTTATGTAGGTGCCGGAGAATATGTAGTGGAGTTTAGTTTACCTGGTTATGAAACGACAGTTGTTATTGTTACTGTTAAAGAAGGAGAAACTACTATTATTAACGAAACCTTGGTTTCGGCAAGTTACAATTTAAAAGAAGTCGTAATAAAATCAACTCGCAATAAAGAGAAAAGTACCGCTTTACTATTAGATCAAAAGAATGCTGCGGCAATAAAACAAAGTATTGGTGCTCAAGAACTTTCTACAAAAGGAATCAATGACGTAGAAGAAGGTTTAACTAAAATTACTGGAATTTCTAAAGTAGAATCAAAAGGGTTATTTATTAGAGGCTTAGAAGACCGCTACAACAATTTACTTTTAAATAATTTGGCTGTGCCCTCTAATAGCCCTTTTAAAAAAATCATCCCTCTAGATCAATTCCCAACAGATGTAGTAAGTTTTATGGATGTTTACAAAACATTTAATGCAAATTTATATGGTGACTTTGCTGGAGCAACAATTGATGTAACCACATCCCAACCAACTGGAAGCCAAACTAAAATTTCAATTGGAACAGGTTTTACTACTAACAACAACTTGAGTGATTTTCTAATTTCAAGCGATGCAACTAATTCAAAAAGTTTCTTTGGTTTTGGAGGTCAAGAAAGAACAATGCCTAATGCTTATGGAACAATTCCTTCCGCTAAAATAAGTAATGATTATCAATCTACTTGGGATGTAACTAAAAAACAAGCTCCATTAAATACTAGTTTTGGTGTTAGTCACACTGATAAATTCGAAATTGGCGATAATAAATTATACTATAATTTTGCAACTAATTTTGATAATAAATACCAAATTAGAGACGGTGTTGATAGAACTTTTTCTCAAGGACAGGGTATTTATGATAATAATTTAAACAGAGTGCAATACAAATTTTCGACTCAATCTTCTATACTATTTGGATTACAATATAAATCAAATCGCCTACATGTATTTACCAATAGTTTGTACTTGAAATCAACAGAGAATAGCATTCAAGACCAATTAGGTTATACTAGAACTGCAATTCAAAATCCAAATGAATTTATTAGATTGAATCAATATGAAGAATCACAGTATTTCACAAATCAATTGTTTGGAAATTATAAAATTACTGCTGATGACAAACATTCTGTTAACGGGGGTATTTCGTATACTAGAACTAATTACAATCAACCTGATAGAAAATTTGTTACTGGAAGAAAAATTAATGAAACTCAAGTTGAAACACAGTATGGTGGTAACAACTTAATTCGTCAATTTTTCAACATTGATAACAACTTCCATTTCTCTGGAAAATTGGAATACAACCTTAAATTTGGTAAGAATGAAGATAAACAAAATAAATTATCTGTTGGTTACAATGGTTTTGCTGAGTACATGATTTCTAAATTTAGATTTGCCTTTGGTAAGCCAAACGGGGCTTCAATTCCAACTATTGTAAATATTAATGAGATAGAATCAACTATTCAAAGTGATGTGACTAGCAATAAAATGTATTTTCAAGAAGAATCTTCAAGTGAATACAAAACTAAAGTTTTTCAAAGAGCTGATGGAATTTATACTAATATGTTAGTTCATTGGAATGATAAATTAGAAATTAACACTGGAATTAGAGCAGAAAACACCATTCGTGAATACAAATTTAGAACGATTTCTGACCCGATTTCTAGCCCATATAGAAAAAAGATTGTTGAGAAATTATATATCTTACCCTCTTTAAATCTTAAATATGTTGCGTCAGAAAAAAGCAACATTCGTTTTACAGCTTCTAAAACCTATACTAAACCGGTTCTTTTTGAAAGTCTAGACATCAACTTAATCAATGCAGACGGAACAACCGAAAGAGGTAATTCAGATCTAATCAACAGTGAGAATTATAATGCTGATTTAAAATTTGAAATTTTCCCAACTAGCAAAGAATTATTTGCTGCTACGGTATTCGCAAAATATATTGACAATCCAATTGAAAGGACAGTACAATCAAGCGCTACAGGTAGCGGACAAACGATCACGTACTTTAATAACAAAAGTGCTCAATTATTTGGTGCAGAATTTGAATTTTTAGTTCAACTTTCACGTATTAATGATAATTTAAAAGGGCTCTCATTTGGTTTTAATACATCATTAATGTTCACAGAGGCAACCGTAAACAAAAATAGGAGTGGTTATTTTGATACTTTTGAAAAGAGAAAATTACAAGGAGCTTCTGATTGGTTAGTAAACTCAGACATTAAATATGAGTTTAACTCAGGGGATAGTTGGAAAAATACAGCATCATTAGTATACAGTGTATATGGTGAACGAATTTTTGCAGTTGGTATTGCTGGGTACGACCACATCTATGAAAAGCCATTTCACAAACTAGATTTAGTATGGAATAGTGCCATTAATAAAAAATGGAATTTTAAATTCTCCGTAGACAATATACTAGATCCAATTTACAAAAGAGAGTTAGGCACTAATAATAAAATTTCTATTGACGAAGCATCTTATTTGCTTCAATCTTATCAAAGAGGGATAGGATTTTCATCTAATTTGACTTACTCTTTCTAAAGAAAAAAGAGCCGTTGTTACGGCTCTTTTTTTGTTTACAATTAAGCAACAATTGATTTACTTTTTATTGATTTTCAGCTAACAAAATGATAACTTTTTGAAAATCTATAAGCAATCCTATACAAATACATTTGTCTAAATAATTTAAAACACAATTAAAAAATGAAAAAATTAATTTTTAGCTTATCCATTTTAAGTTTATCTATTACAGGATGTTCAACTACGGATGATGCAGTTACAACTCAAACACCAGTGGTTGGTGAATTAACCGGTTCTATCTCTTCAAATAGAACTATTGCTTACGGAACTTATACATTAAACGGAATTGTCACTATTGAATCCGGGGTTACAGTTATTTTTGATGCTGGATCAACTATTACTGCAAATGCAGCAAATGGCGTGGACGCTCTTGTAGTTAAAAATGGTGGAAAATTAATAATGAATGGTACCGCTTCTCAACCCATTGTTTTAACTGAACAATCTGCAACTCCAGGTGCATGGGGAGGAATCATCATGTATGGTGACGCACCAATAAATGGTGCTGGTGCTGTTACTACCAAAACTTCAGAAGATGGATTGAACTTAACTTATGGTGGAACTAATGCAACTCATAACGGAGGGACATTGCGTTATGTAAGAGTAGAATATGCTGGTAAAAAAATTACGGATGGAACAAGTGAAATGAATGGATTTTCATTTTATTCTGTAGGTTCTGGAACCATTTTAGAGAATTTAGTTTCTTATAAAGGTGCTGATGATGGTTACGAATTTTATGGAGGTACCGTGAGTGCTAAAAACTTGATTTCATACGGTAACTTTGACGATTCTTTTGACTGGCAAGATGGTTGGAGAGGAGAAAATAACTCAAATTGGTATGCATTTCAAACAGGAGTTGGGAATTTCGGAATGGAAATTGAAGCTTCAAATAATGACAATGCTTATTGGCCAACTATTTCGAACATAACTTTAAAGAGAGCTGCTGGAACAGTTACCGAAGGGGGTTCGTCTGCAGCTGAATATGATGCAATACAGTTTAAAAAACACGGAAATGGCGATTTTTCAAATATAGTGATTTCAGGATATACTTCGTCAGGTGCAACCGCTGTTCGTATTCAAGATGCTAATACTAACACATTTCAGGTTAACACAAATAAAATTAAATTATCATCTATTAAAATTAATGATGGGACAACTCAATATGCCGGGGTAGGAACGCTTACCATAAGTTTCCCTTCAGGGCAATACACATTGAATAATAATGCAACAGGGGCAACTTTAACCGCAGGTGTTTGGGCTACTGTTAACGGCTCAAATTTACTTCAGTAGTAATAATTAGCTAACAATTTAAACCACTGTAAATTACGCAGTGGTTTTTTTTCATTCCATAAAATAAATTCGTTATATTTGCGTTAGAGAATTTTTTTTATGACAAAAAACTACTTATATAGTACTCTTTTATTTATTTATTTCTTCACTATAGGCGCTTCAGCACAAGAATCGAATACTATTGAAGGACTAAATTTATATCCAAATCCCGTGAGTAATGGAAAAGTATATGTCTCCACTAAAAATGATTCCGATAAAGAGATTCAAATATTTGATGTGTTAGGAAAAAAAGTGCTTCAGACTTTTTTAAGTTCAAGAGAACTCAACATTTCGGCACTTACTCCTGGGGTATACATCATTAAGATACGAGAAGAAGAAGCATCTGCAACAAGAAAATTAATCGTCCGATAACTCACTTAGCTCCTTAATAGGGGCTTTTTTATAGTATTTATTTCAATTACTTTTGTAAAAAAATAATTCTTGATTTCAACCCACGATATATTCACCATTAGCAATCAGAAGCAATTTGACAAAATCGCTTTGAAAGTCTTTCGTTTCCAATACGAGAATAATTTGGTGTATCGTGAATTTTGCGATTTCTTAAAAACCGATGTACAAAAGGTAAAATCAACACAACAAATTCCTTTCTTACCCATTCAGTTTTTTAAAAGCCATTCCGTAGTTTCTTCTACAAATCCTGTACAAACTACTTTCACCAGTAGCGGTACAACTGGAATGATTACTAGCAAACATCTAGTTACTGATATTAGTATTTATGAAGAAAGTTACCGCAAGGGGTTTTCACAATTTTATGGCAACATTGAAGATTATGTAATTTTAGCTTTACTTCCATCCTATTTAGAAAGAGAAGGATCCTCCTTAATTCACATGGTAGATGATTTAATTCAACTATCGAATCAAGCAGAAAGTGGCTTTTACCTTCATAATTACGACGCACTAATTGCTAAATTAATTCAATTGGATCAAGCTGGACAAAATGTAATTCTAATTGGAGTTACCTATGCTTTATTAGACTTAATTGAAAAACATTCTTTTCAATTAGAGAACACCATCATTATGGAAACTGGTGGAATGAAAGGCAAGCGTAAAGAAATGATTCGAGAAGAATTGCACCAACAACTTTGTGAAGGTTTTGGAGTAAATGCTATTCATTCGGAATACGGTATGACTGAATTATTGTCGCAAGCGTATTCACTTGGTGAAGGAATTTTTGAATGCCCGTCATGGATGCAAATCCTAGTTCGCGATACTGAAGATGCTTTATCTTACGTTAGAGAAGGAAAAACCGGCGGCATCAACGTTATTGATTTAGCCAATATCAATTCGTGTTCGTTTATTGCCACTCAAGACCTAGGAAAAAAATACGCTAATGGAAATTTTGAAGTTTTAGGCCGATTTGACCATTCTGATATTCGAGGTTGTAACTTAATGGTGGTTTAAAAAGTATACACCAAACCAACTCCAAGTTGCTGTTTCAACTGCATTTTTGGACCAACAGTAACCTGCTTCCCTCCAATTTCTTCTTTAGCTTTAATATCGTCGTCATAAATAATTCGGGCGCCAATAGTAGCTCGAACATATTGATTGACAACCAAATCTAAAACCAAATCATTATCAACATCAATATTTCCAAAATTGTTGATATAATCAGAATAGAGCACTAGCCTATTCACTAAGATAATGTTTTTTACAATCTCTTTTTTGTAGAAACTGGTAAACAAAAATCCTAACTCTGTTTTAGATTGTTTACCATTAGAAATGATTGTTCCATTAGTGTCATAAACTGCTTTTGCTACACCAAAAGCACCTTGATTAGCTAAACGTTGATCTAATACTAAGGTGGTTTTAAACGTAAATGGCGAAATGTAAAAAATTCGATGTTTTTTCTTGCTAGCATTTTCAGCACCAACACCTAAAAACGCATATGCAGGAGCAAATAATCGAGAAATTGCTTTTTCAGTATTGGGATAGGCATAACCATTGGTAAATTGGGTATTGAAATTGAATTTTGCCGAATGGTACCAATTTGTAATCGTGTCTTTTCGATAGCCAAAAGTTGAGTTGAGTTGAATGGCGTCATCCGTCTTTCTCATCTCGTGACCATCTTGCTTATTTAGTCCATACCGAATCGTTAAATCATTCACCCATTTTTGATTCCCTTTGGAATAAATTCTGGAAAAATCACCTTTTAGTAATCCTGAAATAGCACTATTACCACCCGCACTCCAGTTAACAAAGGCTATTTCTGAAATGTCAAATCCAACTTTATTTTTTTTAGTCCAATGCGAAATAGTATCTGTTGATTTATTAGTTGTCAATTCTTGAGCAAAAACTGAAACCGAAAAAAGTACTAAAAAAAGAGTGCAACCTAATCTCATTATACTATAACTTTGTTAATTCTTACTTATTATATTAAAGGAGTTCTTTAAAAAGAAGTTCCAAACTACTAACGTCCATTTTACAAAATTGTTGTAATTCTAAAACAGTTCCTTGTTCAATAAATTGGTCTGGAACGCCTACTACTTGTATTTTTGAATGGTAGTTATTTGTGGCAGCAAATTCTAAAATTGCACTTCCAAAACCTCCTGTAACAGTTCCATCTTCAATGGTAATTACCGTTTCAAATTTTGAAAAAATAGTATGTAACAGTTTTTCATCTAAAGGTTTTACAAATGGAAAATCAAAATGCGCAATAGCAGATGGATTTTGTAAATTTTTCAAAGCTTGCGACACATTATTGCCAATCGTTCCATTAGAAAGAACCGCTACTTTTGTTCCTTCTTTGATGCAGTGTGCTTCGCCAATTGTAATAGTTTTATACGGAATTTTCCAATGCGTATTTTGACCTCTTCCGCGTGGATAGCGAATCGCAATAGGATGTTCCAATCCTAATTGGGCGGTATATAAAATATTTTGCAAAGCCATTTCATTCCTTGGCGAATAAATAATCATATTTGGGATACAACGCAGATACGCCAAATCAAAAACACCATGATGGGTGGCTCCATCTTCTCCTACCAATCCCGCACGATCCAAACAAAAAATAACAGGTAAATTTTGCAAAGCTACGTCGTGAATGACTTGATCATACGCTCTTTGTAAAAAAGTCGAATAGATATTGCAAAAAACAACCATCCCTTGTGTTGCCATCCCGGCAGCTAAAGTCACTGCATGTTGCTCTGCGATTCCTACGTCAAATGCCCGTTTTGGGAACGCATCCATCATCAACTTAAGCGAACTTCCTGTTGGCATTGCAGGAGTAATTCCGATGATTTTTTCATTTTTTTGTGCCAAATCTAAAATCGTTTCTCCAAAAACATCTTGGTATTTTGGAGGTAGATTTTCTTCTGATTTTGGAATAATATCTCCCGTATTGGCATCAAATTTTCCTGGAGCATGGTACTGCACCTGATTTTCTTCTGCTTGTTGCAATCCTTTACCTTTGGTAGTAATTACGTGAAGGAATTTAGGGCCTTTTACTTTTTTCAGTCGTTCTAATTCTTGAATTACTGCCTGAATATCATGTCCGTCAATTGGTCCCGAATAATCAAAATTCAAGGACTTAATCATGTTATTTTGTCTTGGATTTTTACCTTCTTTGACTGCGGTCAAATAGTTTTTTAACGCTCCTACGCTTGGATCAATTCCAATAGCATTATCATTCAGAATAACCAATAAATTAGCATCCGTAACTCCCGCGTGATTCAGTCCTTCAAATGCCATTCCTGAGGCAATCGAAGCATCGCCAATGACCGCAATATGGTGCTTTTCAAAATCACCTTTCAAATTAGAAGCAATCGCCATTCCTAAAGCTGCCGAAATAGAGGTTGATGAATGGCCTACGCCAAAAGCATCATACTCACTTTCGCTTCTTTTTGGAAAACCCGAAATCCCATGAAATTGTCTGTTGGTGTGAAAATTATCTCTCCGTCCCGTTAGAATTTTATGTCCGTAGGCTTGATGACCTACATCCCAAATCAAACGATCGTTAGGCGTATCAAAAACATAATGCAGGGCAATAGTCAACTCTACTACTCCCAAACTAGCACCTAAATGTCCTTCTTTGACCGAAACGACGTCGATAATGAAGTCGCGCAACTCTTGAGCGAGTTGTGGCAATTGATTGACATCGAGTTGACGTAAATCAGTGGGACTGTTAATACTTGAAAGTAAATTGCTTGACATGGTGCAAATGTACAAATTGAATTCTTATTTTTGCCACATGGAAAACCC
>ERZ650301.95-NODE-95-length-19808-cov-8.392295_pt1 | contig 19808 bp, 23 predicted proteins | sample MGYA00376237_ERZ650301 | MGnify/ENA primary metagenome ERZ650301 (study PRJEB26733, sample SAMN07839255) | wastewater metagenome | biome: small river; feature: stream; material: water | place: USA: North Carolina | collected 2016-04-05 ...
CAGGATTATTGCAGTGCACACTAATAGTGCTAAAAATAGGCTTGCGCCCAATATTGGGTAGAAGCTGTCAAAAATTGGGCATATAGCAACTTGCGGTAGAGGTAAAGGGGAATAAGTTGTAGTTGCACCCTTACGAAAGTTGATATGTCCAAGCAAACCACCCTGACGATTAGTAGCAAAAATTACTCCTCATGGTCCCTGCGTGGCTGGCTCATGATGAAGTTTTCTGGTTTGAAGTTCAAGGAACTTCAGGTGGAGCCTGGTGATATTGATAACCGCGCTGAATTATTACTGCTCTCACCATCAATTTTGGTTCCTCGTTTAGATCATGATGGTTGCAAGGTTTGGGATACCCTGGCAATCGGTGAGTATCTCAATGAGTTAAATCCTCAAGCGAATTTACTCCCAAAAGATCCTATTGCTCGAGCTCACTGCCGCTCCATTTGCGGTGAGATGCATTCTGGTTTTTCTGCGCTGAGAGCGTCACTACCAATGAACGTCAAGGCCAAATTTGATTCTTTCAAAGTTTGGTCAAAGGCACAGATTGATATCAATCGTATTTTAGTAATTTGGCAAGACTGCCTCTCTACCTACGATGGGCCTTTTCTATTTGGGAAAGAGCCTACTCTTGCTGACGCTATGTTTGCGCCAGTAGTTACTAGATTCCTGACTTACAACGTCGAGTTAGATAAAGCGTGCCAGAACTATTGCAAGCACATCATGGCTTTGCCGGAGATGAAGGAGTGGGTGATGGGCGCCCTTGAAGAACCCGATGACATCGAAGAACTTGAAGTGGAGTTTTAATCATGGAAGCACCTACCGCATTTAAAAGTAATACTCAGTTTTCACATGTAAAACCAGGCGATACGCAATTTTTACCGGGTGGTTTGAGAGACTTCTTCCTATATCGCGATTTAGGTGTAGCTAAGGCGACCAATGGCAAAGTCATTGCCCATTTGGTGAAGGCCAATAAGCCACCTGTCAACGGCACCGGTTGGCACTATCACGTTGCTGAGTTTCAGATTGTGGTGATGACCAAAGGTTGGGCACGATTTATGTATGAAGATAAGCCAACCTTAGTTGAGGCTGGAGATGTAGTTCATCAAATGCCGGGCATAGTGCATTACCTCTACGACTACTCACCAGATATGGAGTATATGGAGATCGTAGGTCCTGCGGACTTTGGTTCTATTCCTGTAGAAATTGGTCCTGCAGAAGTTCCGGGAGTGACGCTATGGAAGTGATAAAAACCCATAATCCGCTGGCCTCGGATTTTGCTGTGTTGTTTCAGCGAATCATGAATCTTTCTCAAGAGCTTGATAGCATGCGTGAATATTATCGCGGACTCTATCAAAAGATTGAGTCTGGCGAGATTGGGATTGAAGAAGATAATCCACCCGATCTTCTGAAAGAATTTAACGTCGCTGGATTTGTACATCTTTCTATTGTTGCTGCACGTTCTGCACAGACAGCGGCCATTATTGCTAATGACGTTTCTTTAAGTCGTGTTTTTGATCCATCTTTGAAGGATTACGAGCGTGCGTTTCGCCATATAGAAAGCAGGTCGAACTGATGATGTACCGCGCTTATCAAACCTTTGCAAATTTACATAATCCGATTCGTTTATTTGCGAGCGCTTCTGAGCGCGTATCAAACAACTGGTTTGGAAACTTTACGCTTAATCCAATGCAAAGATTGGCAGCGCATTATGAGCAAATCTCATTATTGGGTTTTACGCACACAAGACCGGACTTTAAGATCAAAGAGGTGATGGATTCTTTAGGCGAGAGCAAGGTAGTTTCTGAAGAGATTTTGCATTCCACCCATTTTTGTAATTTAGTGCGCTTTAAAAAGGGTGGGGTAGAGGGTCAGCCAAAGGTTTTACTGGTTGCCCCGATGTCAGGACACTTTGCAACCTTACTTGCCGGCACAATTAAAACGCTACTCAAGGATCACGAGGTGTATGTCACCGATTGGTTGAATATTCGAGACATTCCAGTAAGTTGTGGTGAGTTTGATTTTGACTCTTACATAAAGCACATCATTCAATTTTTGGAATACATCGGCCCTGGAACTCATTTAATGGCTGTTTGCCAGCCAACGGTCGCCTGCCTAGCTGCGACGGCCATTATGTCGGAAGATAAAAACCCTTGTGTACCAGCAAGCCTCATTCTGATGGCCGGCCCAATTGATGTAAGTCAGAGCCCCACCAAAGTAAATGAGTTGGCCACCAGCAAGCCGATGTCGTGGTTTGAGGAGAAATTGATCGGCATTATTCCCAGTCAATTTAGTGGTGTTGGGCGGCGCGTATATCCAGGATTTTTACAACTGATGGCCTTTATGAGCATGAATCCAGAGCGCCATGCAGATTCATTTAAAAAGCTTTATGAATATCGCGTTAATGGCGATAACGAAAAAGCGGATGTGATTCATGACTTTTATGAAGAGTACTTCGCGATCATGGATCTCTCTGCCCCATTTTATCTAGAGACAATACGCAAGGTATTTCAAGATTGTGATTTGCCCAATGGCAAGCTGACTTATCAAGGACGAATTGTTAACCCCAAGGCTATAAAGAAAACTTTCTTACTGACTGTTGAGGGTGAGCGCGATGATATTTGTGGCATAGGGCAGACCTTAGCAGCTCAAGATCTTTGCAGTGGCTTACCTGGTTATATGAAATCACACCACTTACAGGCTGGCGTTGGTCATTACGGTGTTTTTAATGGCAAACGTTGGGATACCCAGATTTACCCAGTAGTACGAAATGTCATTCAATCATCACTTTAAGAGTGGAGGAAATTATGAAAGTATTCGTTACTAGAAAAATTATGGCAAGAAGACGTTGTAATGATGGCACCGATAAAGGCTGCAGCTCTTTGACTCCAGGTCAGTACTCCGCTAATAAAACTCTTGATGGCGCATTGGAGATTTTGCAGTCAAGTGGCGAGCCACTATATCTTCTTCCATTTATCTGGTGGGAAAGAATGGAGCTGGGCGAGATTGTAATTTCACAGAGCGCTTAATTAGTACATAGCCCTGGGAGTGATGAACTCCATGCAGAATGTGATTCTTTAACTTCGATTTCAAGTCCTAGTAGGCTCACCAGCAAAAAGCCACTAACGTTAATAGCGTTAGTGGCTTTTTCTTCGGAGTCAATTATTAGGCTATTGCGCTCTAGTTCTCTGGCTATTGACACCACATCAATGCTATGCTTTTGCTATTCAATTTGACCCGTTCTAAGGAGCTTTAGTGAAACCAACAATGATTAGAAAAATAGTGGCTGCGTCTGTTTCAGCTACCCTGGCATTTGCTCCGCTGGTAAGTCATGCATGTACCGCTGTAAATATAGTGGCGAAAGATGGCTCGGTTGTTGCAGGAAGAACCATGGAATGGGCTTTTGACATGAAATGGCAACTAAATGCAAATCCTAAGGGCACCCCTATCTCCCTCAGCGCTCCAGCATCACTGAAGTTGCCTGCAACAAGTCTATCTAGTAAATATGCGTTTGTCGCAATTGCACCCGGAGTGTTAGCGGGTCCTCCTGCGTATCTAGAAGGTCAAAATGAAGCGGGCCTTGGCATTAGCGGAAATTTCTTACCTGGCTTTACTGAATATCAAACGGTTACTCCGCAAGATAAGAACTATGTTTCTATTTTGAACTTAGGTGGCTTTATTTTAGGAATGTTCGGTTCAGTTAAGGAGTTGCGAAACGAGCTCCCTAAATACAAGGTGTGGTTTGACCCAAGTGAAGTCAAGGGCCTTCCAACACCACCTTGGTTGCACCTAGTGTTAACGGATCGCAGTGGTGACAGTATTGTTGTCGAGTTTATTAAGGGTCAAATGATGATCCACAATAACGTTGCTGGAGTGCTGACTAATGCGCCAACCTATGACTGGCACCTTAACAATGTACGCAACTATCTATCGCTTACAACTACTGCAACGGCATCTGTCACTGTAGGAAATACCAATGTTACTGAGTTGGGTCAGGGTGGCGGTTTATTGGGTTTGCCAGCAGATTACACTCCACCATCTCGTTTTGTCAGGGCAACTTATCTAAAGCAATTTACCTATCAGCCCAATAATAGTGTTGATGCCATGCAAGCTGCCGATCATATCTTGAATAACGTTGACATTCCTATTGGTGTTGCTCGCTCTACAGATGGTAAACAGGTTTTTTCTGATTACACACAGTGGGTTAATCTCAAAGACTTAAAAAATAATCGTATGAAAATTGCAAACTATGCAAATCGTACAAACTTTATCGAAATTAATCTGAATGAAGTGTTCAAGTCCGGTAAATCAAAGACTTGGCAGGTTGATAGGTTACCTTACCCCCAAAATGACTTGACGGCAGAGTTCCTTAAATAGACTTCTCCACTAAACCACCTTCGGGTGGTTTTTTCTTTTAAGCAACAATTTCAATCCCTTGTTATTCTTATCCATCCCAATGAATAACTGTAAAGATTTTTAATGGACCTTCATTCTGACTACAGTAAGCGTGTAGTGCTCAATCACCATGATTTGCCATGGATCCCAAGCCCTGCGTTGGGGGTTGAGAGGCGTATGTTTGACCGTCAGGGTGATGAGCTAGCTAGGGCTACCTCGATCGTTCGATACGAAGCTGGAGCCAAGTTTCCAGCCCATACCCATGAATTTGGAGAAGAGATCTTGGTGCTAGATGGGGTCTTTAGTGATGAGACTGGAAGTTATCCAGCCGGCACCTACATCATGAATCCCCCTGGATCGTCTCATGCGCCATTTAGTGAGGGTGGTTGCACTCTTTTCGTGAAGTTGAGGCATCTTGGGCCGGAGCAGACTGAGCGTGAGATTGTGGATACACATTCTGCGCCATGGTTTCAGGGAATGGTGCCTGGTTTAACTGTAATGCCTCTGATGAGGCAGGGCACAGGCTCTACATTAGTCAGATGGGCGCCACAAACTTACTTCAACCCACATAAACATTATGGCGGTGAGGAAATTTTTGTTGTAGATGGTGTATTCGAAGATGAGCATGGGCGCTATCCTGCGGGCTCATGGATTAGAAGTCCCCACATGAGCTTGCATCAACCCTTTAGCAAAGAAGGTTGCACAATCTTGGTTAAGACTGGGCACTTAATATAGCTTGAATGCAAGCTGGTTTGTTTTATTTGATCCGGGTGCTCAATTGCTCTTTAGTTCTTCGCACAAAGCCATCTAAAATAACAGTTGTAATTTTTAGCATCTTTTAAATGTAGCTGGATTCATTTGCCCATTATGAAAAACACTCTTATTAAGACTCTTGTAGGGATCTTTTCTTTAACTGCACTCATCACCCATGCTGATGCTGCTGAAGACCTATCCCCCATTCCACAGGTTTCAGATCAATGGCGCTTTGAGGTGACGCCATACTTATGGGCTCCTGCGATTAAGGGCACTCTTGGCCTAGATAGTGGGCTAGCTAAATCTGCTGACTTTACATCCAGCGATGTAGTGAGCAATCTCAAATCAGGAGGCATGATTTCAGCTGAAGCCCATCAAGGTCGATGGGGTGTGATGGGTGATGTAGTTTCTGCAACACTGCAAAAAACGGGTGCGATTCCAAATACTGGGGATACAGTCGGCGATAAGATTACTCTTCAGCAAACGATCTTGACGGGCGTTGCTACCTATACGGTTGCCAATACCAAAGACGCATATGTAGACGCCTTACTCGGAGTGCGTGCAATTTATGCAACCGCAACCTTGAGTGTGAGTGGGTATGGCACGGCATCTAAGACAACTTCTACTATTGATCCTATAGTGGGCGCAAAAGGTCGTTATCGTATTGCAGATTCCACTTGGTATGTACCGTTCTACGGGGACGTTGGTAGTGGCGGCGGTACAACCAACTTAACTTGGCAAGCCATGGCAGGGGTCGGTAAAACATTTAACCAATTGATAGATGCATCCTTAACCTACCGCGCTCTGTACTACGACATGAAGGATGGCGGTGTCCTCCAAAAAACAACCATGTACGGCCCACAAGTGGCGGTGACATTCAAATTTTAAGTAAGTTTCAAATAAGCCTTAAATAATCGCTATTCACATCTAGGAAGTAAATATGAAATTCGCACCCAAGTTACTCACATCTCTATTGATTGCGCATTGTGCTCTTACCTTTGCTAAAGGCAATGCAGACACTATTTTTTATGGTGGCCCCATCGTTACAGTTAACGCTAAGAATGAAGAAGTTCAGGCACTAGCTGTACAGAATGGCAAGATTGTTGCGGTAGGTACAAAAGATGCTGTGACTAAAGAATGGCAAGCTAGTGCAACTAAGGTTGTTGATCTCCAAGGTCAAACCTTGATGCCCGGATTTGTAGAGCCTCATGTGCACATCATGGTTACCGCAGTCTTTGAGGGTCTTGGCTTGAATCTGAGTAACTTCACTTTGCCTTATGACACTAAAGAAACCTTAATTCAGAAAATGAAGGCCGGACTGAAGAATGTTCCTGCCGGTGGTTGGCTGTTTGGCTTTGGTGTTGATCCATCGCGTACAACCCCATTTATGGCGGAACTCACTGCCGATGATTTGGATAAGGTATCGACCACTGTTCCCATTTTTATCGTGAATCAATCTGGCCATATCGGCTACGTTAATCACAAAGCTTTAGAGCTTGCAGGAGTTACCAATAAAACTCCAAACCCAGCTGGTGGCGGTATTTATGTGAAAGATGCCAAGGGTCAGCTCACCGGTAAGCTGGTAGAGCCACCAACTTATTTGCCATTCATGTCCAAAATGCCTAATCCAACGGAAGAGCAATTATTTGCGGCCATTCAAGGCACCATGAAGAAAATGGCATCTACTGGCGTAACAACAGCCTCTGATATGAGTGTTGGCGGCAATTTTGGTGTTGATAAAGAGATCGCAATTTATAAAGCCATTTTTGCTAAGAACGCATCACCCATTCGAGTCCGCGGATACTTATTTAGTGAGACTTTGCCTGCTGGCTACAACACTATCAAGCCGAATGAAGGCGATGATAAGTTACGCTTCGTTGGTATCAAATATATTACCGATGGTTCTACGCAAGGTTTAACTGCAGCACTCAACCAGCCTTACACCTATCCAAAAGATAGTAAGTGGAGCGGGGCATTGAACTATAAAGACGCTGATATTTATGCTTCCATGAAGTCATACTTTGATCAAGGCTGGCAAATTTCTTCGCACTCAAATGGTGATAAGGCAATTGATCAGGCTTTGAATAGCTACGCTAAATTATTGGCAGGTAATCCTAAGCCGCAAGAACGTCGTTTGCGTATTGAGCATTTCACGGTTAATCACCCAGAGCACGTTAAAAAGGCGGTTAAATTGGGCGTAATACCAAGCTTTACTATTGGCCACGTTGATTACTGGGGTGCAGCATTTAATAATCACATTATTGGGCCTGAGCGTGCCGAGCGTATCGACCCAGCCGGAGACTTTAAGCGTGCGGGCGGTAAATTTACGCTTCATAGTGATTCACCGGTTTCTAATGTCGGACCTTTGAACTATGTCAGCGAAGAGGTAACGCGTCTATGGCAACTGCCCCCACAAAAAGTGCTTGGGCCAACTCAAGCTGTTTCGGTTGATGATGCAATTCGTGCGATTACTATCGATGCTGCATATCAAATCTTTGCCGACAATATTGTGGGTAGTTTGGAAGTAGGTAAGCAAGCTGACTTAGTGGTGTTGGAGAAGAATCCACGCAAGACCCCGCCAGCAGAAATTCGTAATATTAAGGTTAAAGAAACTTGGATTGATGGCAAGCTAGTGAGCGTGAAGTAATCATCGATTCACTATGAATCTGGAAGCTTTTATCAGGATGCTGAATCAGAATGATTTTCCTGAGCCTGTTTTAGTGGTTCAAGAGCAGGGCGGCCTCCTGGGAAATCATACTCACCCATATGAGGTGAAGGCTTTGGTCACCCAAGGTCAAATCGATATCGTGATTGATGGTCTTAAGCGAACCTACTTAGAGGGTGATGTATTTCATTTGCTGCAAAGTCAGGAGCATGCTGAAAGCTATGGCCATGAAGGGGTGCAGTATCTTGCCAGCAGGAAAGAAATGCCCTCATAAGCGAGCCTTATGCTGGTTCGAAAAAGTCTTAAAAATGGATTTAGTGAGCTCGCACCAAGCTAGACTCACCAGCCCCGAAGCCATTATTAGTAATACTCCCGCGGTATCAATCATCGAAAAATCAAAGCGTTCCCGCAAAAAAGGAATGAAGAGTAGGCCCATGAATGAAATAGTGGCTGCACCGATGATCCATTTTTGAGATGGATTTGATCTTTTTAAAATATTGAGAATATGCTCGTGCCTTGAGCGGCTCACAATAATGAGGATTAAATTTCCTAAGACAAGGCCACCAAACGAAACGGTCGTAGCGAAATTCTGAGAATATTCCAGATGCAAAAGTCCAAGGTAGAGGCCGGTTACTACAGTCATTAGTCCAAAGCCCTGAATGATTGCCATCGATACATTACCTGCAGAAAATATTTTCTGGTTTGGGTCGCGAGGGGCTCTCTGCATGATATTTTTTTCAGGCGGCTCCATCTCAAAAACAATGGCACAAGTAGGATCAATAATCATCTCTAGAAATAAGATATGTATCGGCGATAGCATAGGTGGCGCGCCAAAAACGAGGGGGATAAATACTGCGCCCGCGATCGGTATATGAACAGCGATGACATAGATGATGGCCTTATGGAGGTTGTCATATATTTGACGACCCTGTCTAATCGCATTCACAATCGATGAAAAATCATCGTTTAGCAACACAAGTGAAGAGGCCTCTCGGGCGACATCCGTTCCTCTTTGACCCATGGCAATGCCAACGTGAGCAGCCTTCAGGGCCGGCGCATCATTGATTCCATCACCAGTCATTGCGACGATTTCTTTATTGGCCTGTAAGGCCTTCACTAGTTTTAACTTTTGTTCCGGTTTAATTCTCACAAAAACCGAGGTATCGCTAACTGCTTTAGTGAGTTGATCACTATTCATGCCATCAATATCTTTGCCAGATAAGTAGCGCTCAGCGTTTATGCCTGCTTGTTTCGCAATGGCTTGAGCGGTAACTGCATGGTCTCCCGTAATCATGATCACTCGAATGCCAGCATCTTGGCATTGCTTCACTGCCGCTGGAACTTCTGGGCGCAACGGGTCTTTGAGGCCAACCAATCCTAACCATTCATAGTCAAAGCTTTTAATCGTATCTGGCCATGGGGCAGACTGTTTGCGGTAGCTCGCTTTGGCAACGCCTAGTAAGCGCATTCCTTCTGATGCCATCGTGGCAATTTGTTTTTCAATATCAATAAGCTGGGAGTCATTCAGTCTACATAAGGACATGACTGATTCTGGAGACCCCTTTACTGCAACCAGGTGGTCCTCAGAATTTTCTGGAGAGCTCCATACATGTGCCATTGCTGGAAATTCAGGATTGAGGGGGTACTCATGTACGAGCTGGAAATGTTGGTATTTGGAATGATGATTTGGATGCAGTGAAGATAAGCTCTCATGAAAGGCTTTTTCCATTGGATCGAAGGGTTCAATCTCGCTAGCCAGAACGGCATAAGTTAATAACTCCAATTGCTCAGAAGATGCAGTTTTTGAGTTATTCGCTAGGTTGAGGACTTCAGATGTTGTTGCTAAGCCTTGCAAGCTCATCTTATTGATCGTGAGAGTGCCGGTCTTATCAACGCAGAGATTATTAATACTGCCTAAGGTTTCAATCACAGGCGCATGCCGTGTCAGTACTTGTTGGCGTGAAATACGCCAAACCCCCAATGCCATGAACACAGTCAAGATGACGGTGAACTCTTCGGGCATAAGTGCCATTGTGAGACTAATGCCAGATAGTGCGCCTTGGAGCCAATTTTGATGGATGATTCCATAAATCAAAAAAACAATCAATGAGAGTGCAAGACCATAGATTGCGTAACGCTTAATCAAAATTGCAATGTCTTGTTGGAGCGGGCTTTCAGGCTCCTTGATTTCATCAAGGCTTTTGCCAATCTTGCCTAATTCAGTTTGCAGTCCAATTGCCTGAACTATTGCCATGCCCGTACCCCTGACTACAAGGCAGCCAGAGTAAATCAGATGATTTGGCGACTTTTCTACCGGCTCAGACTCGCCAGTGAGCATAGATTCGTCAGCTAATAGATCATGGCTTTCTACTAGCAAAGCATCGGCCGCAATGCGACTACCCTCTTCAAGAATGAGCAAATCACCAGCAACCACTTCTCTGCCGGCGATACGTTGTCTAATGCCGTCTCGAATCACTAAAGCCCTAGGACTTGATAAATCTTTCAGTGCGTCGATAGCTTTTTCGCTCTTACGTTGCTGATAGAGGGTTATCACAATGGAGATGGCAATAAATCCCAAGAGAATCAGTGCATCTTCAACGCTGCCAATAATCAGATAAATGCTGCCGGCAACTAGCAGTAGGCCAAACATGGGCTCAGTTAATACATTGAATAAAGAGTGCAAAAAAGTATGGCGATCCCCAATCGGCATTTCATTGGAGCCGTGGATTTTTTGTAATCTCTTTACTTCAGAGCTTGTTAAGCCATTTCTCTTAATCAAGACGAGGCCTCTTTAATAGCTGGAATGTGCCTTAATTCTAGTCCGATGTTTGGTGCTTATGTAAATCCAAGGCGCTCCGTTGATATTGCTCAGAGGAGCATCTAGGGCTGACTAAGGGTGGGCTGTGGCCTAGAGGGCTTTATCATGGGTGATGTCACTTATCCCGTCAGCCGGAATCCAAAGTCTTAAGGAGAGCCTCTCTAAATTAAAAGAAAGGTTTGATGGTACTGACGGTGAGCCCTATGTTGTCGAGAGTAAGAAGTTCAAAGCACTCTATTTTGATAGTGAGTCTACTCAAAGTCTGATGGATATGCAGGCACCTATTCGCTTGGTAGTAAGTTATACCGAGACCATGATGGGATTTCTACTTTTTCATGCAAATCCCAAGAGTATTGCCATGATTGGTTTGGGTGGTGGATCACTTGCCAAATACTGCCATCATTACTTGCCAGGTGCATCCATCTTGGTTTTGGAAAATAACTCCAAAGTGATTGCGTTAAAAGACAAATTCCACGTCCCAGAGAATAGTGAGCGCTTTAGGGTGCTGGAGGCTGATGGTGCAGCTTATCTGAGAAATACCGAAGAAAAATTTGATGTACTGCTTGTCGATGGGTATACCAAGCTAGGGCAAGCGGCTCAGTTATGCAGCGAAGATTTTTATGCCAGTTGTTTGGCATGCTTAAACCCCGATGGTGTCTTAGTCATTAACTTCTCTGGTGCGGCAGGGCTGAACCAGGTCTATCAAGAGCGAATTGATAGAGTCTTTGAGTACCCATCTGTATTGGTGGTCGAGGATGATCGCATGAACCAAATTCTATTTGTGAGCAAAGACTCAAGTCTAGGTGCGCCATCAGAAGAACTGATGAGGAAATCTTCTGATTTAAGTAAGGTTCATGACATTCATTTAACTAGAACTATTCAGAACTTTTTGGCCCAGCGAAAGCTAGATTCGCGCTAGTTAAGGGTCTGGAATTTGATGTATATCAAGTACACTTTGCCCATTAGGTTCAAACTATTCAAGTCTTTTGACTATTTTTAATAAAGTGAGCCCCTATGAAGCTTGAATTTGTTGGTCCCGCATCCGTATTGGAAACTGGTGATGTCTCTTATCCGGCAATGCTTGATGGCAAGCCCCTTAAATGCAGCTTTAGTTATGAAGCTCTACAGGACTTAGATCCTGATGGCGTTGAGACCAATGCTTTGCAATTGTTTAACAATCATCAATTGAAACTACTCTCAATTGCTGAGCAAAAGATCCTGAATGGTCACGCCATTGATGGTGCTGTTCACTTATTTAGTCACGATCTCGTTTTAGATTAGTCATCCCCACTGTATTTAGTATGTATTTTTTAATTAGAAAGAGAAACTATGTCATTTAATCACTCGGTAATTTGGATCGACCATCAAGAAGCTCATGTTATTTATTTCAATCCCACCGCTAGTGAGAGCGAAGTCATCAAGACTAGATCTACCCATAAAAATGTTCATCACAAAAGTGGCTCTGTTAGTGGCGCACGCGCTGAGCCAGATCAGCATTACCTTCATGAAGTCATTCAAGCGGTCATGGAATCTAAAGAGATTTTGATTGTGGGACCCGGCTCTGCAAAATTGGATTTAATGAAGCATGCTACTAAGCATGATCATAGTATTGCTGAAAAAGTAGTTGGCATTGAGACTGTTGATCATCCCACTGATGGACAGTTGTTGGCTTACGCTAAGAAGTACTTTGCCAAAGCAGATGCCTTAAAAGGCGATACCGTTATTACCGGTTGATGATTTATCCCCCTGAAAATGGGGGATAATTTAGCGATGTTGCTCATTACTGCCTTCATCGTCAATGGATCCCTGGCACTTATTGCGATCCTCTTGCATTACGAAGCCCTTTTTCAGCTGGACAAGCTGTTGCCCAGGTTGGCTCATATTGCACCGCGTTTTCGGGTGCTAGTAGGGGTTGGTGCCATCTTCATGGCGCATGTAGTGGAGATTTGGTTATTTGCTTTGGGCTACTTCTTTACCCTGCAGTTCCCTGTCATGGGTGGAATTGTTGGTGAGCTTTCCGGCCATGGCATTTTGTTGGATTGTGCTTACCTATCATTTGTTACCTTTACAACTTTAGGTTATGGCGAGATTGTGGCGCAAGGCTACCTACGCTATTTAACTGGAGTGGAAGCGCTGACTGGCTTCATTCTGATTACTTGGTCTGCGTCATTTCTGTTCATTGAGATGCAGAAATACTGGACTACTTACAAATCAAATCAGTATTAAGTAGCGTCAATAAACGCTGTTTTGTGCTTAAAACTCTTTCATGAGTCGGATAGCAAGTAAGCGTGTTTGAACGAAACCATTTTTGATTTCCGTATCTCGTCCATATTGCAAAGAGATTCTGCCAATTGGTGTGTGGGCTTGCCCACTTAATAAGAATCTTTGCGTATTGACAACGTTATTTTGATAGTTGTTGTTGATTGATGTTGCGCCACCAGCGACGTAAAAATAAGAGGCTGCTACAGTAAAGATCGGATTGATGCGATAGATCGGGCCCAGCTGTGTTGTGGTCAGCGGCTTTTGAGTCAATGATCCGTTAGCGCTCAAGCCACATGCAGTTGCGCATTGACTATTGCCGCCAAACCACATGGTGTCGACTGCAATCATGCCATCCACATTAGAAGTGATCGGCGTTTGAAAGCCCATCTGTAAGTCCGTGCGAAAACGATTCTCACCAACATTAAAAGACCGTTGACTGGAATAGCTACCAGTGGGACTAATTAGATATCCCGCCAGACCAAGGTAGGTTCTGGTGGCTCTGTTGTGATAAGGCCATATCGCTGTTGCAATCGTGAGATCACCAATGCCAGTATTGCTTGCCTGGCTTGCTAGCGAGCCCTCTGGTTGGATCGACCCGTATGGTATTTGAATAAAGCTTACTGCTGGCAGGCTGCCAAGATCGTATGTTCGAGTACCGCGAAAAATTGCACTCTGCGTATCAATGATTGGATTGCCAGTTTGTGCAACGCCATTTTTATATTGCGTGCTGTTCTCGGTATTTACGTAGCTCACCGTGACGTAATTTTTATTGGGCAGGGGAGCAACAATATCGTTTGGTTGTAAATCGACCGCCAACGCTAAAACCGGCACAAAAGCAGTAAGCAGGAGGAGATTTTTAATCCTAAACATAGTTCGAGGATTTTAATGTGCATTTCTATATCTTTTATAAAACCTTTCTAGGCGCTATAACAGCAGGCTGCAGGCCAGCTATGGCCGAACGCTGTACTGAGCTAATAAGTAACTTAAGAGATTCGTTGTTGATATTGCAGTGCCGTTTGAATTGTCTGAAAGTGAATATCCACGGTCGATTGAATTTCTCTGCCGTAGCCGCCCGCCATACTAAATGCAGTCGGAATTTGGCGATCTAGGCCGTATTGGAAAACGTATTGGTCACGCTGGCACATACCATCTTTGCTGATGCTCAACTTTCCGAGTCTATCCCCTTCATGGGGATCTGCGCCAGCCAGATAAATGATGAAGTCAGGCCTAAAAACATCTAGCTTTTCTAGTCCTTGGTTGAGGGCGCTAAGGTAATCGTCATCCTGACAGCCATTGGGTAGTCCAATGTCCAAATCACTCCGTTCTTTAGTGAATGGAAAATTATTTTCACCATGAATCGATAGCGTAAAGATAGATTGATCATTTTGAAGAATAGATGCTGTGCCATTTCCTTGATGTACATCTAAATCGATGATGGCTACCTTAAGCTTCTGATGAATCTCTTTTTGCAATGCTTTTGCAGTAATTGCAGAATCGTTAAATACGCAAAAGCCACTGCCCCTATCACGGTAGGCATGATGCGTACCACCAGCCAGGTTAGCCGCCAAGCCCTCATTCAATGCCGCCTTAGCAGCGGCAAGAGTAGCGCCTGCAGAGCGGCGTGATCGCTCCACCATCTTCTCGCTCCAAGGGAAGCCAATCTCTTGTTGTTCCTTAGCGCTCAAGTTCCCTGAGAGGATTTTGATGAGGTAGCTAGGATCATGCGCATACAGGATCTGCGTATCGGTAACGGCAGGAGCTTCGACTAACTCAAGTCCTTCCAGCTTGCTCACTAAATCGCGTAGCTGACTATACTTTTCCATGGGGAAGCGGTGTCCCGGTGGAAGTGGTAAAACATAGTGGTCGGTATAAAAAGCTTTCACAGCGATTTTGTTTTCATTGAACTTTTAAGTGTGTTGAATAGTCTATTCGTTTTTCTATAGGTAGGTATGGCTCGATCTGAAAAAGCAGGTTTTAAGGGGAATAAATCATTTTTGCCCAGCAAGACTTGCCTTGTCTGCGGCAAGGAGATGACCTGGCGCAAGTCTTGGGCCAAAAATTGGGATGAGGTCAAATATTGCTCTGATGCCTGTCGCTCTAAAAAGTCTAGCAGCAAGACTGAGGCGTAATCTATGGGTACATTGATTTACTGGTTTCGTAACGACTTGCGACTGGCGGATAACCCAGCATTTACACAAGCTTGCTTAAATGCAGATTATCTTTTACCGGTTTACGTACATGACACTAAGGAGCAAGAAACAGTTTATGGTTTTGAGCGCCAGGGACCGCATCGAAAAGCTTTCTTAAGAGCATCCTTAGATGATTTAAAGACTCGGCTACAAGCACAAGGATCGGACTTGCTCGAGTTCTCTGGTAAGTCAGCAGAAGTATTGCTACGGCTGTTTAAAGATAGTGCTGCCGATGCAATTTATTGTGAGCAAATTGAAGCGCCTGAAGAAATCGAGCAAGTACGCATTTTGCAGGAGCAGGGCGCCAATGTTGACGAGTACTGGCAATCGAGCATGTTGGATCCACAACACTTTCCATTTGACTTGGAAAAAATGCCTGATGTATTTACTGCATTTCGTCGTGAGGTCGAGCGAGCACAACTGAAGTTTGCCCAGCCCATCAATGCCCCCAAGAAAATTCCTTCGCTACCGGCAGCTTTGCCTCAGGGCTCAATATTGCCTTCTAGAGCTCAATCAGTTGCACATCCTTACTTATTAGGGGGAGCCAGCCATGCGCAAGCCCATCTGAAGCAATATTTAGAGCGGCGTTTAGCTGATAGTTACAAGGAGACTCGTAACCAGCTTATTGGTATGGACTACTCCAGTAAGTTTTCAGCATGGCTGTCCTTAGGTTGCATCTCCGCGCGCGATATAGCGGCGCAACTGAATGACTATGAGAATTCCTATGGTGCTAACGATGGCACTTATTGGCTTTGGTTTGAATTACTGTGGCGAGATTATTTCCGCTTCATTCACTTTAAGTATGGTCAGAAGTTGTATCGCGCAAGCGGCTTAACAGGTGTGCCTGTAAAGCCATCCTATGCTTCAAGTTTTGAGCAGTGGCGTACTGGCAATACTGGCGCTGCTTTAGTTGATGCAGGTATGCGTGAGCTTCATCAGAGCGGCTATCTCTCAAATCGGATACGTCAGATTGTGGCTAGTTACTGGATATACGACATGAAGGGGGATTGGCGTGCAGGTGCTGCCTGGTTTGAGTCACAATTAATTGACTATGATGTTTATAGCAATCAAGGTAATTGGCTCTATATTGCCGGGCGCGGTACTGACCCTAGAGGCGGTAGACCCTTCAATGTGACCAAGCAAGCTCAAGACCACGATCCTCAGGAAATCTACCGCAAGCTTTGGCTCTCGCCAAGGTAGGTTTTTACAGCTTCTCCACTGCTGCGTATTGTTCTAATACCTCTAGTGAGACTTTCTCCAGGGCTTTGATGTGGGTGCTTTCTAGTTTAATCATCGGTGCACAGTTAGCTTCTAGAGCTTCGATCCAGCGATTGAGGCACAGACACCACTGATCACCTGCGATTAGGCCTGGAAATTGGTACTCCGGTCTTGGGGTAATCAGATCATTGCCACGCTTAAGGCTAAATTGCAAAAAGTCATTACTGACGATCGCGCAGACCAAATGACTGCCGAGATCTTGTTCATTTGTTTTGCAGCAACCATCTCTAAAAAATCCCGTCAAAGGATCAAAAGAACAGGGCACTAGTGGTTGGCCTAAAACATTGAGGGGTAATTCAGTCGACATAAATACTCTTTAAGTGGTGATGTAGTGATAGATAAAGTTATGGATTGGTAGGACTTGGGTAGAGTTTGTGGGATACGGCTTGACCTGAGGAATTTACCTTAACCAAGATCATGTCTCCCGAATTGAGAATCTTGCCGGTAAAGGATTCGATATTGACATGATGGGTCACCATGATGATTGGTGATTTAGGATATTTATTTCGCTCAGTCTGAATCAGTTTTGCTAAATCTTCAGTCTGCTTTTTAGCCTGACTCATATCATCAAAGAAAGACCCGAGTGCCACCTCCTTTTTAACTGAGCCTTTATGGAGAAGACTGGCAGTATCAAAACAGCGACACCAAGGGCTGCTGTAGACCTGCGCTTTGGTGATGCCCTGCTTGTCTAGCCAAGCGCCAATGGCCTGTGCTTGTTTTATGCCACGCTCTCCTAGATTGCGTTGTGTAGAGCATTGGGTCAGCTGATAACCCTGAGGATCACCATACCCAGGAGCGTCAGCATGACGCATGAGCAAGACATGGTGACCATCTTGCATAGCGTTAGCGAGCTCAGTTTGAGCGAGGGTAGTAGCCTGCACCCCGATAAGCATCAGAAGCGCGAGAAATAATTGGGCAAAATATTTCATAAGGTGTTGCGAGTTACCAGGGCAGTCTTTCGCCGGAATAAGTGATGAAGCTTCCTGAATCTTCTTTATTAAGTGAGAGAAGAACGTTCAACATATCGCTGGCAGCATCCAAAGGAGGCCTACCAATTTGCTCGCCCTTAAACGGTTTTGATAAGCGAGAATTGACTGTCCCTGGATGCAGTGCCACAAGCGCGGTGTTTGGTTTGGTTCTGGAGAATTCAATGGATGCCGTCTTGATCAACATATTTAATGCTGCCTTAGAGGCGCGGTAGCTATACCAGCCGCCGAGGCGATTGTCTTCAATGCTGCCTACCTTGGCAGAGAGTGTCGCCATGACAGAGTTGGTGGGATCAAGCAACTTAGAAAAGTATTTGATCGTCAAGCCAGGTCCGATGGCATTAATTTGCATCAGCATCTGCAATTGCTCGGCATTGAGGTCATCCAATTTCTTTTCTGGCATCCAATCGGCGCAGTGCAATATGCCGATGGTGTTAATGATTAACTGAAAAGGCGCCTCTCCTGAAAGAGCTTTTGCTGATTCTTCAATGGTGCTGAGATCTTGATAATCAATTGGATTGACAGAGTTTCGATGTAGGCCTATCACTTCCACGCATGCCGGGTGCTGTTCCAGCAACTCCACGAAGGCGGAGCCGATGGTTCCGGAGGAGCCAATCACGAGTGCACGGAAGGGGCTTGGAATTAATGACATGAATGGAGTAAATGAACGGGACTCAGCCAGTTTATTGAATAAGTCTTAAACTTGCTTGATGACGACACGACTACCCCAAGCGCTTTCAGAAGCGGATCTCTCAAGGTTAATTGAGATGGCCTGGGAAGATCGCACGCCTTTTGATGCTATTGAGGCTACTTTCGGGTACTCAGAGCCCCAAGTGATTGCTTTGATGAGAAAAAATCTCAAGCGCAACTCTTTTGAGCTCTGGCGGAAGCGGGTAACAGGTAGGGCAACCAAACATGTCGCTCTGCGTAGCAAGTTGGTTACTCGCGCTTACTGCGCAACTCAGTACAAGCAAAAATAGGCGTCATGAAAAAGCTGACTATGTTCTATGACGGCCTTTGCCCCTTATGTCAGGCAGAAATTCAGTTTCTCTCTGGGCGCAATCAGGCGGGGTTGCTGAGCTTTGTTGATATCAATTCAGATCAGTATTCCCCTGAGCGCGTGGGTGTCTCTTGCAGCCAGGCTTTAGCCTCTATGTGCGCGCAATATGATGATGGCCAATTAATTCAGGGGGTTGAAGTGTTTTCAGCGGCTTATAGCCGAGCAAATCTTCCTAAATTGGCATGGCTTTTTTCTAGGCCAGTACTCAAGCCTTTTTGGAATGTGGGTTATCGATTCTTCGCAAAGCATCGCCATGCAATTTCAGCGCTTCTAGGGCCTTTTGCTCTGCGACTGGTGAATAGAAAGAGGTAAGCATATGAGGCTCACTCGTGTATTGATAATGACCTTGGTTCTTGGCGCATTTACTCAAATTAGTTTGGCTAAAGAGCCCCCGCATATTAAAAGTATGATGGGCCAAGTCCAATTGCAGGGGCTTGGCAGGCTGAACTTTTGGGGCTTCCATGTTTACGATGCCAATTTATACCGAGGTACTGCCAAGGACTCTCAGGAGTTCGCGCTCGAGCTGAAATATCAGAGATCATTCTCGGGTGAAGCAATCGCCAGCCGTACAGCTGAGGAAATGAAAAACTTAGGGGTTGCCGATGCTCAAGCAACATCTTGGGGTAAGGAGCTGGCAAGCATCCTTCCCAATGTGGAGCCTGGCCAAACTATTGCCGCTGTTTATATTCCTAAGCAGGGCACCAGCTTCTTTTATGAAGGCAAGAGAATATCGCAAATTCAGGGTGCTGATTTTGCAAAAGCCTTTTTTGGTATCTGGTTAGATTCAAAAACGAGTGCCCCAAAACTGAGGGCGGAACTTTTGGGGCAGGGCTGTCCACCGCCCCTCATTTCAGGAGCATGTTAATGCGCAAGATCCATTTCGTTTCAAAGTTGTTGAGTGTTTGCTTGATTGCATTCGGTTTATTTGGTTGCTCTTCCCCTTCAGTAACCCAGTACGCTAACGAGAAGCCCAATTTAGACCTCAGTGAATACTTTAATGGCACGATAGATGCCTATGGAATCTTTACCGATCGCAGTGGCGAGGTTAAAAAACGATTTACTGTTCTCCTGGTAGCGCAGTGGAAAGTCATCGATGGTAAAAAAGTGGGGACTCTCGATGAGAGCTTTGAATATTCAGATGGCACTAAGCAAAAGCGTATCTGGACTTTGACTGAAACTGCACCCGGTAAATTTATTGGCAGGGCAGATGATGTGGTGGGCGATGCGAGCGGTGAATCAGCAGGTAATGCTCTCAACTGGACTTACACCTTGGCATTGCCAGTAGATGGCACCATTTATCACGTGCAATTTAATGATTGGATGTATCTTGTAACGCCTAAGGTGATGCTAAATAAAGCCAAGATGAGTAAATTTGGCATTGATCTTGGCGAGGTTACCTTGAGCT
>ERZ650301.96-NODE-96-length-19780-cov-7.941394_pt1 | contig 19780 bp, 17 predicted proteins | sample MGYA00376237_ERZ650301 | MGnify/ENA primary metagenome ERZ650301 (study PRJEB26733, sample SAMN07839255) | wastewater metagenome | biome: small river; feature: stream; material: water | place: USA: North Carolina | collected 2016-04-05 ...
GGTCGGTTCCCGGCGTTTTTGACGCAATGACAGGATCTGTCCGTGTGCGCCAAGAACTTGATGCAGGATGGCGTTGGACAACGCAGTACGGCGCTCAACGTTTGAAAACTGATGATCGGTTGACTTATGGATTTGGTTACAACTGCTACACCACCGACAAAATATGCAACCAATTCACAAGCGATGGTAAATTTGAAATCGATGACTATCGGAGCGAAAATGAGCGTCGCATCGTAGATGCTTTTCAAACAGCAGTTACGGGCGAAATAATTCAAGGTTCGATCAAACATAGTTTGACATTTGACATCTCCAGACAAAGACAACTCGACAGACTTCCACCGATGCAGGCATGGAACTTTGCAGGCTACGGCAATGTAAATGGTCTGAGTAGTTCTACAGCGGCTCCAGACCCTCAGTTTGCCAATACAAATCGAAGCGAATACTCAACAGAATTCAGCGTCAAAGATCGTGCTGAAATCTCCTCAAGCACAGCAATTTGGGCCGGAATTAGACATGTTTCATATAGAAAATCTAGCTCACAAAATGCACCTACACAGGACACAAACCCTAGCGACATGAACGGTGGAATTAATTTACCTTGGTTAGGAGTCTCCACCAAACTTGAACACGTTTTACTTTACGGATCACACGGACATGGACTTGAACAAAATGTGACGCCTAATAGTTCTGGACTTTACGCAAATGCCGGTCAAATATTGGGCGTGAGCAGAAGCCGACAGTCTGAAATTGGTATCAGAAACTTGGCAGATCAGAGTCAAATTCGATGGAACGCTTCGATATTCCAAATCGCACGACCGCTTACATATGACGAAGAGCTATCACCGGGTTACTTCCAACGTAACTTAGACGGCAAACAAACTCATCAAGGTATCGATTTAGGCGCCAATCTATCAACTGGTCAATGGAAAGTCGGCTCACAGATTCAGTTGTTGCATGCCAAGATTACCGATGTAGAAAAAACATCAAACGTTGTTGGCTCCGCTCCCCTAAACGTGCCTAAGTTCGTCCTTCGCGGTATGGCTGAATACCGTTACAGCAGTGTTCCTGGCTTACGAACAGGCATGCGTGTGTCACATGAAGGCGAACGCAACGTGACCGAGACAAGCAATGGCGATATCAAGCTCCCCGCTTGGACCACCATCGATGCGACCGCACACTACGACACAAAAGTTAACAATGTGGCCTCCACTTGGACATTAGGCATCGACAACTTAGCCGACAAACGCTACTGGCGCGAATCACCCAAACAGTTTGGCCACTACTACCTCTACCCCGGCGCACCGCGCACGTTAAGGGCTAGCGTCCAATTTCGCCTCTGAAGATCAAGTAAAGTCAAAGGCATGAACTGGAAGTCTAAGTTTTGGAGAGTGTCTCGCGTACAAAGTGCTGTTGCACTTTGTATTGCCGCCACCTCCAGCGCTTGGGCTGAATACAACCCCACAGAAATCACCATCACAGCCGAGTCACCTGTTCGGGTATCTGGCTTTGATGGTGTGTCGCTTCAAGAACTACCTTTGAGCGTCACCAACATCGGCAACGCAACCCTGCGCGACATCGGCGCACAACGCGTGACGGATGCGCTTCGCACAGACGCATCGGTCAGCGACAGCTACAACCTCCCCGCCTATTGGGACAAGCTCAGCGTACGCGGCTTTGCACTCGACAACCGCTACAACTTCCGCCGTGAAGGCCTGCCCATGTCGGCAGAGACCATCATCCCGATGGACAACAAAGAACGCATCGAATTGCTCAAGGGCACCAGCGGCATTCAGTCTGGCACCAGTGCCCCCGGTGGTCTGGTTAACTACGTGGTCAAGCGCGCGCCCAACAACGCTGAAAAAACCATTCGCGATGTCACGCTCAGCTACGGCCCCGGCAACAACCGTTTGATGGCCGCCGATTTGGGTGGTCGCTTTGGTGTAGATGCCGACTTCGGCTACCGCTTCAACGTGGCCCATGAAGACCTCAACCCCTACATTCGCGACACCCAAGGTCGTCGTGACTTGATTGCTTTGGCCATGGACTGGCGCATCAATGGCCGTAACCGTTTGGAATGGGAATTCGAGCAAAGCCACCACGAGCAAATTGGCGTGAACTTTTACAGCCTTCTTGGGAGCGGCCCTAACGCCTTGCCAGCAACTGTGGATGGCACACGCAACATCACACGACAACCCAGCTCACAGCCAGGCGTATTCGATGGCCTCACAGGCACCATCAGCCTTAAGCACGAGCTAGACAGCGGCTGGGTATGGAACACCCAATACGGCACACAGCACCTGCGTGCCGATGACCGCTTGGTCTACGCCTCGGGTTGTGCCACTGCACCGACCGACAGGTTCTGCGCCAACGGCGATTTTCAAATTCGCGATTACCGCAGCGACAACGAACACCGCAACAGTGAGGCCATCCAAACCGACATACGCGGCCAAATGCAACTGGGAGGGTTAGAGCACAGCGTGAAGTTCAGCTTGATGCGACAACGCCAAATCAACCAAATGCCATTCACCCGCACAGACACCTTGGTGGGAACAACCAACAGCATCAATGGCGGCTTAACGCCACCGAACGCAGCCAGCGTTTACATCGACTCAAACACCAACATCAACGACTACAACACCGAACTGGCCTTCAACGACCGCGTCCGGTTAACCCCGCAAACCACGGGCTGGCTTGGCCTTCGACACACACAACTGAACCGTCAAAGCGTGCAAACCGATGGCTCTGCCCCCGTACAAGACACGCGTGGCGTCAGCACACCTTGGTTTGCCCTGAGCCATCAACTCACGCCAAGTGACATCGTTTATGCCAGCTACGGCAAAGGCTTAGAAGCCATTGCAGCCCCCAACTTCAACAACTACACCAATGCCGGTCAGCCCCTGCCCGCGCTTCGTAGCACGCAATACGAGCTGGGCCTCAAACACAAAACCGACCACACCAGTTGGCAAATGACATGGTTTGATATCACCCGCCCGGCCACCACAGACGCAGGCGCGAACTGCGGCTACAACTCTGGCCTTGGCACATGCACTCGGCAAATAGATGGCAATGCCCACCACGAAGGCCTAGAACTCAGCACACAAACCCAACTCACCCAATGGGACTTTAGCGGCAGTGCCATGTGGTTAGAGGCCAAGCGTGAAGGCGCCACCGTGCAAACCGACTTAAACGGACAACGCCCCATCAACGTCCCCAAGTACATCTTGCGCGGCATGGCTGAATACCGATTTGCCAACGTGATTGGCCTGCGCTCAGGCCTGCGCATCTCGCGTGAAGGCGAACGCAACGTGACAGAAAACGGTGACCTCATGCTGCCCGCATGGACCACCGTCGACGCCACCACACACTACGACACCAAACTCAACGCGGTGGCCTCCACGTGGACGCTGGCAATTAACAACCTCGCCGACAAGCACTATTGGCGAGAATCTCCGCGTCAATATGGCCAATATTTTCTCTACCCAGGCGCGCCCCGAACTGTTCGTGCAACAGTTGTGTTTCGCCTCTGAAAAAGGCGCAAAAAATGCGCTATAATTTTTGCATTCCTCGATAGCTCAGTTGGTAGAGCGCCGGACTGTTAATCCGTAGGTCCCTGGTTCGAGCCCAGGTCGAGGAGCCAATCAAGTAAAGCCCCTGTACGCATGTGCAGGGGCTTTTTCTTTTGGGGCATCGTTTCCAAAAAATAAGTGACACATGCTAAATTTGCCCAAATTTTATGCAAGAGAGAATACAGGTCATGAATTTACTAAATAGCTTGACTACAGATTTAGAGATGTATTTCACACCTTTTAACCTCATTTTCAGTTTAATCACGTGTGTTTTGGCAGTTCTGATGGGCACTGTTTTAGCCAAGAAACAAGCGCAAACCTACTCTGGTCAAGGTCATGGCGAGAGCCTTGTGGGGACCGCTAACGGTGGTGATTTACCACACGTTAACTATGTCGATTACGGCGATATGCGATTTTTGCATTTGGGTACGCCATGGGTCCAAGGCTCTATGAAGCTGAGTCAGCCGTTTGAAATCCACCTTGAATACGTACAACGCATGATGGGCTGGTTGCTGTTTGTTGACTTGAATCAAGTCAACCATTTGCACGCCATGCAACTCGGTTTAGGTGCTGCATCGCTGACTAAGTTTTGCCATCGGCATTTAGGCATGCGAACCACCGCTATTGAATTGAACCCTCAAGTCATTGCAGCGTGCAAACTTTGGTTCAACTTACCCGAAGACACCGCTCAATTACACGTGGTGCAGGCAGATGCAGCAGAAGTTGCAAGCAGTGACCAATGGAGGGGGCAAATTGATGCCCTTCAAGTCGACTTGTATGACCAAGAAGCCGCCCACCCTGTGATTGACAGCGAAGTGTTTTATGCCAATTGCAGGCAACTGCTCACTCCTAACGGATGCATGGCTGTCAATTTATATGGCCGCAACGCAAACGTGACGCACAGCATTCAAAAAATTGCCAATGTATTTGGCACAGAATCATTGTGGACATTCAAACCGACTAAAGCTGGCAACACCATTGTGCTTGCCTTTCTTCAGCCTCGCACACGGAACAAAGACGCATTACGTTCACAAGCTCAAACCATTCAAAAGCGCTGGCCTCTACCCGCGACGAAATGGGTAAAAACGTTGTCGCGTGTCGACGCACCATAGTGCATCAAATATTTGAGCGTGCAGCCATCTCATTGATTTACTCAGTTACTGCGCTTCGTTTTGAACTTACCTTGCAAAAGTAAATCAAGATCAATAGCGAACTTTGACGTAAGTCGAAGGGCCATGGATTTTGAATTTCAAATTGGTATCCACTGTGTCAAGACGGTTCAGATTGATCTGAGTCATGCCATAGTCCAGCACAACGCCCACGTTTTTGGCTGGAAACCATTCCACCCCCACTGCTGCGTTATAAATCTCGCCGTTCAAACGGCCTCCCGACTTCTTCATACCCGAGACATCAGCAAACACACGCAAGTCAGGGCTAAAGGCATGACGCAAGCCCAGTTCCAAAAGCGGCGCGACGGCAGAGTCGCGGTATTCGCCGTGTGTCGCAACAGTTGATTGGTTCAGTGAGGCAGAGGCATTCGCGCTCAAATCCAGCTTGTAATAACCCGCACCTGCGCCCAAACCAAACACCGTGTTGCCACTGCCCATCCACCACTTATACGCAAGTTTTCCAAAGTCGAGCTGAAGACCAATATGGCCATTGACAGAGGTCACCACAGGTGTGTTGTTAACACTCGTCGTGTTGCCAATAGAACCCGAATAGCTGTTTTTGTACTGATAAAAGTCCATAGACAAACCTTGGCTATCGAAGATCATGAGGTTGGCTTTGATGCGCGGCAATGTCTGTGTTCCAAGTCCGACATCCCCCGTACCCAGACTGCCATAGGCTGTACCCAAATTGACATTGAGACTGGGGTCTGCGCGCAAAACGCCGACCGAAATACTGGCCCGATCCAACGCAGGCGACAAGTCTGCCCAGGCGGGCACCGCGATCCAAAAGCTTGCTCCCAAAAGAGCCATATGTGCACGGTGACAGCCGCCTCGATGTGAATGGGTGATGTGCGTGTTCATAAATGCTCCTTCAAAGGTCAATGGGTTAAAAATTTAGAAAAACGTGCAATTAATTTTTTGTGCGTCAAAAGTCGCTCATGCCAAGTAGTCGTGCACGCCTTGAGGTCTTGAATGTTCATGGCAAAGCTTCCTTAGAACGGGATGCACTCAACATGTCTTGACGCAATGACATGGGGACATCGCCAAAAATACGTGCATCCATGGACTTGAGTTGGGGCGAAAGCGCTGGGCGAAAACCCATGTGCGCCAAAATGTCTATGTCTAAATTAATCCCAGGTGCAATCTCGATCAATTCCAAACCAGCATCTGTCAATCGGAAAACGCAGCGTTCTGTGACATACAAAACAGACTGATGGCGCGCAACGCCATCCATGCCGTTGAAAGTAATTTGCTCAACCGAGTTGACAAACTTTTTTGTATCGGCTTCGCATGCGATCGACAGCTTGCCACCCAAGACCTGCGCATCTAAGTGCCCTGCGCAAAACATCCCCATGAACACCACGCGTTGCGTGTTCTGGCTGATATTGATGAATCCACCCGCACCGGCCAGATGCTCGCTGAACAGACTCACATCGACATTGCCCTTGGGATCGACTTGTGCCCAGCCAAGAAAAGCAATATCAAGACCACCACCATCGTAAAAATCAAACTGGTAGGGCTGGTCCAAAATCGCTTCGGCATTGGTGGCTGCACCAAAATTCAGGCCACTGGCGGGTAACCCACCCACCACACCGGGCTCGGCAGTGAGCGTCATCAGGTCCACCACGTTTTCTTCTGCAGCAATCGCAGCGATGCATTCAGGAATACCCACACCCAGATTGACGATGTCATGCGCACGCAGCTCTAAGGAAGCTCGTCGTGCAATGATTTTTCTGGCATTCAAGGGCGTGACCTGCCATGCCAATGGCGGTGCGATCAGCTCACCTGAAAACACCGCGCTGTAGGGCTCGGCAAAGGTTTGCATGTGGTGCTGAGGCATATCGGCCAACACCACGTGGTCCACCAAGATGCCAGGAATGTGCACCTGTCTTGATGGCAACGACCCTGCCTTGGCCAACCGTTCCACTTGCACAATGACAGTGCCACCCGAGTTGTGCGTGGCCATGGCAATGGCCAAAGAATCCAGCGTGAGCGCCTCGCGCTCCATGCTGATGTTGCCGTGCTCGTCTGCAGTCGTGCCGCGCAACAAGCATGCGTGAATGGGGAAGGCTTTATAAAACAAATACTCGGCGCCATCGATGTGCAGCGATGCAACCCAGCTGCGTTGGCTGCACGCGTTCACGCGGCCGCCACCTTGACGTGGATCGACAAACGTGCCCAAGCCCACTTGGGTGATCAAGCCTGGTCGGTGCGCAGCGATGTCACGAAACAACTGGCTGATGACGCCCTGCGGCAGGTTGTAGGCTTCGATTTGATTATTGAGTACCAGTTCTTGCAGCTTGGGCGCCAAGCCCCAGTGCCCACCGATCACGCACTGCAACAGACCCGCATGCGCCAAATGGTTGAGCCCTCGGTCTTGGCCATCGCCTTGCCCTCCGGCGTACACCAGCGTGAGCCCGCTAGGACTTCCTGCGGGTGACAAGGGGTCGAGTCCTAAAAACCGCTGCTCCAAGGCAACGGCTAAACCTTCCGCAAAGCCAATGCCAATAAATCCACCCGTGGCCACAGTGTCACCGCTACCAATGTGACGCACGGCTTGTTTGGCAGTGACGACTTTGCTTTCTGGCTTTGTTCTGGGGTTGTCATCGGCATTGCGCATGGCGTGAAGTTCTTTCTCGATGGAGGACAGATCAAAACAGTTTCGGTAGCCAACGTGGGTCATCATCCCTACGACGCAAGACGGCGTCTGTGGGATGACGAACAGAAGCATCACAAGGCGGTGAAGCATGGGCGGTCACCAGTGACGTCGGCCATGCGAAAGCTTGACAACAACTGGTGCAGTCAACGCTGAAACATTTCGGCCACCTCGACATCGCGTCGGTACTGGGTGCTGTGGGCGCCGCACACGCCCCCGCCTACGTGGCGGCCAAACCTGGTGTGATCGGCTTAACGCAAACAGCGGCTTTGGAATATGGCGCTGCGGGCCTACGCATCAATACTGTGGCGCCGGGTTACATCCACACGCCCATGGTGGAGGCGTTAGAACAAAAACCAGAGGTCCTTGCAACCTTGGTCTCGGCACATGCCTTGGGACGCTTGGGGCGTCCCGAAGAGGTGGCTGAGTTGGTGGCGTGGCTGGCATCAGACCGCGTCTCATTTGTCACCGGTGCTTTTCACCCAGTGGATGGCGGTTATCTGGTGCGATAAATTTTCGAGCTCAGGCCATTAGCCTTGACCCGTTGCAGAAAACTGCAACGCAGCTAAGCTGGCATAAAGCCCTGCACGCGCCATCAGCTCGGCATGTGTGCCCTGTTCAACCAAGCGCCCGTGGTCAAGCACCCAAATGCAATCGGCACGTTGCACGGTGGCCAAGCGATGGGCAATGACCAAAGTGGTGCGACCTTGCATCGCGGTTTCTAGGGCAGCTTGCACCATGCGTTCGCTGTTGGCATCCAAAGCGCTGGTGGCTTCATCGAGCAGCAACATGGGTGGGTTCTTCAGAATCGCTCGTGCAATGGCAATGCGCTGACGCTGTCCGCCCGACAAGCGCACGCCTCGGTCACCCAAATACGTGTCATAGCCTTGCGGCAACTCTGCAATAAATTCATGGGCAAACGCAGCCTCTGCGGCGACGTGCACTTCCTTGTCGGTCGCGTCGGGTTTGCCGTAACGGATGTTGTCCATCACCGTGCCCGAGAACACCACCGGCTCTTGCGGTACCACGCCAATGCGTTGTCGCAAATCGCTCAAGTCCATTTGCGCAATAGGCACACCGTCTAGCAACACCTCACCATGTTGCGGCGCATAAAAGCGCATCAACAAAGAAAACAAGGTGGTCTTACCTGCACCGCTGGGGCCTACGATAGCCACCGTTTGGCCAGCCTGCACTTCACCACACAAACCATTCAAAGCCTGCTGCGTGGGGCGCGAGGGGTAATTGAAGTTCACATCGTGCAGCACCAAGCTAGACCCGTTCACAGGCCATGACGCACGTTGGGGATGGTCGGGTGACCGAACATCGGAACGGGTGTGCAACAACTCCATCAAACGCTCGGTGGCACCGGCGGCGCGCAGCACATCGCCATACACCTCGCCCAACACCGCAAATGCACTGGCCAACAAAATCACGTACACCACGGTTTGACCCAACTCACCCGCCGTAGTGGTACCCGCGCGCACCGACAAGGCGCCCATGTACAAACCCCACAGCAAAGCCGCACTCGACGCCATGATGATGAAGCCCACCAACACCGAACGTGCCCTGACACGACGCAACGAGGTGGCCAAGGCTTGCGCCGTGGATGTGCTGAAGCGTTGTGCCTCACGCGGCTCGGCGGTGTAACTTTGCACCACTGAAATGGCGTTGAGCACCTCAGACGCCATGGCACTTGAATCGGCCACACGGTCTTGGCTGGCACGCGACAAGCGGCGCACGCGTCGGCCCAAATACACACTGGGAAACACCACCACGGCCAGCACGCCCATCACCTGAAACATCAACCACGGGTTGGTCCACACCAACATCACCATGGCGTCCACACCCATCACCAAATTGCGCAGCCCCATCGACAGCGATGAGCCCACCACGGTTTGAATCAAGGTGGCATCGCTGGTCAAGCGTGACAGCACTTCGCCCGACTGCGTGGTTTCGAAGAACGTGGGGCTTTGTTGCAACACATGGGCATAGACTTTGTTTTTCAAGTCAACGGTGATTTTTTCGCCCAGCCAACTGACCGTGTAAAAACGCGCGGCTGAAAAAACAGCCAAGGCCACGGCCACCATGAAGAGCTCAAAGAACTTGGTCGCCAACACGTCTGGGGCGGCGTGATCCACCAAGCCTTGATCAATCAAGGTGCGCAAGGCCCACGGAAACGCCAAGGTGGTGGTGGCAGCCAATATCAAGAAAAGCCCCGCACAAGCCACTTGGACTCGGTACGGGCGAATGAATGGAAACAGTCCAGACAGCGATTGGGGTGAAGGTTTCATGCAGATCCATTATCTGCACAAACCTTCGTGACTCAGTTTGACATGGGCGTTAAGCCACGCCAGCGGCCTTCACCTTGGCAGGTAAAAACGGCACCGAACGCAAACGCACCCCCGTGGCATCAAACACCGCATTCGATATCGCCGAGGGCACCACCGTGGGCGCCATTTCACCCGCGCCCCACACCGGCATTTCAGGGCGATTGATCAAGCTCACATGAATGCGTGGCACCTCGGGGAAACGCAAGATGGGGTAACTTGCCCAATCGGTGCTGGTCACATGCGTGCGATCAAAGTGCAGTTCTTCCAGCAAGGTGCGGCTGATGGTTTGCACAATTCCGCCCTCAATCTGGTTGATCGCGCCATCGGGGTTGATGACTTGACCACAGTCATGGCTGCACCACACATCGGTCACGCGAATGGCGCCCGTTTTACGGTTGACTTCCACCTCAGTGACCAACGCCACAAACGTGCGGTCGTTGTCGTACTTCACAAACGACACGCCACGGCCACGCACCAAATTGCCAGCAGTCTTGGCAGCAGGTGACGAACGGCTTTGCCATTTCGACAAACGCGCCACGTCTTCCAGTACCGCACGCGCGCGCGGCTCTTTGAGATACGTCAAACGCCATTGCAACGGGTCCGCACCCGCGGCGGCGGCTAACTCGTCAAAGAACGCTTCGTTGGCGAATGTGTTTTGCATGCGCCCTGGTGTGCGCAAGTGCGAAGTCCTGAATGCCGTATCGGCCAGCCGATGCACTTCGGTTTGGATGTTGGGGAACTGATACAACACATCGGCATTTTTTTGCAAGTTGCCGGTGTAGTGACCATTGCGTTTGACGCCAGACAACACAGCCGCAAGCAAAGGAAATTCTTCGAGCGTGCCATTGGCTTGCGCAATAAAAAATTCCGAGCGCCATGCGACCGGCTGTCCTGCGGCGTCGAGGCCGCCTTCCATGTCCACCAAGGTGGGTGGGCTTTTGGGGTCCCAGCCATGCTCGTCAGCACGCATCCACTGCACACGCACAGGAGCGCCCACCAGTTGAGACACCAACGCTGCATCCCCCGAACAGTCCTCGTGGCCATTGCGCCCGTAGCAGCCCGCGCCATCGAGGTAAACCATGCGAATGCGGTCTTTGGGAATGTCCAACACCGTGGCCAGCTCGGCTTGCAACGAGTGCGTGGCTTGCGATGCAGACCACACGGTGCAACTGCCGTCCTTGAAATCAGCCACCGCACACGAAGGCCCGATGGAGCCGTGCGTGTGGGGCGCAAAATCGTAGGTGGCTTGAATGCGCTTGGCGGCACCTGCCAATGCTTGGGTGGCGTCCCCCGTTTTGATGACGGCTTCGTTTTTGGCCACGGGCAGTTTGCGCCAGTAGTCGTACAACTTGGCTTGCTCGGGCAAGGTGTTGGGTGTGGCCCATTGCGCTTTCAGCGCACGAGCGGCCTTAACAGCAGCCCACTCGGTCTTGCATACCACGGCCAAAAAGTCTTGCTTGCGCACCACTTGAACAAAGCCATTCACCTTGCGCGCAGCCGAATCGTCCACGCTGAGCAATTTGCCGCCCTGCCCGCTTGGGCGAATCATGCGGGCGTGCAACATGCCCGGCAGCTTGAAGTCGTGCATGTATAGAAACGTGCCTGTGAGCTTGGCCGGAATGTCCACACGCGGAATCGACTGCCCCACAATCTTGTGATCGGCATAGGCTTTCAACGGGGCTTTGGCATCCAGCGGCACGTTGAGTGGCGCACCATCCAACAGTGCGGCATAGCTGATTTTTCGCTCGCCTTGACGTGTTGCGATCACGCCATCGGTCACCACCAAATCGGTGACGTTGACTTGCCAACGTGCTGCAGCAACCGCTAGCAAAGCTTGGCGCGCGCTTGCTGCCGCTTGACGCAAAGTACCACCACCGTTTTGCAAACTCAAACTGCCCGCCGACTGACCTTGGTCGAGTGTGGTGAGCGTGTCACCCATGACCATGTCGATTTGTGTGAAGCTGACATCCAGCTCTTCGGCCACCATTTGCATCAGCGCGGTGCGCACGCCGGTGCCCAAATCGACCTTGCCGGAATACACGGTCACGCGACCATCGGTGTTCATACCTAGCCACGCGCTCACCTGCGTCTTAACCATGCTCTTCGTTGCTGTCAGCGCCTGCGCGTGGCTCAGCGTATTAACAGCAAAAGAGAACGACACGACAAGGCCACTGCCCGCTTGTAAAAATTGACGACGTTGCATAGCTCAACCCTTCTTCAATGTCGTGACAGGCATCATGGCCAACGCATCCGAGGCGCGCTTGACGGCTTTGACGATGCGCGTGTGCGTGCCGCAACGGCACAAGTTGGCAGCCAGCGCCTGTTGAATGAGCCCTTCACTCGGGCGTGGGTTCTTTGAAAGCAAATCGACCGACTGCATCACCATGCCATTGATGCAATAGCCACACTGCGCAGCCTGCTCATCGATGAACGCTTGTTGCACAGGATGCGGCTTCTCAGGCGTTCCCAGCCCTTCCAGCGTGACGATGTTGCCGCCTTTGAGGCTGGCAATGGGGGTGACGCAACTTCGCACCGCATGACCGTCAATCAACACGGTGCATGCGCCGCACTGGCCTAGGCCACAGCCATATTTAGGGCCTTGTAACGCGAGGTTATCGCGCAGCACATACAACAACGGCGTGTCACTGTCGGCGTCCACCTTGACAGATTGGCCATTCACATTCAGCTGGTATTTCATCGTCAATGCCCCTTTATTGAAAACCTTTTTCCGCAAACACTTTGACGGCTTCTGAGGTTTGAAGAAATTTGCGCAGCTCGTCCACGGCTTGGGTGTCGCCGGCTTTGGCACCTTGCAAGATGGCGTACGTTGTGATTTTTTGCAAAGACGCGGGCAATGGTCCAACCAGCACGGCGCCTTTCACCGGCAAGATTTCTGTGATTTGCTGGATGCCGACCTCAATCTCGCCCCGAGCGACGGGCTCTAAGACATAGCCCACATCACCCAAGGTGGTTTTAGATTTCATCTGTTCGGCAATGCCCAACTGCTCAATCACACCGGCAAAGTGCTTACCACTGGTCCCTTTTTGTGGGTCCATGTAGGTCACGCTTTTGGCCGCCAACAAGGTTTTGCGCAAGGCCTCGGGCGTCGAAATATCAGGCATCGGCATACCCTGCTTCACGGCCACCCCCACGCCCACGCTGCCCAGCGGAGTAGCAGAACTCGTCAACCCCCATCCTTTGCTTTCAACTTCTTTGACGACATCCGTCGAGAGCACCAACACATCTGGTTGGCCGCCCTCGGCCAGTCGACGCATCAACACGCCCACGGGGGCATATTGCACTTGGATAGAAATGGCAGAACTTTTTTCGAATGCAGGCAAAAGTACTTCCAGCGCAGGTTTGACAGCGCCTGCACTCCAAATCACGAGGTCTTTCGCGTGGCAAGCGAACGTTGTCGTGAAAAAAATCACGGCCATGAATAAAACTTTTTGAAACATCACAAATCTCCTACCGAGCAATCTTGGTCTATTGAACACGTGAAACCAAAATTTGGTGTCCGACATGCGACTCCATCACCCTTGAATTGCAGAAAAAACGGGTTATCCCTAAACCCGTCTGTATTTAAATGGCATGACTTGCAAACGCGGATGGCGGTTGGCATGTCACACCACAGGAGAAACATCATGAAATGGTTGAATTCACTGCGCTTGAAAAGCGCTCTGCTCATTGGTTTAACTAGCATCGGTATGCACAGCAGCTTCGCTCAGCAAGCGCCTCAAGCATCTGAGACCAAAACTGAAATTTTGTGGCTGGGCCAAGCAGGCTTTCGCATCAAGTCCCCAGGTGGGCAAAACATCGTGATTGACCCATGGATCACGGGCGGACCCAAAGCGCCTGCGGCATACAAAGCCGACTTGTCCGCACTCGGTAAGGTTGACTTGCTGCTGGTCACACATGCCCACGTCGACCACATCGGTGATGCACCCGCACTGGCCAAGCTACACAAAACAGTGCTCTACGGCCCTGCGGACATGATCACGCCGTTGGTCACGCTGGGTGTCATGCCTGCCGAGTTGACGCATCGCTTCAACAAATCAGGCAGTGTCAAGCCTTTGCCCGGTATCAAGGTGACAGCCGTACAAGCCGAGCACTCGTCTCTTTTGGTTTGGAAAAACCCAGCCACAGAAAAACTTGAATCACACCCTGCCGGTGAAGCCGTGGGCTACATCATTGAGTTAGAAAACGGTTTCAAAATTTGGCACATGGGTGATACAGGTTTGTTTGGCGACATGAAGTTCATCACCGAACGCTACAAGCCAGACTTGGTGTTGATGCCCATTGGCGGCAACTTCACGATGGACCCAGAAGACGCTGCGTTTGCCGCACGCAACTGGATCAAACCCAAGATGGTGATTCCAATTCACTACAACTCCAACCCACTGGCTAAAGGCACCTTGGAAGAGTTCCAAAACGCCATGAAAGGCAGCAAAGTCAAAGTGGTGCCGATGACGGAAGGACAAACCCTTGCGTTTTAAGGTGTGGGCAGGGCTGCTTGTCGCAGCAGCCCTGCTGCATCCGGTGGCTTGGGGACAAGCCAAGACGGACATCGCCAGCGACATGGCCCCCACAGGTACCTTGCGTGCAGTCATCAATTTGGGCAATCCCATTCTTGCGCGTCAAGACACAACAACAGGTGAGCCGGTCGGCGTGTCGGTCGATTTAGCGCGGGCCTTGGCTGAGAAATTAAACCTGCCATTGACGCTGATGCCTGTTTCATCTGCGGCCAAGTCGGTGGAATTCGTCACGCAAGGCAAGGCCGACATTGGGTTCTTCGCCATTGACCCCGTTCGAGGAAAAGGCATTCGCTACACGTCAGCCTATGTGTTGATTGAAGGCAGTTACTTGGTGAAACAAGACTCCCCCTTAATCGACAATGCAGAGGTCGATCAGGCAAAGCACCGCATCGTGGTTGGACAAGGCAGTGCCTACGATTTATTCCTCAGCCGTGAACTCAAAGCCGCACAACTGGTCCGAGCGCCCACCTCACCCCAAGTGGTCCCCTTTTTTATGAACGGCACTTACGACGTGGCAGCGGGTGTCAAACAACAGCTGGAATCAGATGCCAAACAAGTGGCTGGCCTGCGCTTGTTACCAGGACGCTTCATGGTGATTGAGCAAGCCATGGGCCAACCGAACCACGCGTCTGCGCGTGCACAAGACGCTTTGGCCCAGTTTGTTGCGGACATGAAATCCAACGGATTTATTCAAAACAGTCTGTCGCGACACAAGATAGAAGGCGCCACCATCGCGCCATGAATGGATCGCTCGCAGCGCCAGCTAGAGAACTGGCTCTAAACAACAGCGTGGGCCGTGTTTTTTCAAAATACGCAGATACCATTTCTTCATTGAATTTAACTTTGAAGGAAACCACCATGCAAAACCAAATCAAACCACAAATCGAAGCGTCTTTGGCAGCTGCTTTTGAATTGGCCAACTTGTCTTTCTCACAAGTTGAGCGCTTGACAGAGCTCAACCTCGAGCAAGCCAAAGTGAATGCCGAATTGGCGCAAGAACAATTGGCCTCTGTGTTGGAAGTCAAAGACCCAGCCGCTGCAATCGAATTGTTGAAGTCTCAATTGGAAGTCTCTGCCAAGAGCTTGGCTGGTTTTGCTGCCACTGCTTACGAGTTGACGCAAGCGTTTCAAGCTGAGTCGGCATCGTTTGCAGAAGGCCACTTCGATCACGCCCACGACTCCGTCAACAAAGCATTGACAGAAAACCTGAAAAAAGCCCCCGAAGGCTCTGAAGCTGCTGTGAACGCAGTGAAAGCCGCTGTGGATGCCGGCAACAAAGCTTTGGCTGAAGCACGCAAGAACGCCAAGAAAACAGCCACCTTGGCGCAAGAAGGCTTGGCAAAACTGAAAGAACACGCACCGCAAGCGGCAAGCAAAGCACCTGCACGTCGCAAGTCACGCGCTTGAGTCGTTTCGCTGACGCAAGACAAGGCACCTTAGGGTGCCTTTGTCATTTGTCACGGCAACATCAACGTCGATGCAGGATGGCAAAATCTGGGGCTAATTCATGAAAGCCCCCTCGATGAGCTCTACCAACAACGTTTCTACCGCTGTCCCCCGCCTCACCAGCCTTTCACACGGCGGTGGCTGTGGTTGCAAGATTGCACCGGGCGTGTTGAGCGAAATTCTCAAAAGCACCAGCGCCATGCCCATTCCGCCACAGTTGTTGGTGGGCATTGAAACCGCCGATGATGCGGCGGTGTACCAGCTCAACGACGAGCAAGCGCTGATTGCCACCACCGACTTCTTCATGCCCATCGTGGATGACCCGTTTGACTTTGGCCGCATCGCTGCCACCAACGCCATCAGCGATGTGTACGCCATGGGCGGCACCCCCATCATGGCCTTGGCTTTGGTAGGCATGCCCATCAATGTGTTGCCCGCTGAGACGATTGGCAAAATTTTGGACGGCGGTCAAAGCGTGTGCCGTGAGGCGGGTATTCCTATTGCAGGGGGTCACACCATTGATTCAGTGGAACCAATTTACGGCTTGGTGGTTTTGGGTCTCGTACACCCCAAGCGCATCAAACGCAATGCCGATGCCAGAGTGGGCGACCGTTTGATCTTGGGTAAGCCTCTGGGTGTGGGGGTGTTGTCTGCGGCTTTGAAGAAGAATGCACTCAGCCACGAGGGCTACGCACAAATGATTGCCAACACAACACAGCTCAACACACCCGGCGCTGCCTTGTCGGCGTTGGCAGGCGTGCACGCCATGACCGACGTGACGGGCTTTGGCTTAGCAGGTCATGCGCTCGAAATGGCACGCGGCAGCCACCACACCGTGCAGCTGAACATGAACCAGGTGCCTTTGTTGCATGGCGTGCGCCAGTTGGCAGAGCAAGGCATGCTGACGGGTGCTTCGGCCCGCAACTGGTCGGCCTACGGCAACGAGATTGAACTCGCGCCTGAACGCAATGCCATTGACCAAGCCTTGTTGAGCGACCCACAAACCAGCGGCGGGTTGCTCGTCGCCTGCGCACCCGAAACCGTGGCCGAAGTGCTGGCGGTATTCCAACAACACGGCTTTGACCAAGCGTGTGAAGTGGGCGAAATCACGGCAGCGGCTGCCAACGGCATCAAGCTGCAAGTTCGTTGAAACCCTACAAAATTACACTACCCACCTTTCAAAGAAAACAAACAACATGTCCACAATTCCAGCCTGCCCCCAATGCGCCCAAGAAAACACGTACCAAGACGGCGACAACTATGTGTGCGCCGATTGCGCGCATGAGTGGCCCATGGTGGCATCTGCGGCAACAGATGACGAAGACGAAGCCGTGGTGAAGGACGCCAACGGCACGGTATTGAAAGACGGCGATGCCGTGGTCCTGATCAAAGACCTCAAGGTCAAAGGCTCATCCACCACGCTGAAGATGGGCACCAAGGTCAAGAGCATTCGCTTGGTCGGCGGCGACCACGAAGTGGACTGCAAGATGGATGTGGGTAACTACATGCTCAAAGCTTGCTTCTTGCGCAAAGCCTAAACACGCGCGGCGCTTAAAGCACCCGACCTCGGTTCGATTTGATCGCCGAGGTCTTTTTTTTGCTGTCTAAGCGGCGTAGCTTCGACGCATAGGTGGGCTTGGTGGGTTTGCGCTTTTTAGGCGGCTTGGCCACGCTTTGCACCAGCTCATGCAAACGCGCAAACGCCTCAATGCGGTTCATGTCTTGGCTGCGATGCTCTTGCGATTTGATGACCACCACCCCGTCTTGGGTGATGCGGTGATCGGACAAGCACATCAAACGTTCTTTCACATCCTCGGGCAAAGAAGACGCCATCACATCAAAGCGCAGATGAATGGCACTAGAGACCTTGTTGACGTTTTGTCCACCCGCACCTTGGGCGCGAATGGCAGTCACTTCAACTTCGGATTCTTTGATTTGCATAGCCGCTTATACGTGCCAGCCCGGCAACTCACCCATGGCCCACAAGATCAAGCTGATGGTGAAAAACGACGCAATGGTGGTCACCAACAAGGCCGCAGCGCAAAAGCCTTCTTGGCCATGACGCGCCGCCAACAAGGGATAAATCCCCAGCATGGGCATGCCAGCCAATAGAACGGCAGAAATTTTCAGGCTCGGGTCAATCGGCCCCACCAGCATCAGCATCACCCCCACAAACAAGGGGTGCACCACCAACTTGCCAATGGCAATCCAGCGCACCTCTTGAAGTAGGCCTACCACACGCATACCAACCAATGAGCCGCCATTCACAAACAAGGCAATTGCGGCTGTCGACGCAGCAAATAAGTTCACGGTTTTTGACAACACTTCTGGCAAATGAACCCCGAACATCGAAAACACAAAACCGAACACGATCGCCTGCATCATGGGCAGTTGGATCATTCTTTTCAAGCTCTGAAGCACCGTGTGTTGCCAAGACAAGTGGGCCGTCTCGCCACTCTCTGCGATGGCCAATGCCAACGGAATCGTCACCAAGTTCTCAATCAACACCGTCAGTGCCAAACCCACGCCTGCTGCTGGCCCCAAAAACTGCAACAAGATGGGGTAGCCCACATAGCCACTGTTGGAGCAACTCACGCCCATGGCGACCATGCCGCTTTCAGTCAAGGGTTTCTTGCGCCAGACTCGCCACACGCCAAAGCCCAGCGCAAAAGAACACAAGGACCCCACGCCGTAAGCGATCAAATAATTCGGGTTCAACACCTCTGAGAAATTGCGTTGCGACAAGGTGTTGAACAACATCGCTGGCAATGCAAAGTTCAACACAAAGCGACCCAGCACTTGGCCATCCAGCTTGCTGAACATGCCTCGACGCGTAGCCGCAAAGCCCAAAGCGATGGACAAATAAATCGGGCCCGTGATCGTGAGAATGTTCAGCATGAAATGCCTAAATTTATTGCTTCTGAATACCCGCGCGTTGAATCACATCGCCCCAGCGTTTGATCTCGGTTTGCAACCACTCTTGGGCTTGAGGCACGGTACTGGGATGTGGCTCCACATTCAGCTCCAACAATTTTTGGCGAACCGCTGGGGTTTGCAAGGCCGCGTTGACTTCTTTGTTCAAACGCTCCACCACCGCTTGAGGCGTTTTGGCTGGCACGCCCAAACCATTCCACGAGGTCGATACCAAATTGGGCAAGCCCCCTTCTTTGGCTGTGGGCACTTGAGGCAATGCTGAGTTGCGTTTTTGCCCCGTCACCGCCAAGGCGCGCAAGGCTCCACCCTTGATTTGTGGCAACACGGGGCTGAGCACCTCGACCGCCACATCAATTTGGCCGCCACGCAAAGCCGTCATCACCGCGGGCGTGCCGTTGAACGGCACGACTTGCGCATCTAAACCTGCCACCGACTTGAACAGCTCGGCGGTCAAGTGTTGTGTACTGCCGATGTTGATGCTGCCAATGTTGAGCTTGCCAGGGTTGGCCTTGGCCCAAGTCAACAATTCAGGCAGTGTTTGAAAACGCGACTCAGTGCTAGTGACGATGGCCAAATCAAACGTGCCCATCAAAGACACCGGCGTGAAGTCTTTCAATGGGTCAAAAGGCAGAGTTTTGAACAAACCCGCACTCACCGCGTTGGCGTTAGACATCAACAAAAGTGTGTAGCCATCGGGCTCAGACTTGGCCACCATTTCAGCAGCCACAATGCCGCCCGCGCCGGGTCGGTTGTCGATCACCACGGGCTGACCTAAGCCTTCAGACATTTTTTGAGCCACGGTGCGTGCGGTGAGGTCAGCCACACCACCTGCGCCAAAGGGCACGACGATACGCAGAGGTTTTGCAGGGTAGGCCTGTGCATGGGCACCCAAGGCGCCACATGCCAACAGACATGAAAACAACAAACGAGAAACAAAGCGGCGATGGGCTTGCATAGGAACCTCTATACGAAATCAATAAAGTCGCATTCTCTGTCATTGGGAAAAGCCAGACGCAGCCATCCACAACCGTGGCTTATCCGTCATCAACGTCACTGGGTACACTCTAGGGTTACGTATTTATTAGACCTATTCAAGGATTTGCCATGAACACGACCCCTTCCGGCCTGCAATACATCGACAACG
>ERZ650301.97-NODE-97-length-19776-cov-5.004209_pt1 | contig 19776 bp, 16 predicted proteins | sample MGYA00376237_ERZ650301 | MGnify/ENA primary metagenome ERZ650301 (study PRJEB26733, sample SAMN07839255) | wastewater metagenome | biome: small river; feature: stream; material: water | place: USA: North Carolina | collected 2016-04-05 ...
TTCCACCCGACGCGATAACAGGCAACTTTACCGCCTGCACTATTTGGGGAACCAGTGCAAAAGTACCTACCTGCGTACTAATCTCTTCGCTGAGGAACATGCCACGATGTCCGCCTGCCTCAAGACCTTGCGCAATAACAGCATCAGCGCCATGCGCCTCAAGCCAAATGGCTTCTTCAACGGTGGTTGCTGACGACAATATTTTTGCGCCACAAGAATGAATCGTGTCCATGATTTCTTGTGACGGCAATCCAAAATGGAAACTCACAACAGCAGGGGCGTATTCACATACTAACTCCGCTATTTCCATGTTAATGGGCATTCGTGCCGCGCTTGATGGCTTAGCGGTAGGTTGAATTCCGAGCTCGGCATAGTAATCATTGAACAGCGCACGCCAAGCGGTAGCCGTGCGTTCATCCGGCACCGGTGATTCATGGCAGAAAAAATTGACATTGAACGGTCGGTCGGATTTAGACTTGATTGTCTGTAGCTCGTAGCGCAGCTCATCGGCGGAAAGCATTGCACAAGGTAGCGAACCTAGGCCGCCAGCATTCGAGACTGCGATGGTAAGCGCACTATTTTGAACACCTGCCATCGGGGCTTGAATAATGGGAAGCTCAATCCCTAGAAACTGATCCAGACGCATCTGATTTCTCCTGTTTTCATGGAATTTTACTTCGCCTCTGGCAAACGGAAGATTTGTCCTACTAAGCCCTATCAAAGTGGTCATGACCGGTGAGCTCGACCACGATAGTGTAAGCGCCCTCGGTTAAAGTCGGACAGGATAAGTTTTATGTCGCTATTATCCACCTCGTATAATGGGCATGTAAAAATCTAAGGAACGATGATGGCGACACCCGTAGCAACGCAAGCAGTACTGTTGGCCAAACAGATGGGTGTTGATAATCCATCGGCTGAAGTGATCGAAACCTACACACGGATTCTGGCCAGAACCTCACTGGTGGTGCCGTTGGGGCCGACTCGATCGATACCACGGGGTAATGCCGAAGATGATCGGGAATATCCTGATGAGAAGGACTACACCTTCTTCAAAGAGATGCTGGAGAAGACAGCGATTAATGAGTTCTTCCAGCATGAAGACTGGGGGAGTCATCGGGTGTTGATGGATACCTTTGCGCTCGATGACACACATACCGTGCCAGCCTATCGGGTGTTCTGGAACGAGCGCCAGAAATTTCTGGCAGCCCATGACGAAATAGACACCTTCAAAGCGATCATTGAGCCGATGGTGGCTTCGGTTTCCATGCTGCTGAGCGTGGATTGGGCTAACTGGACACTGGATGTGGGTCAGCGTAAAAAGTCCTAGTTCATAACAGCCGTTCCCAGGGAGATCCGGGTTTGGAAAAATTGACTGCCAGAACACGTTATCTGATTGCGAGTGCCGTGCTGTCATTTTTGATGGCCGGCCCCTTTGTGGCTATGGCGATTTTTGCCTGGGTAGAGGGCACGCTTGAGCATCGGGCCATCTTTACACACTATTTCCAGCAGCTTTTTCCGCTGGGGGTGTTGCTGACAGTTGTGGCGCTCGTTATTGGATTTGCCATTTTGAATGGATTGTTTCGAGCCTATGTGACGGGGATGGCGGCTACGGCAGAACAGCTGACTGTGATGCTGAGCAGTAACCGCGATCTCCGCGTGGCGGTAGACGGCCCTCCGGAGTTACGTTCGGTGATCGGGGCAATGAACCGCTTGGCCGATCAACGCGATCACAAAATTGATGAGGTAGAAGCCAGAATCAATGAGCAACGATCGATCTATCAGGCACTCTGTGAACGCTCAGCAGCGAGTACGGTCCTTGATCAGCCACTCAATAGCTTGATCTACACCGCGTTTGATACAGAGACCACCGGACTGCAACCCAGTCAGGGTGATGAGATTATCCAGATCGGGGCATTGCGTGTTTCGGCAGGGCATATTGATGCGGATCATGCTTTCGAAGCGTTGGTTGATCCGCAGCGCCCTATAAGCCCGGAAAGTGAAAAGATTCACGGCATCACCGATCAACAAGTACGAGGTAAGCCAACGATAAAACAGGTGCTGCCGGAGTTTTATGATTTCTGTGAAGGCAGCGTGTTGCTCGGTCATAACGTAGCCTTTGATATGCGATTTTTGCAGATGAAAGAGCAAAGCATCCGTGTGGTGTTCCGGCAGCCGGTGATTGACACCTTGCTGCTATCAGCGGTGGCATATCCCAACCAACCGCACCATAGTCTTGAAGCAAGCATGGCGCTTCTGGGCGTTGAGATTGAACATCGGCACAGTGCGTATTCGGATGCCGTGGCAACGGCGCAGGTGTTTTTGAAGCTGGTGCCACTGCTCGAAGCGCGAGGCATCATCACCCTGGGGCAGGCAATTGAGGCCTCTAAGAAGACGCCGTACGCCAGGTTGTCTTACTGACTGTGTTGGCGTCTCAAAGCAAAATGCCCACCGGTTGGTGGGCATTTTGCTTTGGCGCGATGTGTTAGCAGCGCGCCATAGGTGATACGCCTTAGTGCTTGGACGCTTCGGCGGCACCCAGCCCCGTTTGTGCACGCACAAACTGGTCTGCAAAAGCGTCGCGCTCGGCTTTAGCCTGACGGCTGGAATCCAGTTTAGAAACGATAAAAGTCACAATAAAGGCCAACGGCATCGAGAAAATGGCGGGTTGATCGTATGGGAAGATCGCCTGCGCATTGCCAAAGACTGCTACCCACACAGATTTCGACAGAAGCACCAGTGTCACGGCACAGATCAGGCCCGCGTAACCGCCCGCCAGTGCGCCACGGGTTGTTAAGCCCTTCCAGTACATGGAAAGGAACAGCACGGGGAAGTTAGCCGATGCAGCAATACCAAAGGCCAGACCCACCATGAAGGCCACGTTTTGCTTTTCGAACAGAATGCCAAGGCCAACTGCCACGATGCCCAAAGCAATCGATGCCAGCTTGGAAACGGCCAGTTCTTTCGATTCGCTGGCTTTGCCTTTTTTGATGACGCGTGCATAAAGGTCGTGCGAAATAGCCGAGGCACCAGCCAGGGCCAGTCCGGACACCACCGCCAGAATCGTGGCAAAAGCCACTGCTGCGAGGAAGCCGAGCAGTAAGTCACCGCCCACCGCCTTGGCCAGGTGCATGGCGATCATGTTGCCACCACCGACAATTTTGCCGCCGATATCGCCACCTTCAAAGAACTGGGTGTCCTGACCCACGATCAGGATTGCCGTGAGGCCCATCAGGAAGATCACGTTAAAGAAAAAGCCGACAAAGCCAGAAGCATAGAGCACCGACTTGCGTGCTTCCTTGGCATCAGAGACCGTAAAGAAGCGCATCAGAATGTGCGGCAGACCGGCGGTACCGAACATCAAACCCATACACAGCGAAATGGCCGTGATCGGATCAGACAGCAGATTACCCGGCGTGAGAAGGGCGAAGCCATTCTTGTGCAGGGTGGTCACACGCTCGATCAGATTGGTATAGGAGAAGTCGAACTGGGTCATTGCCAGAACCATCACGATGGTGCCCCCAGTCAACAGCAGGCAGGCCTTGATGATCTGTACCCAGGTGGTGGCAATCATCCCGCCAAACGTTACGTAAACCATCATGAGCGCGCCAACAACGACGACCGCAATTTCATAGTCCAGACCGAAGAGTAGCTTGATCAGCTGACCGGCGCCTACCATCTGGGCGATCAGATAAAAACAAACCACGGTCAGTGACGAGATCGCTGCCATGGTCCGTACTTTGCCCTGATCAAGACGGTATGACGTGATGTCGGCAAAGGTAAAACGGCCGAGGTTGCGTAGACGATCCGCCATCAGGAAAAGAATACAAGGCCAGCCAGCAAAGAACGCCAGCATATAAATGTAGCCATCGTAGCCTTTGCTGTAGACCATGGCAGTCAGACCGAGCAGGGTAGCGGCCGACATGTAGTCGCCAGCAATCGCCAAACCGTTTTGAAAGCCGGAGATGCCGCCACCTGCTGTGTAGAAGTCAGCCGCCGATTTGGTCCGACTGGCGGCCCAATAAGTAATACCCAGCGTCATGGCCACAAAAATCAGGAACATGACGATGGCGGGGATATTGAGCGACTGTTTTTCAGCGCTCTCCATTGCAGGGCCGGCTGCCAGCAGTGCTTGCGGCGCTAGGGCCAGCAAGGCCAACATGAGTTTGGTATAAAAACGGTTCATTGCTGCTCTCCCTTCCAGGCTTCGCGCAGGATTTCCTGATTGATGGCGTCGAACTCGCCATTGGCGCGATGTACATAACGCGCCATGAGTAGCCAGAACGAGATGAATATGAAAAGGCCGCCGACAACGCCGTAAGTCCAGGCTGAGCCTTCGCTAATTGGGGAGCCGATCAGTGTAGGCTGAAAAGCAACCAGTAGTACAAAGCCATAAAAGACGGCGAGTACGAGAATAGAGAGTGACCAGGCGTAACGTCCCCGTTTTACCACCAGGTCCTGGAACTTCGGGTTATTTATTACCCGTTGGTTCATGGTGCTCATTTTAAATCCTTGATTTATTTGAATGATATTTCCTGTGGTTCAAGGTGTTGCAATTCGCAACACGCTGAAACATTTGAAAATTCTATCTTATATAAGAGTGCGGATCGTCTTATAAAATGCCATGGGCATATCAAATAAATTAGTTTACTTTTATGTGATTCGAGATTAATTAGTAAATAATATGTTTATTAAAAATAAAATATAAGTGTTAAAAAATAGGCAATAAAAAACCCACCGGATTTTGTCCGGTGGGTTTTTTTGTAGGGTACTCGCGAAGTTAAATGCGGGCAGCCTTCAGTGCGGCGTTGAGCGTAGCGCTTGGGCGCATGATCGCCTTGCACTTCTCGGAATCAGCCTTGTAGTAACCGCCGATATCCACACCCTTGCCTTGAACAGTCTTCATCTCGGCCACGATCTGGGCTTCGTTGTCGGTCAGGGCTTTGGCCAGCGGCTTAAACTGGTCAGCAAGCGCTTTGTCTTGCGTCTGGTTGGCCAGTTCCTGTGCCCAGAACATCGCCAGATAGAACTGGCTGCCACGGTTGTCGAGCTCACCAGTTTTTGGCGACGGCGATTTGTTGTTATCCAGCAGCTTGCCTGTGGCCGCATCCAGCGTTTTCGCCAGCAGTTTGGCGCGTTCGTTGCCGGTTTTGAGGCCAAGGTCTTCCAGCGATACAGCCAAAGCCAGGAATTCGCCCAGCGAATCCCAACGCAGGTGGTTTTCTTCGGTGAGCTGCTGTACGTGCTTCGGTGCCGAACCGCCGGCACCCGTTTCGTACATGCCGCCGCCAGCCATCAGCGGGACGATCGATAGCATCTTGGCCGAGGTACCCAGTTCCATAATCGGGAAGAGGTCGGTCAGGTAGTCACGCAGAATGTTACCGGTCACCGAGATGGTGTCCAGGCCGCGAGCAACACGTTCCAGAGTGTAACGCATGGCGCGCACTTGCGACATGATGTGGATTTCCAGACCCTTGGTGTCGTGATCCTTCAGGTAAGTTTCTACCTTCTTGATCAGTTCAGCTTCATGCGGGCGGTATGGGTCCAGCCAGAAAATAGCGGGCATACCGGAGTTGCGGGCACGGGTTACGGCCAGCTTGACCCAGTCGCGGATCGGTTCGTCTTTCACCTGACACATACGCCAGATGTCGCCCTTCTCAACGTTCTGCGTTAGCAGCACTTCGCCGGTGTCGATGTCGACGATGTTGGCGATGCCGTCTTCAGCGATCTGGAAGGTCTTGTCGTGTGAGCCATATTCTTCAGCTTTCTGTGCCATCAGACCGACGTTCGGCACGGTGCCCATGGTGGTCGGATCGAAGTTACCGTTGGTCTTGCAGAAATTGATCATTTCCTGATAGATACGGGCGAAGGTCGATTCCGGCATAACGCACTTGGCATCGTACTGTTTACCATCGGCACCCCACATCTTGCCGCCCGCGCGGATCATGGCCGGCATGGACGCATCAACGATGATGTCGTTCGGTGAGTGGAAGTTGGTAATGCCTTTGGCCGAATCGACCATGGCAAGTTCCGGGCGGTGTTCGTGGCAGGCATGCAGGTCGCGGATGATTTCTTCGCGCTTCGATTCTGGCAGGGTTTTGATCTTCTCGTACAGATCGACCATACCGTTGTTGACGTTGATACCGAGTTCTTCGAACAGTTTGCCGTGTTTGTCGAAGGCGTCCTTGTAATAGATCTTGACGCAGTGGCCGAATACGATCGGGTGCGAGACCTTCATCATGGTGGCCTTCACGTGCAGCGAGAAGAGGATGCCCGACTTGCGGCAGTCTTCCATTTCCTGTTCGTAGAAGTTACAAAGATCTTTCTTGCTCATGAACATCGAGTCAATAATTTCACCAGCTTTCAGCGCAACCTTTTCTTTTAGAACGGTGGCTTTGCCACCCTTGGCGATCAGTTCCATGCGCACGTTGCGGGCTTTGTCGGTGGTCATCGACTTTTCACCATGGTAGAAGTCACCGGTGTGCATGTGCGATACATGTGATTGCGACCACTGATTCCACTTGCCCATCGAGTGCGGGTGCTTGCGAGCAAAGTTCTTAACAGCCTGTGGTGCACGACGATCCGAGTTGCCTTCACGCAATACTGGGTTCACAGCTGAACCCAGACACTTGCCAAAGCGAGCGGCGAGGGCCTTTTCTTCGTCGGTCTTCGGGTCTTCTGGGTAATTCGGAATGGCATAGCCTTTGGCTTGCAGTTCTTTAACGCAGGCTTTGAGCTGGGCAACCGAGGCGCTGATGTTTGGCAGCTTGATGATGTTGGTGTCTGGTTCCAGCGTTAGCTTACCGAGTTCGGCAAGCGTATCGGGTACTTTCTGGTCGTCTTTGAGGAATTCGGCAAATTCTGCCAATACACGGGCAGAAACCGAGATGTCACTTTTGACGATGTCGATATCGGCTGGCGAAGTGAAGGTGCGAATGATCGGCAGGAAGGCACAAGTGGCGAGCAGTGGTGCTTCGTCCGTCAGCGTGTAAATAATCTTCGACTTCTTGTCAGCCATGGTTGTCCCCTAGAATTCAGATAGTTATGAAGGGCCCGTTGTGCGAGCCGCAGGTTGCCTTCTGTGTATCGGCGAACCTATGAGTATCCGCACCGGACGCCCCTTCGTCAATGCTTCTCAGGCCTTTTTTAAGCACCAGAGCGAAGTGATTTCACCGGCCCGTGCATGGTGCAGTGCATCACTATTGTTGCGGGTTTTGGGGTGAGTGGGTTGCGTATCCATGCGCTGGCTAACGACGAGGCCACCGGCTGTGATCCACGCGAGTAATTGCTCACGGCTGCGTAAACCTAGCCGTTCGGCAATGTCCGAAATAATCAGCCAGGCTTCGCCCTCCGGGGCTAAGTGCTTGGCAACCCCCGCGAGAAAGGCGCGCAACATCTGCGAATCCGGGTCGTAAATGGCCGCTTCTACCGGGCTGGTCGGTATGGCGGGTAGCCAGGGTGGGTTGCAGACAATCAGATTGGCCGGGGGCGTATTTTCAGGAATCAGATTCGCTTCGAGAATTTCTACCTGCGCCGTGTAGCCTAAGCGGGCAACGTTCTCCCGGGCGCAAGCCAGTGCCCGCGGGTCCAGGTCGGTCCCGATCACATGCGCAATACCGCGTTTGGCCAATAAGCAGGTGAGAACGCCGGAACCGGTGCCTATATCCAGGGCCAGATCGCAAGACGGGGGGAGGGCGGCCCGTGCTACCAGATCCACATATTCGCCACGCACGGGCGAAAAGACGCCGAAGTGCGGGTGGATACGGGCATCGAGCGCCGGGACCAGCGCCCCTTTTTTTCGCCATTCGTAAGCACTGATCAGCGCGAGAAGACCGCGTAGCGAAATAACGGCATCACCCTGCGTGATGTCCGCTGGGCCAAGGGCTGCCACGCAGGCATCGGCCACGTCCTGGCCGCGTCGTAGCGAGACACGGTAATCAGCTGCTAAGGGGATGAGTAGATTACCCAGAATAGCGGCCCGCCGACCTTGTGTTGCCCGGTGCTGGGCAAACAGCGCTGCCGGCGTCTGGTTGGCTGCAGGTTGTGGGTTGCGGGGTGGACGGTCAACGCGGCGGACCAGTGCCTGCAAGAGATGGCGGGCGTTCTGGTAGTCGCCTCGCCAGAGCAGTGCCGTGCCCTCGCGGGCCAGACGAAAGGCCGTATCGGCAGACAGGGTGTCATCGGCGATTACGACGTGTGCCGGTGGCGGCAGGCCAGCTTCGGAAATCCAGCGGGCTTGGCAGGCCTGGCCGTTTTCTTGCCAGCGAATGATCGGCGGAGGGTGTTGGGGCATGCCGCATTGTAGCGATATCGACCCAAAAAATTTGGTAATCAGCGCGCTTCCGCGTAGCCTTCAGTCTTTCGGATAGGAACCATGGCACTTAAAGCAACCGTATTCAAAGCCGATCTGCAGCTGGCAGATCTGGATCGTAACCACTTTGGCGATTATGCACTGACCTTGGCGCAGCACCCTTCGGAAACCATCGAACGGGTGATGATCCGCATTCTGGGCTATGCGCTATATGCCTCGGCAGACCTGCGTTTCGGGCGCGGTCTGTCTAATGAAGAGGATGCTGCGTTGTGGGAGATCGATCCTTCGGGCGTTACACGGCTCTGGATCGATGTGGGCTTGCCGGATGAGGCGCGCGTTAAAAAAGCCTGTAGCCGTGCAGACCGGGCGGTTATCATCACTTACGGTGGCCGGCCTTCGGATATGTGGTGGCAACAGAACCAGAACACCCTGAAGCGTTACCGCAATCTGTCGGTGATTCAGATTTCGCCGGAAGACAGCGAGAAGCTGGTCGCCGTGGCAACCCGCACCATGAAGCTGGCCTGGACCATGCAGGAAGGCATGCTTTATCTGGCCGAGGCGGCGATCACGCCGATCAAACTGCTCGATCAGGCCTGAACCAGCATGGCTGCGCAATGCTGGTATCTGTACCTGCTGGAATGCGCCAATGGCGCTTACTATGCGGGCATCACTACCGACGTTGCCGCCCGTTTTCTGGCGCACCAGCAGGGCAAGGGCGCGCGTTACACCCGTGCCAACCCACCGATCGGCATTGTCGCCGAGGCGCAATACCCGGATCGTTCGGCGGCGTCAAAGGCCGAATGGGCCCTCAAGCAATTGCCGCGCGATCAGAAACCCGGTTTTTTTCAGGGCTGCGGACAAAGTACCGGATCAGCCATAAGCAGCGTGGTGATCAGTTCTTTGACGCTACGGATCTGATTGCCAAAAGGCAGGTCACCGACACCCCGGAAGAATAGACCCTTGGCCCCTTCGCCCTTGTAGGCCAGCGTGAGCTGATGGTCAATACAGAACTGGCCGACTTTGCCGTTGCCGTCGCGCAGTCCGCAATGGGCCAGGCAATCAAAGTATTTGATGCATTGTGCTTTTTCTTTGGCCCGGGCCTGGAGTTTCTCGACCTTTTCCATGTAGTGCGTCAGCCAGGGTGTTTTTACCGCACGGGCCGGTAGTCCGGCCACACTGATGAACTCCACCATATCTTCTTCACGGGCACCGGCCAGAATTTCTTTAAAGGCCGGGCTGGCATCGCCTTCTGCCGTCACGGCAAACGCGGTGCCCAGCTGCGCGGCGGCAGCACCCAGTGCCTGCATGCGCTGGATATCAGCGTACGAGCGGATACCACCAGCGGCAATGATCGGTACGCAATCTTCCACGCCGAACTCGCGCAACACGGCACGGGTTTCCGGAATAACGGTTGCGAAATCAAAACGTTCGTTATGGAGATCAGCCACGGACGCTGCACCCAGGTGACCACCGGCATAACCGGGGTGCTCAATGACAATGGCGCCGGGTAGCCGATTGGCGCGCGCCCACTTTTTCATAATGATCTTGACGCCACGGGCATCGGACAGAATCGGAATCAGTGCCACATCCGGAAAATCCGCTGCCAGCTCAGGCAGGTCCAGAGGCAAACCGGCCCCCACCACCAGGGCATCGACGCCTTCGTGCAAGGCGGTCGTGACGTAATCCTGATAAGCAGACAGAGCCTTCATGACATTGACTGCGATCATGCCGCGGCCCTGGGCCAGCTCTTTGGCAATACGGATTTCTCGTTTGAGGGCTTCCTGATTAGCCGCTTCGATCAGAGCTTTACCTGCTTCACCACGGGCTTTGCGTGTTTGCTCGGCCAGGTCCGGGTGCAGGTGACGCAGATCGACCGAAGCAATGGTGCCCATGCCACCGCAAGCCGCAACGGTACCGGCCAGTGAATGTGCCGATACGCCAACGCCCATGCCGCCTTGAACAATCGGCAGTAGCTGACGTTGGCTCATGCGCAATGGTGTCAAACCACCTTGCTGCAATAACGGCAAAAGGGAGGGCAGGATGTGCGGGTACTGATCTTGCAAAGCAGCTTGGGCATTGACCATGGCAGCCTCTGAGAGAGATAAAAGTGCTCAGATCATGCCCGATATGCTGCGCTGCGTCTGGCTGTAAAACGCCTAATAATTTGATCTGGATCAATAAATCTGCAGTTGAGCGGTTAAATCAGGTTATTCCATGTCAGCTGCATCATTGGCTATTTCAACCATTGGGGCCGGTAAGGTTTTACTGGGCTTCACGCCAAGCTTTTTAAGCATCTCGGCCTGGCGAATCAGGTTGCCACGACCCGTGGACAGTTTGTTGATGGCCCCGTCGTAATCTTTTTGTGCCTGAGTCAGGCGTGTGCCCAGCGATTCCATGTCTTCGACAAAACCGGCCAGTTTGTCGTAAAGCTCCGCACCGCGTTTGGCGATGTCCTGTGCGTTGCGTGTCTGGGCTTCCTGCCGCCAGAGATTGGCGACCGTCCGCACCACAAAGAGCAGGGTGGATGGACTGACCAGCAGTACATTCTTGTTCCAGGCATCCATGTAGAGCTCGCGATCATGCGTCACTGCCAGCATGAAGGCCGGTTCGATGGGTACAAACATCAACACAAAGTCGAGCGACTTCAGGCCATAGAGATCCTGGTAATTTTTATCGGACAAGCCTTTGATATGGCTGCGCACCGAATCCAGATGCCGTTTGATAGCTGCATCACGATGCTTTTCATCGTCGGCGTTGGCATAGTCTTCGTAGGCAATGAGCGAGGCTTTGGCATCGATGACCAGGTGACGGTCTTCCGGCAAATGAACCACCACGTCGGGCTGCAGGCGACGACCATCGGCCAGGGTATGACTTTCCTGCACGTCATACTCTTCGCCTTTGCGCAGACCGGAGCTTTCCAGAACCCGTTCCAGGACCAGCTCGCCCCAGTTACCTTGCGTTTTGCTCGAGCCTTTGAGCGCTTTGGTGAGGTTGTTGGCTTCCTGACTCACGGTTTTATTGAGTTCCATCAGCTGGCGCACCTGCTCGGCTAATGCGCTGCGGTCTTTGCCTTCCTGCACATAGACTTGCTCCACTTTGCCCTGAAACTCCTGCAGCTTGGTTTTCAGCGGGTCCAGAAGCTGGCCCAGGCTTTGCTGATTCTGTTCACTAAAGCGTTTGGATTTTTCTTCCAGAATCTCATTGGCGAGGTTCTTGAACTGATGGGTCAGTTCTTCACGGGCCCCCTGGAGCAGCGCCAGCTTTTCGGCGCTCTGGCTGCGTTCCTGCGCCAACTGCGTGTTTAAAGAAGCCACCTGGGCATTCAGTCCGTTGAGCTGTTGTTCGGCCTCCATCAGGCGGCCTTCTACCTGTGGCAAGCGCTCGGCCTTGGCTTCGGCGGTGGCTGCACGAGCCCGACCAATTAACAGGCCAATGGCGTAACCGGCTGCCGCTGCCAGAAGGGCAACCGCGATGAGGGTGAGGATGTCCATGCTGACTCCGATAATCGTTAGGCCTGGCAGGCTTCGATGTCTTCAACCAAAGCCAGCCATTCAACTTCGAGCGCATCCAGCATGCTTTGAACAGCGGCAATTTTCTGGCCGGATTCGGTAATGCGGGTTGGGTCAGTGGTTGCCGCGAGTGCGGACTCCAGCGTGGCCTTGTCTTGCTGTAGTGCGCGTATTTTGTCGTCAAGCTTTTCCAGATCACGCTGTAAAAATTTCTGACGGTTCGATGCGGGTTTGGGCTTGGCCGGAGCCTGGACGGCAGCAACTCTGGGTTTGCTGGCTGCTTCACGCTGGCGCTTGGCTTCATCTAGCAGATATTGCTGGTAGTCATCCAGGTCGCCATCAAAATCGCTGATGCCGCCATCGGCAACCAGCCAGAAGGTGTCGCAAACCGAGCGGAGCAGAGCACGATCATGGCTGACCAGCATGACCGTGCCTTCAAACTCATTAAGCGCCATGGCTAGTGCTTCGCGGGTGGCCAGATCCAGATGGTTGGTCGGTTCATCCAGCAGCAGCAGATTGGGGCGTTGCCAGACAATCATGGCTAATACCAGCCGCGCTTTTTCGCCACCGCTCATGGTGCCTACGGCTTGCATGACCTGGTCACCGGTAAAATTAAAAGTCCCGAGATAGGTCCGTAAATTCTGCTCGCGCATATCGCGGCCACCGGTTTGCCCACTGGCGATCGCGGCTTTGGCCATGCGGATCATATGCTCCATGGGCGTGGCATTGGCAGTAAGCACGTCCAGCTCTTGTTGCGCAAAGTAACCAATGGTTAAGCCACGGCCTTGCGTGAGCACACCGCCTTGAACGCCGAGGGTTTGGGCAATCGTTTTGACGACCGTTGATTTACCCTGGCCATTGGCACCTAATATGCCGATACGCTGCCCGGCCAAGACCGAACGATTCACGTGTTGCACGATGATTGTGGGTGGCGTACCGGCAGCTGCGCCCTCCGGTGCCGGATAGCCGAAGCTGGCATCTTCCATGGCCAGCATGGGGTTGGGCAGGGCACCCGGCTCATCAAAGGTAAAGGTAAATTCGGCATCGGCCAGCACCGGCGCAATTTTTTCCATCCGCTCCAGCGCCTTAACCCGGCTCTGCGCCTGCTTGGCTTTGCTGGCCTTGGCTTTAAAGCGGTTGATAAACGATTGCAGATGCGCAATCTTCTCCTGTTGCTTGGCAAAGGATGCCTGTTGAATCGCCAGTTGTTCGGCACGCAGGTCTTCAAAGGCACTGTAATTGCCGCCGTAGCGCACCAGTTTGCCATGGTCGATGTGTATCGTGACATTGGTCACGGCATCGAGAAACTCCCGGTCATGGCTGATCACAATCATGGTGCCCTGGTAGCGTTTGAGCCAGGCTTCCAGCCAGACCAGTGCATCAAGATCCAGGTGATTAGTCGGTTCATCAAGCAGTAACAGATCGGATGGGCACATCAGGGCGCGGGCCAGCTGCAGACGCATGCGCCAGCCACCTGAAAAACTGTTGACGGGTTGATTCAGCTCGCTGGTTTTAAAGCCCAGACCCTGAATGAGCGCCTGCGCCCGTGACTGTGCATCGTGCGCACCCACATCGTTGAGGTGGGCGTAGGCATAACCCATGCGCTCGCCGTCGTCGCTGGCCTCGGCGGCTGCGACTTCGGCCTCGGCGGCCATCAGGCGCGTATCGCCTTCAATGACAAAGCGGGTGGCGCTGTCTTCAGTTTCCGGCATGTCCTGCGCCACTTGGGCCATTTGCCATTGCGCCGGAATGTAGAAATCGCCACGATCCTCATGCAAGCTGCCGTTGAGCAGGGCAAAGAGCGTGGATTTGCCAGCGCCATTGCGGCCAACCAGGCCGACACGTTCGCCGGGATTAATAGTGCAACTGGCATCATCGATGAGGACCCGTGCGCCACGGCGCAGGGTCAGGTTCTTCAGAGTAATCATTTAGCGGCAGAGAAAGGTGGCGCGGCACTGCAAGGGGCAGCTCAGGCAATCGGCGGTACAGAATTTTTCACCGCGCAGCTCGGCATTTTTACCGCGCTTCTGGCAATAGACTTCGGCATCGTCTTTGACGTCTTCGACGCCTTGCCGACCGCTCGGAAAGGCAAAGGTAATGCTATCGGGGGTCTGACTCAGTACTTTGGGGCCGGAACAGGCTGTAAGTAATGCCAAACATAGGAGAAAAATGATGCGTCGCATGAGCGCCTTGCAAATAAAACCGTGGAATGGCGTAAGCTTAAAGCAAATCGCCGTCGGGCGACGCATATTCCATCGCAGAAAGGCTGTCATGACAATTAAACGCACCGTTGCCGGGTTGCTGGTATCGATCGGTTTGCTTGCAACCGGGTCGGCATTGGCCGGCACCCTGGAAACCAACCTGTCGGGCTGGTTTGCAAAAGGCACCCACGCGGAAATTTCGGTTACCGGCTTGAATAACAGCGGTTTTAATTTTCGCTTGTCTGCCGGCAACATCACTCCGGGTGAAGGCTGTGCCAATGGGCCGGCTAACTGTCTGAGCCTCTGGGGCTGGGCCACCCGCACCGATGTGGCGGACGAATTTCTGTATGCCAATGAAGATGGCCAGTGCGTCTTCTATGTGCGTAACGAACCGGCGGCTATCGTGATTCACGGCGTGAAAGGCACCTGCGGCACCACGGAAGAGAATCGCAACGCGCTTAGAAGTATCGATGGTGTTTACATGCCGCGCCAGTAACTGTCTGCTTCTGTCTGATTAGCTGGGTGTCCGCTCAAGTTTTGTGAGATGCCGCGCGATGACGAACACCAGGCTGACGCAGACCAGAAGACCGATAACCATGCCGGGCCAGTGAAAGTGTGTCCAGAGTGGACCGGAGGTGCTGCCCAGGAAACTGCTGCCCAGATAGTAACTGGAGAGATAAAGGGCCGAAACAAGCCCGCGTCTTTCGCCGGCGCGGGAACCGACCCAGGCGCTGGCAATGGCGTGGGTAGCAAAGTAACCGAAAGTAAAAAGCGCCAGGCCGGCAATGATGGTGGCTAAATGACCATCCAGCGTGGCGAGAATACCCACAGCCATGGCAATGATCATGCCGAGCATGATGCGGCTACGACCGAAGCGGTCGGCTAGGTGCCCCGCCAGCGCAGAGGAGGCGCTACCCAGCGCATAGAGCAGGAAGATGCTGCCAATGGCCGCCGGCCCAAGCAGATACGGCGCCTCGCTCAGCCGGAAGCCCAGATAGTTGTAGATGCTGACGAAGGCCCCCATGATGAGAAAAGCCGTTGTAAACAACCAGGGTAGGCCGGGGTCCTGGTAGATCCGTTTGATGTCTGCCCAGAGCGCATCGGGCTTCATCGAACGGGGTTTGAAATGCCGTGCTGGTGGTAAAAGACGCCAGAAAAAGTAGGTGCAGATCATACCGATCAGCGCAAGTGCAGCCAGACCAAAGTGCCAGCTCGTGTATTGCGTAACCAGGGCCGACAGAAAGCGTCCGGACATGCCACCGAGAGCGTTACCGGCGATATACATGCCCATCACTTTGGCTCGGGCGGTCGGCGTGATTTCTTCTCCCAGGTAAGCCATGGCCGCCGCTGGCAGGGCAGCGATACAGGCACCGACCCCGGCCCGGGACAGCACCAGCCATTCGAAATCCGGCGCTAAAGCCGAGGCCCAGGCAAAGGCCGTGGCGCCGAGCAGCGATGCTTTCATCAGCGGTGCTCGTCCGAATTGATCAGACAGCATGCTGAGCGGGATCAGCAGAATGGACAGCGTCAAGGTCCCGGCAGACACCGCCAGGCTGGACAGGGTGGGTGAAATACCGAAGGTGGTGGTGAACTCGGGCAGCAGCGGTTGGGTGCCGTAGAGCAGGGCAAAGCAGGCGAAGCCGCCTAGAATCAGCGCCCAATTGGCGCGCCGGAATTCGGCGGTGCCGATCTGGAGTTCGGTGTTCATACAGTCGTGGTGCTTCAGGCATCTTTGTGGTCAAGCAGCCGGACAGGATACCATTCAGCCATGAAGAATTTTTTATACCCAGCGCTCTTTGTCGGACTCTGGAGTACCGGGTTTGTCGGCGCAAAGTTCGGGCTGCCCTACGCAGAACCGCTGAGCTTCCTCCTGTTGCGTTATGTCTGCGTTGTCAGTTTGATGTTGCTGCTGGCGCTTCTGGCGCGTGCCGCGTGGCCGCGTGACTGGCGAACCTGGTTGCATCTGGGTGTGGCGGGCATATTGATTCACGCGATCTATCTGAGTGGCGTATTTATGGCCATTAACCAGGGCTTGCCCGCCGGTATCGTCAGTCTGGTTGTCGGGTTGCAGCCATTGTTAACGGCCATGGTTGCAGGTCTGCTGTTAGGGGAGTCGGTTCGTCAGCGACAGTGGCTCGGTTTAATCCTGGGCCTGGCGGGCACGGTGATCGTGTTGTCCGGCCGGTTGCGTGCCGGCTTTGATCTGGCCGGTCTATGGCCCGCTCTGGCTGCCTTGCTGGGCATTAGCTCTGGCGCGCTTTATCAGAAACGCTTCTGCCCACATTTCGACTGGCGCTCCGGTGCCGTGATTCAATTCATGGCCGCCGCGATGGTGACGTTGCCTTTTGCCTGTGTGTACGAAAATTTCGAGGTGCAATGGACTGCTGACTTTGTCTTTGCGCTGGGCTGGTTGGTGCTGGTGCTGTCATTGGGTGCAGTGACCTTGCTCAACCATCTGATCCGTTCCGGCACGGCCGTCAATGTAGCGAGTCTGTTTTATCTTGTGCCGCCGATGACCGCATTGGTAGCGTGGTTTGTCTTTGATGAAATTTTTTCAATCACCATGCTGGCCGGGTTATTGATTGCTGTAGTTGGTGTATCGTTAGCGCGCAAGTAAAGAGCTTGCGCTGCACAATTACAGGCATAAATTGCCGCGGTATGATCAGACGACAACCACCGAGGAGACACTCATGACCCAAGGTCATAAACAGGCTGCAAACCGTTTCACCAAACTGACATTGGGCGCACTTGTTGCCGGATGTTTCTGTGTGAATGCCCTGGCGGCAGACGACATTAAACTGGCCATCACCGGACCGTTCAGTGGTGGCTCGGCACCGATGGGTGTATCCATGCGTGACGGTGCCAAGCTGGCTGTCCAGGAAATCAATGCCGCAGGCGGTGTCGATGTTGGCGGTAAAAAAATGAAAATCAGCATCATCGAACGTGATGATGAAGGTAAGAATGACCGCGGTGCCTTGATTGCGCAAGAGCTGTCGTCCATGGCCGATCTGTCGGGCGTTATTGGTACGGTGAATACCGGCGTGGCGGTTGCGGGTGACAAGTACTATCAGGAAAAAGGCATCGTCAAGCTGATCACTCCGGCGGCGGGTTCTCTCTCGATGACCCAGTGGAGTAAAGCGGGCGTCAAGGATTTGTCGATCTTCCGCTTTGCCGCCGACGACAGCATCCAGGCATCGATGGTGGTCGAAGAAGCGACCCGTCGTGGCTACACCAAGGTGGGTTTGCTGCATGACTCGACTAACTATGGTGTGTCTGGCCGTGACGACTTGCTCGATCAGATCAAGAAACAGGGTAACAAGGTGCAGGTAGTTGCCACCGAAAAATTCAATATCGGCGACAAGGATATGACCGCGCAGTTGGCCAAGGCCAAACTGGCAGGCGCACAGGCTATTCTGATCTGGGGAATCGGGCCGGAACTGGCTGCAGTGGCGAACGGCATGGGCAAGATCGGCATGAAAGAACCGCTGATTGGCGGCTGGACACTGTCGATGTCGAACTTTATCGACAATGCGGGTAAAAACGGTAACGGCACGATGATGCCGCAGACGTTTATCGAAGAGCCCATTACACCAAAGGCCAAGAGCTTTATTGATGGCTATCGCAAAGCCTACAAGACAGATCGTATTCCATCACCGGTATCAGCAGCGCAGGGTTATGACGCGGTCTATGTGATGACCGCCGCCATGAAGCAGGCGCAGAGCACGGATACACGCAAGATCAAGGATGCGCTGGAAGATCTGAAAGAGCCGGTACCCGGTGTGATTGCAATCTGGAACCACCCGTATAGCAAGTGGAACCCCGCCGATGTTGCTACCCATGAAGCCTTCACCAGCCGTCAGGTGGTCATGGGTATGGTCAAGGACGGGCGTGTGGTGTTTGCCAATCCGGCAGATCGGGCGCGTCTGATTAAAGAGTCCACCAGCAAAACCCAGGCCAAGAAATCGACAAAGTAAGACTGGGTTGATGTAGTCTGGTGCGGCGGCTGTCAATCAGTGGCCGCACCATCGTTTTGTTATCAGGATTGATCCGATGGATATGCAGATTATTGCCCAGCTCGCTGTCAGTGGGGCGCTCATGGGCCTGGTTTATTCGTTGATTGCCTATGGCTTTCAACTGACCTTCGCAACAAGCAAGAGCCTTAATTTCGGGCAGGGTGAGCTGGTCATGGTATCGGCCTTCTTCAGCCTGACGCTGATGGATTGGGGCATATCTTACTGGTTGATGATTCCGCTGGGCTTGCTCTTTGGCGCAGCGCTGGGTCTGTTCGTCGAGCGAACGGGTGTCCGTCTTGCGCTCGAGCAGCGCAGTGAAGGCTGGATCCTGCTCACCATTATTATTGGGCTGTTTCTGTTTTCTGCCGCAGAAAATATCTGGGGCCGCGATGACCGTCCCTTCCCAACGCCCATTTCTTCCGACCCGATTCACATCCTGGGGGTCGATATTACGGCCGTAGAGATTTCAATCGCCGTCGGCGTGTTTGCTGTTATGGGTCTGGTCGAGCTGTTCAAACGCCGTACGCTGCTGGGCAAGGCCTTCGAGGCCGTTTCTGCCGACCGTGATGCGGCCGAGCTGATGGGTATTTCTGCCAAAAACACCATCATGCTGTCGTATGGGCTGTCTGGTTCTGTAGCGGCTCTGGCCGGTATTCTGGTTTCCCCGATTACCACGGTGGGGCCGACCATGGCCTCTGCCCTGATTCTGAAAGCCTTCTCGGTGGCCGTTGTTGCCGGACTCGATTCCGGATTCGGGATTGTCATCGTGGGTCTGTTCCTCGGGGCACTGGAAAGTCTGGCCAGCTTTTATCTGGGTAGCGGCTGGCGCGAGGCCCCCGGCCTCATTCTGTTGATTCTGGCGCTGGCGGTGCATCCGACCGGCGTGTTCGGTAAAGCGACTGTACGCAAGGTCTGATTATGTTTTTAAAACGCTTTTTAATGGTGCGCGGTGCGGAGCTGGTGGCATTGGGGCTGATGGCCACGATTCCTCTGGCGACCAACAATCCATTTTTGCTCGGTTTGCTTACGCTGCTGACCATCTATGCCATTCTGCTGATTGGTCTGGATGTCACCGTGGGGTATCTCGGCCAGGTCAACCTGGCTCAGGCCGCATTTCTGGGACTGGGGGCTTATGCCGCTGGGCTGGCCGCAACGGATCTGGGCGCGAGCTTGCCGGCCGCCCTTGGTCTGGCCTGGCTGACGGGTGCGGTTCTCGGTGGCTTGCTGGCATTGCCCGCCCTGCGCCTTGAGGGGCCGCAATTTGCCTTGGCCACCCTGAGCTTTGGTGCCCTATCGGTCATCGTGCTGAATGAATGGGAAAGCCTGACGCAAGGTGCGCAGGGTTTGCAGATCCCCAGGCCCGAGCTCTTCGGCTCGCCTCTGGGCGCTGATGGCTTTTACTGGCTCTGCCTGCTACTGCTGGCGCTCGTCTGGACGGGCATGCGTAATCTGATGGCCGGTCAGTGGGGGCGGGCGTTTGAGGCGCTGCGGGACAGCCCGATTGCAACCGATGCCATGGGCGTCGGCGTTTTCCGGCACAAAGTACTGGCTTTTGCCCTGGGCTCGTCATTGGGTGCGCTGGCCGGGGGGCTCTACGGATATAACTTCCAGTATCTGCAACCACACAGCTTTGGCTATGAACTCATGATCATTCTGCTGCTGGGTGTGGTTTTGGGTGGCCGTAAAAATCTCTGGGGTGCGTTTGTCGGTTCGGCGCTGGTCGTGTTGCTACCGAATCTGTTATC
>ERZ650301.98-NODE-98-length-19720-cov-7.182558_pt1 | contig 19720 bp, 9 predicted proteins | sample MGYA00376237_ERZ650301 | MGnify/ENA primary metagenome ERZ650301 (study PRJEB26733, sample SAMN07839255) | wastewater metagenome | biome: small river; feature: stream; material: water | place: USA: North Carolina | collected 2016-04-05 ...
ACGCTCTTCCGATCTATGGCCAGCTTGACAGGTAAATCAGGCTAATACTTCCTGTTTCTTTTCTGCCTATTGATGCCGCGCACGAAATTATTTTCGTGTCGTGGCTAAAGTTCTTTGCCCTCCTGTCGATAAAGCAGAACACGACAAACCTTCGCCATCTTGGTGCAGGTGAAAGGAAGGTGCCACATGCTTTCAGAAATTCAGGGCGGATCACGCTCAAATATTGCAAACACCCTACCGCAGGTGCGTGCGACTGCGTCTGTACAAGATCCGGCTTCCGTCAAAGATGTGTCGGCAGCTTTGCCTGATGCGCCTGAAGCAAAAGCCCCCAAGGTGCAAGCCCCAAAGCCTGTTGAGATCAAGATTGATCTTGAAAAGCTGAAAGCCGGTTTGCAAGAGTCCTTGGACAAACTCAATGAAACCATGCGCGATGGTGGGCGTAGCCTCAACTTTCACATGGATGAGCAGCTCGGTGGCTTGGTCGTGCAAGTCAAGAACGCAGACACAGGGGAAGTGGTACGCCAAATCCCCAGCGATGTGGTGGTTCGTATGGCGCGCAACATAGAAGAGTTCAAAGGCGTTCTGCTGAACGAGTTGACTTAATTCAATAAATTTTCGGTTAGTCCCTAAAGTAATTTCTAGGACTGACGAATCATCAACCATGGAAGGGAACAAGTTCGTGTTCCCTGACACATTAACCCTCAGTGATGACTTTTTAGGAGAAACATCATGTCAGTGATTAACACCAACACCAAGGCTCTGGCAGCGCAAGCATCGCTGAGCAATGTCAACAACAAACTCGCCACTTCGATGGAACGTTTGTCTACTGGCTTGCGCATCAACAGCGCTAAAGACGACGCTGCCGGCCTGGCCATTTCTAACCGCATGACCGCCGACATCCGCGGTTTCGCAGTTGCCATCCGCAACGCCAACGACGGTATGTCGATGGCCCAAACCGCTGAAGGCGCCATCGGTCAAGTGACCGACATGCTGCAACGCATGCGTGAACTCGCTGTTCAATCTTCAAACGGTTCAATGAACGCTGACAACCGCGCTGCTTCACAATTGGAAGTTGCCCAACTCAAAGCTCAAATCGACGATATCGCTAAGCAAACCAACTTCAACGGCATCAAGCTGTTGGACGGCTCTGCCGGCAAGATCGACCTGCAAACTGGCGTGCGCGCTGGTGAGTTGATGACCATGTCTGTCGACTCTGTGTCGACCAAAGACATCGGTTTGGGTTCGCGTGCTTCTTTGACTTCGACTGCATTCAGCGGTACCGCTGGTAGCTTGAATAAGAGCATTGCTGCTGGAGATTTGACTATCAACGGTGTGACTATTCGTGCTTCTGCTGCTACTGATGATTTGCTTTCATCTAGCGATAAATCGTCTAGTGCAATTGCTAAAGTTGCAGCTATCAATGCTTCTTCTGCTCAAACTGGCGTAACAGCAACTGTGGGCAACACGACCGTGGGTGGTACTGCTATGGTTCCAGCTGCTGCAGCGTCTGGCACGATCACTATTAACGGTGTGTCGACTGCTGCGTTTGCTACGACTACAGATGCGGGTGCAACTCGCGCTACCACTGTGGCTGCGATCAATGCGATCAGCGAGCAAACTGGTGTGCGAGCGATTGACACTGGTGATATCAAAAAAGGTGTGGTCTTGGTTGCTGATGATGGACGTAACATTACTGTCGCTTTCGGTACTCACGATGAAGCATCAACGGGTGTTGGCGCGGCAAATGTCTACACTGGTACATACCAATTGGCTAGCACTACAAGCTCCCCGATCAGTATTGGTGTGTCAAGCAATGGTGACTTGACCAAAGCTGGACTGACTGCAGGTAGCTATACAGCGAATGTGTCTGCAATGACAGCTGTAGATCGAGCTGTTGCGACTGCTGCACCTACAACCACCACAACAGGTTTGTTGGAGGCCGGTACATTGCGCATAAATGGTTCTTCGATCGTTGCAGCTTCAACCTCAGACGATACAGCTTCCGATACTACGGCAGCTAGTTCAACCAAGGCAGCAAGTGCAATTGCGATTGCTGCTGCAATTAACAAAGCATCTACGCAAACAGGCGTAACTGCGACAGCTGCACCAAATGAGATTGTTGGTACTGATGCAGACTTCAGCCTGTCTTCGACAACAGCAGCTCAACTTGCTGCAGCTGATTTGTTTGTAAACGGAAAGACCATTGCACTTGATAGCTTGGGTACGCTGGGTCGAACAGCTACGCGCACAGATGTCGCAGATTTGATCAACACCTATAGTGGTCAAACAGGTGTAACAGCCACGGACAACGGTCGTGGATTGACTTTGGTTGCAGCTGATGGCCGTAACATTTCATTGGCAACTTCATTGGCCCCGGCTGATGGTAAGTTGGGCATCAACGCCGCTAACATGTCTTCTACTGCTATCACAGCCGCAACTGCCGACACAACATATGCTCGAGTGACTTTGCAATCAGACAAGTCCTTCACCTTGGAAGGCGGCTCTGACGGCAATGCCAACTTCGAAAAGCTCGGTTTCAAAACTGGTACTTACGGTGGCGTGGACAACGGTGTGAAAGTAGCCAACATCGACATCTCCACACAAGCTGGTGCACAAGTGGCTTTGACTGCACTTGACTCTGCTTTGAAGACTGTGTCGATGAACCAAGCCAAGCTCGGTGCATTCCAAAACCGTTTGGATGCAGTGGTGGCCAATTTGAACGAAGTCAACCAGAACATGTCTGCTTCTCGCAGCCGTATTCAAGACACTGACTACGCTTCTGAAACCACCAATTTGGCCAAGTCGCAAATCATCCAACAAGCTGCAACAGCCATGTTGGCGCAAGCGAACCAGTCGGCACAAGGTGTGTTGAGCTTGCTCAAGTAATTGAGCCCAGTCTCTGACTGAACCAAAAAGGCGGGCCTCGAGCCCGCCTTTTTATTTCGCAAATTAATTTAAGTTTCCCGCTAAAGATTTAAGTGCTGGCGACGAATCCAACGATAAGCACCATAAATCCAACAAGGATCCATCATGACAACGATTTCCGGCTACTCGAGCTACACACCTCTTCAAATGCAAAGCTTGACCACCCAAGAGGTGTCAGCCATCAGTGCAGAAGAAATAGCAACACTCAGTAGCGACCAGCTGGGTGCGCTAGAGGGCGCTCAGATCGCCGCGATTTCGACAGATGCCATTCAAGCAATTTCGAATGACGTGTTGTCCTCGCTGTCTGTGGATGACATCTTTAGTTTGATCACGTCACAAATCGCAGCCATGGGTGCTGGCCAAGTGGGTGCTTTGACAGCTGCACAAGTTCAGGTTTTATCTACTGACAACATCAAAACCTTGTCAGCGGCTCAGATTGCTGCTTTGGATCCGGAAGATGTCGCCGCAATGACGGACGCACAGGTTGGTACGTTGGATACAACCCAGTTGCGTGCATTTGTACCCTCTCAAATTCAGCAGCTAGGTGCCACGCAGTTGGCATCTATCACTACAGCCAAATTCGCACAAATTGAGGCGGAAGATTTCTCGTCATTGACAGGCTCTCAAATTCAAGCGTTGACAACAGCCCAGGTTGCCAACTTGTCGACTGCTCAGCTGGATGGTCTGCAGGCTGATCAATTGGGTAGTTTCTCGACTACTCAAATTCAGGCATTGGCTGTTGGCACTTTAGATAGCTTGTCTATTACTGCTGTGGGTGGGTTGACCACTGATCAAGTTCAAGCCTTTTCAAACTCGCAAGCTGCAAAGTTGACTGCTGACCAGTTGACGCGTTTCAGTGATGCTCAGTTGGGTGCAATCACAAGCGCACAGAGTGGATCTCTCACGACATTGGCTTTGAGTCAGCTGAGTGTTTCTCAAATTCAAGCGATCAAACCTGATGCGATTGCTGCAATGGGTGACGCAAACCGAATCAGCACCCTGTCAATGGAGCAAGTGGCTGGACTCACAACAGACCAAGTGAAAGCAATGACAGGTGCGCAGGTGACTGCCTTGACGACTGCCCAAGTGCGTGAGTTGAGTGCTGATCAAATTGGCGTTCTTAATTCCACACAAGTGTCTAGCATTGAGACTGCTGATCTAACCCAATTTAGCACTGCGCAATTTGCTGCCATCTCTGGCGCTGCCGCTGCGGGATTGTCTATCGGTCAAGTTTCAAACTTGACGAATGATCAAGTGGCTACCCTCACAACCGCGCAAGTTCAAAGCTTGGCGGCTGATCGTATTACTGCGTTCACAACTTCTCAAATCAGTTATCTAGGTTCAGACCAAGTGTCAGCCTTGAGCTCTGCACAAGTCGCAGCAATTGAAACCAAAGATTTGGTCGAAATGACCACCGCACAAATTAAAGCCTTGAGTGCATCGGGTTTGGCTGGTTTGAATGCAACAGGGCAGTTGGCTGTGTTGACATCTGCTCAAGTTTCTGCCCTGTCCTATGACCAAGTGGCAACCTTGTCGACACTGCAAGTGAAAGCTCTGACTTCGGCGCAGTTCTCTGCGCTCACTGACGTCCAAGTCAGTGCTTTGGGGGCATCACAAATTGCAGCCATTGATTCAGGTGACTTGGCACAACTGCGCCTGCAAGCTGCTGCGGCATTGAGCGTGACGCAATTGAACGCGATGGATAGCAATCAGCTTCAAAGCTTGACGACTGCTCAAGTGCGTGTCTTGGATGATTACAAAATCGCTGGTTTGAAGACAGACCAAATTGTGAGTTTGAAGAATGAGCAATTGGCTGCATTGACAACACTTCAAGTGGCGGCGCTGAAAACAGGTCAATTAGATGCGTTGACTACTGCACAAGTTGATAAGTTGACATCTGCTCAGGTGAAAGCGTTGAACGCTACCCAACTGTCGGCACTGACCAGCAGCACACTGGAAGTGTCAAAGTTAACAACCGCTCAGTTGAGCAATTTGAATGCAGATGCCTTGAGTGGCTTGCGCACTGATCAGATCAATGCCTTAGACGCCAACCAATTAAAAAGCTTGACCGTCAACCAAGTGAAGGTGTTGTCAACAGGGCAGTTGGATGCGTTGACAACCGCGCAAGTGGATAAGCTAACTTCCGTACAAGTTGGTGCTTTGAATTCGGCACAAGTGTCGGCACTGACCAGTAGCACACTGGAGGTGTCGACGTTGACGACAGCCCAGTTGAGCAGCTTGAGTACGGATGCTTTGAGTGGTTTGCGTACCGATCAGATCAATGTCTTAGATGCCAACCAATTACAAAGCTTGACAGTCAACCAAGTGAAGGTGTTGTCAACAGGGCAGTTGGATGCGTTGACCACCGCGCAAGTGGATAAGCTAACTTCGGTCCAAGTTGGTGTTTTGAACTCTGCACAACTGTCGGCGCTGACCAGTAGCACGTTGGAAGTGTCGAAATTGACGACTGCGCAGTTGAGCAACTTGAGTACGGATGCCTTGAGTGGTTTGCGCACCGATCAGGTCAATGTCTTAGATGCCAACCAGTTGAAAAGCTTGACGGCTACCCAAGTGAAGGTGTTGTCGACAGGGCAATTGGATGCGTTGACTACCGATCAAGTGGATAAGTTGACAAGCGCACAAGTGGCGGTTTTGACCTCGGCACAACTGTCTGCCTTGACAACAAGTGGCGACACAACCGAAGTGTCATTGCTGACGACAGCTCAATTGAGCAACTTGAGCACAGCGGCCTTGAGTGGCTTGCGTACCGATCAGGTCAATGTCTTAGATGCCAACCAGTTGAAAAGCTTGACGGCTACCCAAGTGAAGGTGTTGTCGACAGGGCAATTGGATGCGTTGACTACCGATCAAGTGGATAAGTTGACAAGCGCACAAGTGGCGGTTTTGACCTCGGCACAACTGTCTGCCTTGACAACAAGTGGCGACACAACCGAAGTGTCATTGCTGACGACGGCTCAATTGAGCAACTTGAGCACAGCGGCCTTGAGTGGCTTGCGTACCGATCAAATCAATGTGATGAGCTCGGATCAGCTGCAGTCACTTAGCGTTCCCCAGATCAACGCGCTGAGCACATCGAACATCAAAGCGTTGACGTCAGTTCAAGTTGCATCTTTAACTGGCGATCAAGTGGGTGCATTGAGTTCAGCGCAATTGGCAGCGATTGATGATGCGGACTATGCCGCAATGACATCGATTCAATTGAATGGATTGAAAAATTCACAAATTCAAACTTTGGGTACAGCCAAAATTGCTGCGCTGACATCTGATCAAGTGGGTGTGTTGACTGCATCGCAGGTAAGTGTTTTGAATTCTGCGCAAGCAGTCGCCTTGACAACCGATAGTACAGAGCTCAGTAAATTGACTGCAGACCAGGTGAAAGCTCTGAGCACATCTGCTGTGGCAGGACTCTCTAACAACCAAGTGTCGTGGATGGACTCCTCTCAGCTTCAATCGCTGACAACAGGCCAAATCAAGGCGCTCAAAACAGCTCAACTTGATGCACTGACTTCCGATCAAGTGGGTAAGCTAACTACAGCGCAAGTTCAAGTTTTGAGTGCCGCACAGGCGGCAGCACTGACAACGGCAACGGATACCGCTGAGCTTGGTGCTTTGAGCGTTGATCAGCTCAAGAGTTTGACAACAGCGGCCGTCAGCGGTTTGACCACAGGTCAAGTTAGTGGTTTGACATCTGCCCAAACGCAAGCATTGACTACAAATCAAGTCAAAGCATTGACCACAGCGCAACTGAATACGCTGAGCACCGTGCAAGCTTCTAGCTTGACCAGTGGGCAAGTTGGCACGCTCTCGACGACTCAGCTGTCATCTTTGACAAATGCCAGCGTCAAAGCGTTAAGTACCGATAGCATTTCTGGCTTGAGTGCAAACCAAGTGAAGGCTTTGGCCACGGATAAGTTGGATGCACTAAGCAGTGCTCAAATTAAAGTGCTGAGCACGGCGCAAATGGCTGCCTTGAGTGCCACGCAAGTCGGTGCGTTGACAACTGACTCTGCCGAAGTGGGCGTGTTGAGTTCAGCGCAAATCAGTGCGATGGCCAACACATCTGTAAGTGGTTTATCTGCAGCGCAGCTGGGCAAGTTGAATTCTTCACAGCTGCAGGCTTTGACGACGGGACAAGTTCGTGTGCTCTCTGCAACGCAATTGGATGCATTGACAACTGCCCAAATCGACTCATTGAGCACAAAGCAGATCAACACATTGACGGCATCCCAAGTCAGTGCGTTGACTTCGGCTGGCAACACAGGTGAAGTTGCGAAGTTGACGACAGCTCAAATTCAGGCCATCAGCGCCTCTGCTGTCACAGGCTTGACGTCAGATCAAATCAAGGTGATGGATTCAGCGCAGCTTCAGTCCTTTACGACTGCACAAGTGAAGGTCTTGAGTACAGACCAGATGACGGCATTGACATCCGTTCAGATGAGCAAGTTGACATCGCAGCAAATGTCTGTGCTGACCGCTTCGCAGTTCACCGCATTGGTTGCCAATACTGCAGAAATGAAAACGCTCAGTACGGATCAAATTCGTGGTTTGAGCAATTCTGTCTTGACTAGCATTACGAGTACCAATTTGCAGGTCATGACGACGGATCAGATCCAAGCATTGTCTACTTCGCAAGTGAAAGCGTTGACCTCTGCTCAAATTACGAATCTGACGACAGGGCAGGTTAAAGCATTGACAACCGCTCAAGTGTCTGTGCTTAGCGCCACACAAATTGCAGCGATTGAAACTGAGGACTTGGTGAAACTTGGTACAGATCAGATTGCAAGTTTGAGCAAGTCGATGGTGACTGCCTTGACGACTGCTCAGACGGCCAATTTGACCGCAGCTCAGTTAGGTGCTTTGACTTCATCGCAAGTGCAGGGCCTGTCTGCTACTCAACTCAAAGCTTTGACGACTGCACAAATTAGCAAGATCGGATCAGCACAAATTTCTGCCTTGAGTGCGACGCAAATTTCTGCGATTGAATCGCAAGATGTGGCAAGCCTGACCACTGATCAAATCAGTACATTGACTGCAACGCAAGTGCGTGCACTTTCGTCTAGCCAATTGGTGGCGATGACGACAGCTCAGATCAGCAAGATTGGCACACAGCAAATTGCTGCTTTGAATGCAGCCCAGTTGTCAGCACTTCAAACAGAGGATTTGGCACAACTCACGCAGGCTCAAGTGCAAAGCATTTCTGCTTCAGCGTTGCAGGCAATGACAACTGCCCAAGTGTCTAGCCTGAGTGCAGCTAAGTTGGCAATGTTGACTACCTCCCAAATTCGTTCATTGACTGCTGATCAGATTAAAGCTGTCAATGCGTCCAATTTGAGTGACATGAGCAGTGCTCAGTTTGCTGCGTTGACCGCCACACAAACGGCGGCGTTGACAACTGCACAAATTAGCAATTTGTCTAGTAGCCAACTGGCTGGTATTGCCAATACCTCTGTTGCTGCAATGACCACTGCACAGTTGGCTGCAATCAATTCAACGAAGGTTGAGAAGATGACAGCTGGTCAAATTCGATCAATGACTACATCACAAGTGTCTGGACTGTCGACACTGCAAGTGAGCGCATTGACTTCTGAACAAGTAAGTGCCATGACGGCGGCTCAAGTCGCCAGCTTGACAAAAGCTGGTGTGGCTGCCTTGGGCACCGATGCGGTGGCTTCATTGACCGTGGCACAAGCTAAAGCATTGACGACCACACAAATTGCAGCATTGACCACTGCTCAGGTTCAGCAGTTGAATACTGCGCAGCTTGGTGCTTTGTCTGCTGTGCAAATGGGAGCGATGGAGACAGGTGATTTGCGCAAATTGAGTGCAGATCAGTTGCAGTCGATCAGTACCGCTGCATTGAAGAGCTTGACATCTGCTCAGTTGACAAGTTTGACGGCTGAACAAGTGGCATCCTTGAAGACTTCACAAGTGAAAGCTTTGTCGAATAGTCAGCTGCAGGCATTGACCACTGCGCAAGTGGCAGCGATGTCTACAGATCAAGTGGCTGCATTGACGACAGCACAAATTGCATCGATTGAATCAGCTGACCTTGTGTCAATCAAGGCAGAAGCCTTGGCGTCATTGAGTACTTCGCAGATTCGCGCATTGACAAATTCGCAAATGTCAGTATTGACCGCTGACCAATTGAGTCATCTGACGACAGCCCAAATTGCAAGTGGTTTGACAACAGCTCAGGTGACAGGCATTGACATCAACAAGCTTGGCAATTTCTCAAGTAGCCAGATTCGTGCGCTGACAACTGGACAAGTGTCTGCACTGAGTTCTTTCGCTCTGAATAATTTTGGTGTGGATCAAATCGCTGCAATGAGCACTGCGCAAGTTCGTGCGATCAGTACTGCTGTGATTAACACCCTCGATTCGCTGCATTTGCAAGCGCTCAGCACAGCCAGCGTAGCTTCATTGAAGACAGAGCAGCTCAACCGCTTCACGCCAGAACAAATGGCATCCCTTACAGGTGAGCAAATAGCGTCGTTGACCACTGCGCAAGTCGTTGCACTGACAACAACGCAAGCAGCTAGCTTGACAGCTGAGCAAGTGGCTTCATTGACGAAAAACCAAGTCAAGTCCATGGACGCTGCTGACTTCGCTGCCATCAAAACGGGAGCATTGACTGCATTGGGTACTGAACAAATTACAGGCTTGACTGTGGCGCAAGTTACTAAGTTGACTACGGCACAAGCGAGTGCCTTGACCTTAGATCAAGTGGGCGCGCTGTCGTCAGCTCAAGTGGCGGCTTTGGATACTGCGGACTTAGCAGTGATGAGTCGAGATCAAATCAAATCATTTGTTGCGTCTGGTATCACGGCTTTAGGTGCCAAAGTGAGTAAGCTCACCAGCGCCCAAATTTCTGACTTGACAACGGCACAGTCCAAAGCATTGACCAACACACAGATTGCTTCTTTGGCTACAAGTCAAATAAGCGGATTGAGTGCTGATTCAATTGGTTCTTGGAATGCTTCGCAAGTTGCATCGTTGACCACTGCCAGCATTGCCCAGTTGTCTGCCGATCAAGTCGGTGCGATCAAAGCGAGTGCATTGGCTAATTTGTCAACTACCCAGTTGAGCAAAATTGCTACTACTAGCATGGGTGGTTTGACGACTGAGCAAATCTCGCGCTTGACACCAACACAGTTCAATGGCTTCACGTCGCAGCAATTGGGCCAGCTCATGCCTGACCAGGTTGGTGCGGTGAGTGCAGCACAAAAGGCTGCGCTGACAGGCGGTAAAGCGTTGCCTGCGTACTAATGCGTAATGACCAACAAGGGCGCTGCCTTTGTTGGTCATTGACGGCTATTTATTGATGGTTGATCTTAAATAGAACACCAGGTTGATATTTCATACCGATGCTATTGAGGATTTTTAAGCCCATTTCATAACTGAAGGCTTGATTGCTGGTCGGTTGAAAAAAGTCCGCATAAGCAGCACTTTCTTTGCCCAGTACAAATCCACCAATCAAAGGGGGTTAACTGTATTGATGGGGGGTATTGCCATGATGGATGATGTAGGTACGCCAATGAGGTGCCCTTCTCAATCTCCCGATTGAACACTTTCTTGTGGGTAAAACCAAAGATGCGTACTGATGGATAAAGAGAGTCATTACCAAGGCTGTGAAGAATAAAATTTATTAGTTTTCTAGCCATTTTCCAACTAAATGCTAAATGACATCTAGCGCGCAGATGATGCCATGGGCTTGTAAGTCACTCGCAGATAGTTCTTGTGCCAACCCATGCCATATATTTCTATGAATTTTTTTTGGCAGTTAGTTTGGCGTTTTAGCAATTGGCTTCCTAACCATCAATGCCATCAAATTTCCAATGACTTATTTGTGGATTTAATTAACTAATTCTTAATTTTAACTACACCAAATTCCATATACAATACTTTTTATTATTGAATGCTACGCATATCAAATATTATTTCTTGGGAAGATGCTGAGTCTCCAAGCGGAGTGCCATGCTACGGCAAATTTTTATAATTTAATATATTATTCCTACTGTGTTTGATCTGATCCTCAAGTTCGGTTTGCATTAATCACAAATTGAAATGTTGCAGCATCAAGAATTGCTTCTTCAGCATCCAAATTAAATGCAATTGCACTACTTTTAATCCATTCTAAATGTTCATTTTGGTTTGGAAAATCAAAAATTCTTGGGGTGATCGTGGCAATTGAAAACCCATTTTTTGTAAATAATTCCTGCATTGTTTTTCTGGTGAAAAAACGGATGTGTGTTCTATCTAAAAGACCTGAATCTGTATAAGTCAAATTGCCAGCGAGTAAAGATTTCTGAAAGCTCCAATGTTGTGTGTTTGGAATAGACGCAATAACGCTGCTATACGGGGGTAGAAGTTCGGATAGTGTGTCTAATACTTTCCATGGGTTGTACATATGTTCTAGTACATCCGAAAATATAACTAAGTCTGAATCTTTTAATTCATCTAATAAATCTATGGATGGTTTTTCAAAGTTCTCAAGATAGACTTTTTCACAGTAACGCCTTGATAAATCTGCATAGCTACTGTCAATCTCTACACCAATATAATTCGTGTTTGGATTTTCTTTTTTATACGCATTTGCGAGTGCGCCACTTCCAGTGCCAATTTCGATTATTTTCTTCAAGCCCTTTGGAATTACTTCAAATACCGTTTGGTTGTAGATGTCTGTTGGAGGTGTTTGATTCATTTTCTTCCCCTGTTATTGCATAGAGCTTAATGTTGTTCTAATTTTTGGTGTGTATTTAAGAATTTGAGGTTCGTGAATATCGTTTCTATCGTATTCTTTCCACCAATCATCTGGTCTTATAAGGTTCTGATTCGCATCGGCAGCACCGCTACGTTGTTTGAAATTGATAAAGAACTCGTGGCTTTGACAGGCGTAATGGTTGATGCAAAGTTGTCTATAGCTTGGTTCAAGTTCTTTCATCCAGCCTTGATTTATAGGGCGCATTTGCTCATCAAATGTTCCGTAAATCGTATGAAACAGGTGTGCATTCCCGGCACTTGTGCAGTGTTGGCCTTGCCTACCTTTCACGATGCTTTTGATGTGACGATTGGGTAAGAAGTCTAGGTTTGCTCGATATTGATAGTCTTCAATGATCAAACCATTTGGGTCTTGTATGTGGCCGCTACTACCAAAGCATTGCCAATAAACCCCTAAGGCTGACATTTTTTTGTAGTTGTATTCTTCTAAAACATCGCCAATGTTATTTTTTGAGCTGGGATGTAGAAACTCATCACCATCGATAAAAGCCATCCAGTCGATTTCGTGACCAAATTCTTGATAAGCATGCTGGTATGCAGCCAATTGAGGTCGGACCGTGTCGTCTGCAATTTCAAAGCATTGAATATTAAAATGCTTTTGCAAATTGGCAACGACTTCTTTCGAGTTGTCACGACATTTATGCAGATAAATATAGAAGTTAGTAAAACCAACGATGTGGTGAAAAACGACCCATTCGGTGAGCCATTTAGCGCGGTCTCTTTGGATGGTGCAAATGCCTAATTTCATTACTCGCTTGCTCCTACCTTGCCAAGTGACTCAATGATGTTATTGCGAATTTCTGAGAACTCTCTCAAATAACTATGCTGTTGTGTTTGGCTATAAGCAATTTTTAAGGCATCGCTCAATACGGCTTCGCGTAAGAATTGATTAAACGGTGTTGTTGATGCTCCAATTTCAAATGGGCTGTATGCCAAGCATTTCATACTTGGGTTTGCAAGCAAGCAAATAGTCGCCAACCTCTCTTGCACAAAAATTTTCATCGGTAAGCTTTGTACACCGTAGGTGGTGGTGTCGTTCAGCTGTTGTGCTAGCTCTGAGTGTTGATTTTCAGACTCGTTAAATAACAGTTCACCTAATTCCAGCCATTGCAACCAAAAACTTTTTTTGGCCAAGAAGTAATTGCAAAATACGGTGTTTTGGCTGTGTGTGATGGCGTTGCCCAGGTCAATGCCAGATACGTGGGCATCTGCAAATGCCTGACACGCATCAGTCAGACCTGGGTGAAAGAAGTCACCTTGCTCAAATACGTTTTTAAAGATACTGACCAAGTCCCAAAATGGGCTAAAGCTCACAATATCTTGACCTTGGTAGTGGTCGTTTAAAAATTGCTGAACGCCTTGGTGGTTCAAGCCTGCTTTTTGAGGAAATTTGGGGGACATGAAGCCATACAGCACATCGTCCGATAAATGGTTAGAGCGCAAAAACTGACGAATGGGCCAATACTCTCGCCAATCAGCGCGTTCATTTTTTAAGTTATCTAGCACCAAGAAACCTTCTGGCACGCTGGCCAGGGTTTCTGGTGAATAGCAAATTTGGTAAATACGCGTTTTCATTTTTTTTGCTTGAGTAGCTTGATGAGTTGCTTCTCAATACTCGCCGTCATCGCCTTAGGCCGCGACTGATAAGACGTCAAATTAACTGCAATTTTTTGCTGAAGGTTTTGCTTCCATGCCAAGTCTTGACTCAGGCGCACGCAGAGGTCTGTGTATTCATCGGGGGTGTGGCTGATGAGTTCAGACAAGCCAAGGTTGCTCAGGATGGAGCCGCCCATGCGCGAGATCATGGTTTTGCCGCTCAGGGTGACCAGCGGTACACCGGCGTTTAGCACATCACGCGACGTGGATCCGCAGTTGTACGGAAAGTTATCCAAGAAAATGTCAGCCAGCTTGAGTCTGGCTTGGTATTCGATGTGTGTGGCGCGTGGTGTGAAAACGATGCGCTTCAAGTCAGCGCCGTGGCGCTGCGCGTGTTCGGTCAGCTGTTGGGTGGTGACGGAGTTGTCGTCCATCAGCCAAAGCACGCTGTGCGGCACTGTTTTTAAGACGTTGAGCCATGTCTCAAACATCTCAGGTGTGATTTTGTAAACGTTGCCAAAGGCGGCCATGACAAAGGCATCGTCGGGCAGGCCAAACTCATGCCGTTCGGCAGTGCGAATTTCGTTGTGGTCTTTGGTGAGCGGAATAAAGCTGCCGTCGACGTACAGAGGCTTTTCTGTGAAATAGGTGCGGAGCTCTTCTGGCAACGCAAAGCGATCGGTGATGACAAAGTCAAACCAAGGCATACCTGTGGTGCCAATGAAGCCCAGGTAAGTGCCCTGCAGCTTGGCAGGATGCAAGGCAAAGATGCCAGGGCGTGCGCCAGAGCTGAGGCCGTGCAAGTCAATCAGCACGTCAATTTCATCCGCCAGCACCAGTTCCGCCACTTGTGCATCGGTGAGGGCGTGAACTGGGCGGTGATGGTTGAAGGCTTGTTTCAGCCTTGCACGATGGGCTGTGCCATCTTCAGGGCTGAAGTCGTAGCCGTAAATTTCAAACTTCTTTTTGTCGTGGCTTTCTAGCAGGTCAGTCAGCAACAAGCCAACTGCGTGCACGCAGAAATCGCCAGACACATAGCCGATCCGAATTTTCTTGTGCTGGTAGTGGCGGTCTTTTGACAGAAACTGTTCTTTGGTGTCGTACGTGCGTGCAACAAACGCGTGCGAGGTGAGCAGTTGCTGCACGGGGTCATCGGTGAGTGCCAGCATGGCCAGCGGCGATGTGCTCATAAGCATCTCGTTGGCCGACACATTGGCCAATGTTTGATACACAGGCCATTTGCATGACTTTTGGCGAATGTGAACCCAGTGCTGAATCACGCCAGATTGTTTGGGGTCTAAGTGCAGGCTGTTGGCTAAGGCTTGCTCTGCCAAGTCGTATTGCTTGAGGATTTCATACAAGCGCCCCATGTGGTTGAGGGCCATGACTTGCATGGCTTTTTCTGTGGGGTCCTTGAGCAAGCCTTGTGTCACAACCGATGCCCATCGCTGGAGTGCTTCTTCGTTTTTACCTTGCTTCTCTAAGACCAAGCCGAGGTTAATCGCAGCTTGCGCCAGGCGAGGGTTGATGGCCAAGCATTGGCGATAGGCCGCTTCGGCCCGGTCTAGCAAGCCCAAACCTTGTAAAAGGGAGCCGTGGTTAAACATGGGCACATGGCGATTGGGGTCTGTGCTGTGCTCGGTCCATGCGGCGTAAAGGGTGAGTGCTTCTTCCACTTGTCCATTCGCTTGCAGCGAGTCGCACTTGTGCATGACTTGATCAATGCGCAAAGAATTTCTTTGCGCCAGCAAAACGTAGTTGCGCCAATCGTCTTGAGGCGACTCTGTGTGCGTTTGTGTCATGTGCGAGGTGTCGGAAAAGTGTTGACGTGCATTCATACTTGCCATAAAGCAATAAATGTTCCACTCACGGATGGTCTTCGCTAAGCCACTGAATATGCGGATGTGGCAAAGCTTTGCCTTTGTGTGGCGAAGCATTGCCGCTTGGGTGGCAAAAAAATGTGCCAAATCGCTAAAGTTTTGAAAACTTGAGTTGGCATTGCTTTTGCTTGGTAGGTCGTATGGCAGTTGCAGATTGTTTGTAGCTGCATTTTTGACACATCTTCTAAGCAGGAGCTATCCATGACACTTATTCAAGAACTGATGAATCAATCCGCAGTCGGCGGTTTGCTCAATGCCGCTGTGGTTAAGCGTTTCAGCCCTGCTGAAATTCGCGAGACGATTCAGTCTTTTGTTGCGACCGAGCAATTAGGCCTAGCCAATGCGCTGGGTGACGCTGGTTTGAGCTTGTACCCGCACAGCGAAGACATGTTAGCAATTACCGGTTTGCTCGCCATGATGAACCAAGACTGGCCGTTGGCTGTTGAGCTGATCGATGAGCTGATGCAAATTCAAGGCGAGGCAACCCCCCCATTTACATACGTCATGATGGTTCGCGCCTTGCGTTGCAACCTTGAGCCAGCACGTGCTTTAGAAATGGCACGACGCGGCGTGGCTTTGTATCCCGAGCAAGTCGAGTTGTTGGCAGAGAAGCTGGCACTCGACGATTTCAGTGACGCACTTGTATCTACAGAAGGGCAGGCGCACTAAGCGTTTGACCGGCAAACGGCTGCCACTTGCGCAGCTAGACCTTGCCACTGAATACGGGTTATCCAGTATTTAGAGGTGCCAAAAAAAGTTGGCACAAGAAATGCTTAATCAGTGGCAAGTTTGATTGACCGAGAGTGGTCAGGAGAAAAAAATGGCAGTTATCAATACCAACGTTAAAGCTTTGTTTTCACAGATGGCCCTTGGCTCATCTGGACGAGCACAAACAGTCGCAATGCAGCAGTTGTCTACGGGCAAGCGCATCAACTCAGCACGAGATGATGCCGCCGGTATGGCGATTGCAACACGCATGACGCATCAAATTCGCAGCTTGAACCAAGCCGTGCGAAATGCGGGCGATGCCATCTCCATGATCCAAACCGCTGAAGGCGCGACCAACGAGATCACTGACATGCTGCAACGCATGCGTGAACTTGCAGTGCAAGCGGTGAACGACACCAACTCCAACGAGCAACGCAGCTACTTGGATTTGGAGTTTCAACAACTGAAACAACAAATTGTTCAGATTTCCGACAACACCGAGTGGAACGGCTTCAAAATTTTGAACGGTTCAGCAGGTGAGCGCGTGGGTGAAAAACCCGTCTACAAAACAGTGTCGGTGGGGCAAGAGTCAAGCGTTTTCATTTCGCCAAACACATCGACATCGGGTAAGAACGGTGTGGATACAACCTACAAGACGGGTTACCTCTACAGCGACTTCGTCGCAAGCAGTGGATTGGTTGATACCAATACTGCAGCTGTCGATGCCGATCCCACCAAGTTCGTGGAGTTTTACGATGGTGCGCATCGTTATTCCGTGTCATATCCAGCAGCGACCACGACAGCCCCAAGCCAAGCCTTGTCAGCAATGCAAAACTTGCGTGACGCGATCAACGGCTCAAACAACAGCAATGTGTCTGTTAATGGTTACCACGCTGAGTTAGAAGCTACAACAAACAATCTGATTTTGGTCAAAGAAGACTCAAGCACAACCTTGCCTGCGTCATTCACCATCCAAACAGGCGTGCAAACAGGTCAAGTTTTGGGTTACGCAGGTTTGTCGGCGACTGGCGACAAGATGCGCGTCACGATCACGACTGAAAATGGTCCTGTGAATTTTGATTCAGCCACATTAGGTGGTGCTGTAACTGCCGACACTTCTGCTACTGCAATCGCTGCGTTAATTAACGCAGACGTACGTGTCAAAGACACATACAAAGCGGTGGTTGATACCACCACTGACACGATCAAAATTCTCGCTTTGGATCCACGCTACTCAGATGCAGCCGTTGGCCAGCGCGTGACGGCATCCTCTTTGATCGGTGGCAGCGAGACGAATGTCACGGTCATTGCCAATAGTCGCAAAACAGATTTGGCGGTCACTGCGCACCCTGTGGCGAAGACCACGAGTTTTGATGAATTGGATGTTGCACACACCGTGAAGGTGGATGAGTCATGGGCCAATGACGGAACTTACCTCTTGGCAGGTAAGCTCAACATGACAGTGAATGCCCTGAGCTCACGTGTGACAGCGACCTTCACCACTGCAGACGAAAAAACGCTCACGATGAATGGCGTTGTTGATGCACAGGCTGGCAAAGTGACGTTCTCCGCATCAGATGCAGACAACAAAAATGTGATCACGCAAGATCTGACCTACATGATCAAGATGAGTGATGATCCTTCGGTTGATCCAACTTTTGTGGACCTGACAGGCTTGCGCGATACAACGACAGAAATTGAAGTTGATATCCACGGCAGTATCCCCGCGCTCAATGACGGCGATGTGGTGATCAACGGCGTGACTGTGGCCAAAACAAGTGCTACTGACGACACGTTGTCACCTGCCAATAACGCTGCAGGTAGTGCTATTGCCAAAGCCGCAGCCATCAACCGCGTGACCAACCTCACGGGTGTTCATGCGGTGGTGAATGAAAACGTCATGGCTGGTACAGCCATGAAGGGTACCGCCGTTGTCAAAGGTCGTGTGTACTTGAACGGTGTTGAGTCACCTCTGTTGACCACATCCTTGAATAACCCACGCAAGACGCGTGAAGATGTCGTGCGTGCTTTGAACCTCATCACCGACAAGACCGGTGTGACTGCGATTGACACCGGTTTGGATGCCACCGGCATCAAGCTGGTCGCCAAAGATGGCCGCAACATTGAGTTGCAATTTGAGTTGGACCCCATCACGGGCCCTACACCACAAGAATTTGCTGAGCGCACAGGTTTGCGTTCGGGTGTCCACGCAGGTACGTATTCGTTGGAAGCTAAAGTTGAGCAAGCGATTGACATCAGCAGCACCTCGACAGGTGTATTGAGCCACGCAGGCTTATTGGCTGCTGACAATACGGTGAATACCTCTGCGGTGAACACAGATGCACGTGCTGTTGTCAAAGCGGGTGATCGTGACCCAACCTCTGCCAGCTATGTACCTGGACCTGCTGTGTTGAAGACCGGTGACTTGGTCATCAACGGTGTGGCCATTCCTGGCTCATTGCCCAAGTTTGATCGCTTATCTCAGCCTGATAGCTACCAGTTCAGCACAACGAATGATCGTGTCGCCAGTGCCATTGCGATTGCTGGTGCCATCAATACGCAGACTGCGTTGACAGGTGTGACAGCTGTGGCTAACCCAGGTGTCACAAGTGGCGTTGAGCCAACGATTGATACCAATCCATCACACACCGGCTGGCAGTCGTTGTATGTCAACGGCATTGAAGTGCAAGTGCAATTCGATGAGTTGCAGAAACCCAAAGAGCGTACCGACGCTGTCATCGCAGCTGTGAACGCCAAGTTTGGTGCGCATGGTGTGGAAGCTTCAGAAAACGTCAATGGTGGCGTGACTTTGAAGACGCCTGATGGTCGCAATATTTCTGTTTGGATGGACAACACATTGTCTGCCGCAGAGTTTGGCTTGGCCGACTCTAAAGGTGTGGCCGTTGCCGGTGTGTCCACTGTTGCAAGCGCTTCTGCGTTGTCGACAGATGCCGATACTTTGTATTCCACCGTGTCGCTCCAGTCATCCAAGCCAGTGAAGATCGAGCCAGGTGTCAACGGTTACGACAAAGAGATTTCAAATTTTGAGAAGCTGGGTTTCCAAACCGGCACCTTCGGTGGCGTGGTGGATGAAGCCACGAGCAAGATGACACCCCCACGCACAGGCCGTTTGAGTTTCCAAGTGGGCGCTAGCGTGAACCAATTCATCACGATTGATTTGGCCGATTTCGGTAAAGGCGGCCCGATTACCAGCGACATCACATGGGACGTCGATCAAGCAGCGCCTGCACCAGGTGCGATTCTTGATCCTGCCAACGTGGATGGCAAGCAGCGTAGCTTTATCAGCTCTAAAGAGTCGGCAACCAGCGTGCTGTCTCGATTAGATTCTGTGATGGACAAAGTCAACGCCACACGCGCCACCATGGGTGCGGTGATGAACCGCCTCGACCACGTGATCAACAACTTGACCAACGTGTCGATGAACATGTCTGCGTCGCGCAGCCAGATTGAAGATGCCGATTACGCGGCAGCTTCGACCGAGTTGGCCAAGACACAAATCATGCAGCAAGCCGCTACCGCGGTGCTGGCGCAAGCCAACACCAGCCAGCAGTCGGTGATGAAGCTCTTGGGCGGTTAATAAGCGCCCTTGATCTCACGCATGAAAGCTGATCAAGGCACCGCGCCTTCATCCTCGCCCTTACCCAAGGGCCCCAACTGCTGGGAGTGTCGCTACATGGCGATCACGTGGGATGTGCGCCTGCCTTATGGCTGCAAGCTCATGGGCTTTCGTTCGAAGGTGGTTCCCTCGCTAGAGGTGCTGCGCACGGACGGGCGGTTTTGTGGCGGTTTCT
>ERZ650301.99-NODE-99-length-19618-cov-5.847263_pt1 | contig 19618 bp, 12 predicted proteins | sample MGYA00376237_ERZ650301 | MGnify/ENA primary metagenome ERZ650301 (study PRJEB26733, sample SAMN07839255) | wastewater metagenome | biome: small river; feature: stream; material: water | place: USA: North Carolina | collected 2016-04-05 ...
TGCCGGTTTCACAGACCGACTTCCACCACGCAAAGCCGATCTACGAAAACTTCCCAGGCTGGTCTGAAGACATCTCGACCTGCCGCACCTTCGAAGAGCTTCCAAAGAACGCCCAGGATTACATCGTGGCGCTCGAGAAGATCAGCGGTGCGCGCATCTCGGCAATCGGTGTTGGCCCTGCCCGTGACGCGATCATCGTGCGTCACGACATGCTCGCCCGCGCTTAGTTTTCCAGGACTTTTACCGTCATCAGGGGATACCCCCAGACAAATCGGCCGCATTCAAGTCAATAGGGCATTTACTTCGCCTCATACATAGCTATATGCGTGTATTTTGCGTAGTCTGAAAGTGTAGGCCGACCCCCAACGGTTTTGAATTTGAGCATCGGAAAACAATGAAAGTTTCAAAAATAAAGTTCTTCGCAGCACTTGTTGCAGCCCTTGGACTTATTTTCACAGGAGTAGTCCCGGCCAGCGCAACCCACCTTCGTGGTGCTGTTGGTTCGATGGTCTATGACGCAACCGCCAAGACCGTGACTCTCACCTCGACCATGGTTGAGCGCAAGGATGCCTGCGCAACTTACTCGTCGAGCAACTCTCTTTGTACTTACTTCGCTTTTCCTACCATCAGCCAGGTGAACCGCACGACTGGGGCCGTCGTTGCAACCGTTAAGACCTGTACCGGTCAGGCAACCACTCCTACCACTTCGGTTTACGACAACACCTCACAGCCGCTTTACAACATCTTCACGACGACCTTTGTGATTGACGTGTCTTGTCCGTCTTTCAACACCGACTTTGATTACACCTTCAGCCAGCTTGGTAATAACCGAATCGGTGGAATCAAGAACTCAACGAACCAAACGATTCAGTTCGAAGGCAAGATCCGAATCAACGGAACTACCAATGCCAAGGCTCCGATTTACAACTCGGGGTACATGACTAACGTTCCCTACAACACCAGCACGAGTGCAGTTTTCTCTACTAACCTAAACGCACTCGAGGGTCTTGCCGGAAAGTCGGTAACCTATTCACTAATCACTAACCAGGCTGCTTCACTCGGTGGCTACGGTGGTTCCAAGATTCCTTGTTCAGACCTAAACCTTTCCACCGGTGAATTCCGAATTTCTGCCGGTCTCTGTGTCGGTTCAGAAAACTACACCACCGCTTTTTCTGGTGGTACTCCAACCGCACCTATTTACTACGTACTAAAGACCAAGGCCACTGATGATCTCGGTCAGTACACCACCCGAGACGTGCTCTTGGCGTTTGCCTCGCAGTCAGACAACGCACCGACAATCACTCGAGTCACCTCGTCGGCTGGTGTCACCGTTACTCCGGGCACCCCGCAGACCATCACCTACACCGGCAAGGATGCCGATGCGGGTCAGACTCTGACCTGGTCGACCAACACCTTGCCGTCGTGGGCAACCTTCACGACTACTGCGACCGTTGCAGACACTAGCGTCACACCTAACGGCGTAAAGTCAACGTTGACCCTGACCCTAAATCCACCTTCTGGAACCAACGCCGCAATTTCGATTCTCGTATCGGTTCAGGACAGCGCGGCATTCCCGCTTAGCGCAACGAACCGACTCGATGTCTCTGTCGGTAGCGGTCTTTTGCCTCCAGGTGCTCCTGGCATTTCTTCGGTCGGCAGCACCGGTACGATCACCTTCACCGCTCCTACAAGCGGTGGAACTGTTGCAACCTACAGTGCGGTTGCCACCAACCTGAGCACCGGTGCAACCGTAAATGGTACTTGTGTCACTAGCCCTTCATTCAGCTGTACCTTCAGCGGCGTGAACAACACAAACTACTCGTTTGTGGTCACTGCAACCAACGCATCTGGTTCGGCATCCTCATCACCTTGGAGCCCATCGGCTCCGATTCTGAGCTTGTCTCCGACCACCAGATCTGTCGCAGTGGGCGCCACTGTAACCTCATATGCCATTACCGCAACCGGAGCGCCTGTAGCTAGCTATTCTGCTTCCTGGTCGCCGTCAGCACCTGCTGGCATCAGCTTTAATTCAACGACCGGCTTGATCTCCGGTGCGCCAACGGCTGCCGGAACCTATGTCCTGACTTTGACAGGCACCTCAGCGTCTGGCACAACTGGAACTGCAACCTTCACCCTCACCGTAACCGCTGCCGGGCAGACAGTTACTTGGTTGCCATTCGGTGGTGCTCCGATGACCTCGATGGATACCACGACTACCGCGGGTAGCAACGGTGCTTCAAACCTCGACCACTGGGTGCCACTGCGCGCCTATTCAAACGTGCCTGGTGCAACAATCACCTTCACCAACGTGACGGGTGGAACTTATTGCAAGATGCAAACGGTAAGCGGAGTGACTTACGGAAGCTATTCATGGCGAACCGGAAAGTCGAGCTCAACGAGCTGCACCTACTCTGCGACCGCAGGTGCAATCGGTAACTATGCAGCATCATCGGCCGTCCAGCAAACGCTGACCATCAACCGAAGCACCTCGGGTTTGACCGACAACAACCAGAAGGTATGGACCGCCGTGTCGGCTCAGTCGCCTCTGCTTGCCGGAAACGTGCCACAGATCGCCTCGTTCACTTCGCCAGACTTTGCCACTGGTACCACAAACCTCAGTTATGCGGTCGGAACCGTGCTCAACAGCCCGCTCCGCTATACGCTAACCGCTAACACTTACGCGGCAACCTACTGCACCTTAACGCCTTCTTTGCCAGCGGGTATCGGTGTGACTTTCGATGCTCGTCGTTGCCAACTGGTTGGAACCATAACCGGCGCAACCTCTTCGGTTACCTACACAATCACCTATAAGAACCCATCGGGTGCAGTCACATACCCAAGTCGAACCTTCAACTTCGGTACGACTGTAAGCCCGCAGACCATCACTTTTGCCCAGCCGGCAAACATGGTGGTTGGTTCGACGACTCAGTCAATCAGTGCAAGTTCGACCAGTGGGCTGGCAATCACATTCAGCAATGACACCACCGACAAGTGTTCGATCTCAGGTGTAGCTACCACCGGTGCGGTTACTTCGGCAACCGTTACCGCCGTCGCTGCCGGCACTTGTACCATCGAAGCCAAGCAGGCTGGTAACAGTAGTTACTCCGCCGCCTCGACCGTGACTCGTTCGCTAACCATCGCCGCTGCCCTGCCTGCTCCGGTAATTGGCATGGCCATCTCGGGAACCGAAGACGCGCAGCGTATGGTCTTTGAGTACACCAGCAACATTTTCCCACTCGTCTCAACCGGTGGTGCTGTGGCAAGCTATGCCTTCCTAGACGCGGCCGGTACCACAGCAGCGACCATCCCAGCAGGTCTTGCCTTTGACCCGCAAACCGGTATCTTGAGCGGTGCAGCCGAAAACGCACAGGCCCGAACCCACTACGTCATCCGAGCCACCAACACCACTGGTACTTCGCAAATCGACGTTTACCTGACCATCACGAAGATGAGTCAGACCATCACCTTCCCGGCACTTACTTCGATGGTGTTTGCCGATTCAAGCGGAACCGGACAAGGCCTTGGTGCTGTCGCAGACTCGGGTATGCCAATCGCTTACTCGATTGACGCTCGCGACATCGCAAACTGTGAACTTATCGCAGGCGGAAAGGTTCGACCAAAGGCTGGCCTTACCGGCACCACCAAGACCTGTCGCGTTTGGGCCGCTCAGGCAGGCGACGCGATGATGTACAACGCGGCTACCTCGGTGTCGCAGACCTTCAACATCGAGCCAGGGCTTTTGGCTCCGAACATCACGCTTACTCAGACAACCGGCCGCATGGTGGTTGGAACACCATTCCAGCTTCCATTCGAGGTAATCAATACCGGTGGAGCTGTGCCTGCGCCTGGTGTTGCCGTGGGTTCGGGAAACCAATTTACGATTACCGGTTCACCGTCGCTACCTGCAGGTTTGACTTTCAGTAACTACTACGGAACCTACATCTCGGGTAGCCCGACGACCATGGGCACCTACGTGCTGACCATCACTGCGACCAACAGCGCTGGCTCATCGAGCGCAACCTTCACCCTGACCGTTGGAAAGCAGCTCCAGACAGTTACCGTAACGACTGGTGCGAACCTAACAGTAGGTGCTGCCGATGCGACTCTAACGTCGGTTGCCTCGAGCGGTCTAAACACCTTCACTTATAGCATCGACTCTTCGACTGCCGCGGGTGTCTGTTCGATCGTTGCCGGCAAACTTCACGCGTTGAAGTACGGCACCTGTATCGTTCGTTCTGATCAGGCGGGAGACTCGACTTATGAGGCCGCCTATGGAACCACGTCAGTCGCAATTCACCAGGCGCCAACCTTGCAGGGTGCCCCAATTGGCGGTTCACTATCAAGCACGATCGTTTTGAATGTGAAGAACCAGCAGCGCATCACCGCGGGTCTTTACACCTTGACCAGCACGGGTGACCCGGCTACCAGCTTCTACCTCAAGGACACATCGGGTGTTTTGCTTGACCTGCCGAACAGCACTATCGCTGGTAACGGTATCGATACCTTTGATAGCCTCACCGGTTACCTCACGGGTATCGTTGCAACCGCCTCGGGTTCGGATTCTGTGAGAATCTACATGACCAACGGCTACGGCACCGACCCATACGTGACCGTGACCTTTAACTACTCAGGCATTGCGCAGCCTTCGCTTGCAGTGGCGGGCGGAAACGTTGTGGCTTATTACGGCACCCCAATTCCGGCTGTTCCTTACACCTTGGTAAACACCGGTTCGGACGTTTACACCTGTGACCCAACCAACAGCGTCTATTCATACGTCAACTTCACCGGAACCTTGCCAACTGGTGTGACTTTCGATGCCTGTTCGGGTTACATCACCGGAACACCTACCGCACTCCAGTCATCGACTACCTACACCTTCAAGGGTATTAACTCGAGCGGATCGGGCGGTACTGCAGCAACAATCACTCTGACTGTTCTGCCTTGTGTACCTGCTATCGACTGGGCTCAGCCGAATTCGATCGCATACGGAACGGATCTCTCAGGCGTTTTGAACCCGACCGCATCTTGTAATGGTGGAAGCAACCTTGCTGGTACTTACGCGTACACGCAAAACACCGGCGGCTCAAACAGTCCGGTGACGTCGACTACCGTTCTGGACCCGGGTACATACAACCTAGAAGCCACCTTCACCCCTGGTAGCTCTAACTACGCATCGGGACAAACTGCCCAGGTTCAGCTAGTCGTTGACAAGTGCACCCCGGTTATCAGCTGGAGCAACCCAGCCGACATTACCTACGGAACCGCGCTCTCAAGCACCCAGTTGAACGCAACTGCTTCGTGTAATGGAACTTCGATTTCTGGAACCTTCGCGTATAAGGCGTACGGTTCTGACATTGATACCGGAACAATCTTGTCGGCCGGTAACAACCTGCTCTTGAACGTCACCTTCACACCAGGCGACCTCACCAAATACAACGTTGCCACCGGCGTTAGCCGCATCAACGTGCTCAAGCGCGCGGCTGTAATCAAGCCACTTGCCGACAGCAAGGTCTGGAGCGGTTCTTCATCGACCGACCCGACCCTGACCTTCGAAGTTACCTCTGGTCTGCTAAACAACGTTGATGAACAGCTGAAGATCAACGCCACGCTTTCACGCGTTGTTGGTGAAACCCCTGGCACCTACAAGATCTCGATTACCGGTGCAACATCTGACTACTACTCAATCTCGATTGATACCTCGGATGTCTTCTTCACGATTACCGCGCGTACGCCGGTAATCACCGTCGCGACGAGCCTCACCAAGCCAGTTGGCGCCACTGTCGTGACCACTGCGAGTTCAAACCTCTCCGGTGTCGTCTGGTCGATTGTCTCTGGAGCTAACTCTGGGCTATTTACCATCAACAGTTCGGGCCAGATCTCGTTCGTTAGCGCCGCAACTGCGGGAACCTACACTGTAACGATCGATGCGACTGATGGTTCGGGCGGCAACGCTCAACAGATGATTACCATCGTGGTTGCTGCTGCTTCGGGTACTTCACCGGACCTGAGCCTCGACCTATCCGAGTTGACTCTAACCGTGGGTACTCCTATTGATGCCTCGACCACATACCTGATCTCGAACCTGGGTTCAGCAGTTGATGCTGGTGGTTACGCGCTTACCTCAGGAACCATGCCAGGCGGTTTGAGCTTCAGTGCAAACACGGGACAGGTATCGGGTACTCCGACGACCGCGCAGCTGCAGACCACCTATAAGTTCAAGGGTTCAACCGGAAGCAATCTTTCAAATGAGGTTACTTTCAAGTTGACCATCAACAAGTGTCAGACTGCGATTACTTGGGCAACCCCAAGCCCAATCGTTTATGGAACCGCTTTGTCATCGACGCAGGTGAACGCGGTTGCGAAGTGTGGCACCACCGTGATCCCTGGAACCATGACCTATTCGGACGCTGATGCCGAGCCTGTGGCTATCGGTGCGATTCACAAGGCTGGAAATAACGTATTCACCGCGACCTTCGTGCCAACCGATAGCGCAAACTACCTTGGTTCTACGGCAACCGTCACTCTAGTGGTTACCAAGAAGCCAATCGTGGTCGTCCTTCAGGACGCACAGAAGCGAAAGGCTACAGCCGACCCGGTCTTTGTTTGGGACTCAAATGGTGTTGTCTACGCAGGTGATGTCGGCGCGCTTCCAATTTCTGTAACCCGAAGTGATTTGTCTGAGGAGATCGGCAGCTACTTGCTAACTGGCTCGGCCGGTGCAGACGATAACTACACGATCACATTCGACTCAACACCGAAGCACCTAACCATCACTAACAACCAGCCAGTCGTTACGTCGCTACACAACGCAACGATTACAGCGCCGGCACAGACCGCTATCACATTAACTGCTGACGTGTCTGTGATTTGGTCAATCGTTGGCGGTACCGATCAAAACTTGTTCAGTATCGATCCGCGCTCTGGTGTCTTGATGTTCACCTCACCATCGGTTGCCGGCGTTTACGTTGTGGTCATCCGTGCCACCGACAGTTTTGGTGGTTACTACGAGTTCACCGTAACCATCACCGTGCTTGCCCAGGCGCTACCTCAAGCGCCAAATGGCGGAGGCAGCTCGGCGGTGAAAATCGTCCTCAGAACTCCTAAGCCAATTACTACTGGTAAGCCAGCTGAAAAGACCGAGGTTAAGGTTTCAAACGACAACGAGACCACTCAGACTCCGGTTCCAAACGCAACGATTTTGAACATCGTCGCGAAGGATCTTCCGACTGAAGTGAAGAATGCAACCGTGGTTGAGGGTGTTGTGGTTATGCAGACCCAAGCGGGCTTCACCGGCGTCGTCGAGATTCCTGTTCAGGTAACCCTGGAGAGCGGCGAAGTGCAGGTTACCACCACCAAGGTCACCGTAAACCCTGAAGCGCCGACGGCAGTTGTCGTAGAAGAAAAGAAGCCTGCGGAGAACCTACTGACCTGGGCTCCCGCTTCAGGTGCTGTCGAGTATGAGGTAACTGTAAACGGTGTTTCTATCGGCACCACAACGCAGACCAGTTACGTGATTCCGATGGCACTTGCAGCGGACGCAAAAATTACCGTCGCTTCGCTGGGTCGCATGTCGACCGCATCGAACGCGGTTCCTGCCGCGGTGAAGAAAGCACAATCTGTTCTGGTTCTATTCAAGACAGTTGACCACTTTGCTAAGAACTCGTCTACGTTGACTGCGGCGATGAAGAAGATTCTTGACAAGGCAGTTATCGCAATCAAGAAGCTTGGCTTCAAGTCACTCATTATCGAGGGTCACGCCGACGGCCAGTCAGCCGCCGCGAGTGTCTTCTCGAAGGTGTCAGTGGCGCGTGCAACCGCGGTAAAGAACTACATCGCTCCGAAGTTGCCATCTCTCAAGATGACCGTTCGCGGTCTTGGTAAGGACCTGCCAGTTGCCACAAACGCAACTCCTGAGGGACAAGCTAAGAACCGTCGAGCAACAATCTTTGGTTCGACTAAGTAAATAAGTAACCCGAAACCGGTCATCCTTATGGGTGGCCGGTTTCGTTTTTTATTTAGAGCAGTGGCGAGTAACGACATTGCACTGGAAAATAGAAGAATGACTTTTCACGAGGATGGCCCAGAACTAGAGGCCGACCCTGCCATCGAGGCATGGGGTGGCGATGTCAGCCAGCTCGTGGTGGTCAAGAACGGCCAGGCCAAGGTTGGGCACATCCCGTTCTATAAGTTTCTCTATTACCCAGACGTGCTCGACCTGCGCAAGTGTGGCTATGAGGTCGAAGCGTTTCACCCGCTGCTCGATCAGCTAGACAACGCGCACACCTCGAACGCGCAGATCGTGCACCACCTGCTGCATTTACCCTCGGATGAGTACGGGCGAATGGGTGACGGCTCGGGCGGTAATCAGATTTGGAACCCGCGTCGCGCCCGCGAACTCGAGTTCACCGTGCGTGCTGCGCTGCATCGATATGGATTGAGCGATATTTCGATTCTGCTTCGCAGAATGATTGGAAAGGCTTTTCCGGGTGACTCGATCAGCCACCTTGGCGTCGACCTGCTGAACGTATTCTTCTGGTCGGCGATGGCCAAGGTCGCCCGCGACTATGCCTGGCGCGACCCTCGCCTCGAGTTTGCCGCCGACTACCTCGAGTATCCGGTCAAGCGGGCTTTCCGCTAGTTATCCACAGTTGCGTATTTTTCACGTAATTTGTTTGAAAAATCTAGGATGCTTTGGTACCTTAGCCATACGCGAGAGGGTTTTACCCGATCCCGCCCGGTGGCCACGGCCACCGGGTTTTTTCATTTAATGAGGTGCCTGTGAAGAGGGTTAGCGTGATCGTTGATGGGCTCAAGAATGGAATAAAGCCCCTCTTTACTTGGTTGAGTCAACAATGACTCAGACACCAGCTGCCGCTTCGGGCCGCCCAAATTTCACTCCGGCCCCACGCTCATCCTGGTTAGCACTGGCGGTGCTCTTGGCTGGTTTCTTTATGGCGCTGGTCGACGCAACCATTGTGAACGTTGCGCTGCCGAGCATTCGCACCAGCCTCAACGCTAGCGAGTCAACTCTTTCGTGGATCATCTCGGGCTACGCCCTAACCTTTGGCCTCGCGCTGATTCCGTCGGGTCGCATCGGTGACCGCATCGGTCACAAGTGGGTTTACATCGTCGGTATCGTGCTGTTCACCGCGGCCAGTGCCTACTGCGGCATCGCAGCCAACGACTTCGACATCATCATCGGTCGAGTGCTTCAGGGTCTCGCCGGCGGTATCTTCGTGCCTGCGGTTGGTTCATTCATTCAGCTTTTGTTCAACGGCAAAGAGCGCGGCAAGGCATTTGCCATCATGGGCTCGGTTATCGGTCTATCGAGCGCGGTCGGTCAGCTAGCCGGTGGTCTGCTAATCCAGGCATTCGGCGAGGCTGAGGGTTGGCGCTGGGTGTTCTTCGTGAACCTGCCAATTGGCATCTTGACCGCAATCTTTGCAATCCGCCTGCTTCCGGCCGGCGATGCACACGCAGACCGCACCAACCGCATGGACTGGCTGGGTGTCACCCTGCTCAGTGCCAGCTTGGTCGCAGTTTTGATTCCGCTAATCCAGGGTCAGCAAGACGGCTGGCACGCCTGGACCTGGTGGACCATGGCAGCCGGCATCGGCGGTCTCGCAATCTTCGCCGGTTGGCAGGTTCTTTTCACCAAGCGCGGCGGTTCGGCACTCGTTCCACCACGCCTGTTCCACCACGCGAGTTTCACGTTTGGCGTCATCCTGGCTCTGGTTTATTTCGCGGCCTTCACCTCGATCTTCTTCACCCTCTCGATTCTTTGGCAGGGTGGCCTCGGTCACACCGCGCTTGAGTCGGGTCTGCTAACCATTCCGTTTGCCATCGGCACCGCGGTGATTTCATCGCAGAGCACCAAGTGGGCGGCCAAGATTGGTCGCAGCGTGCTCGTGATCGGTGCGGCGATGGTTGCGCTCGGCCTCGGCATCACCTGGTACTTGCTAGCCAATGTTGCAGTCGCCGACCTGAACAGCTGGATGCTTCTGCCTGGCCTGCTGCTTGCCGGTGCGGGTAACGGATTCTTCCTCGCACCTAACGTTCAGTTCATCGTCGCCACCGTCGACAACTCTGAGGCGGGTGCGGCCAGCGGTGTGGTTCAGACCATGCAGCGCGTCGGCACCGCAATCGGTGTTGCCATCATCGGTTCGATTCTGTTCGCAGCGCTAACCCCAGAAAAGATGGTGCCGGGCCTTATCGGTCAAGCCTTCAAGGATGGCGCCAGCGCCGCAATGCTGACCTCGGCCCTAATGGCTTTGGCCGCATTCTTCTTGGTTTTCACCTTGCCGAAGCGAATCCAGTTGCACGGTGCGCCAGGCGCAGTGCCAGCGGGTGAGTAAAACCTCGACTTTGTCGGCCCCCGGGCTTAAAGTGAGAACTAACCACTCACTTTAGGTTTAGGGGAACCCGTGAAGCGTTTATCTGCACTGGCAGCAACGGCCTTGCTCGCCGTTGCCCTAATCGCACCTTTCGCCGCACAGTCGGCTAACGCCGCCGCACCTAAAGCCAAGGCTGGTGCTAGCTGCACCACGAAGAAGACTTCATCCAAGGTAAAGGTTTCTGGCAAGACCCTGGTCTGCACGAAGAACGCCAAGGGCGTCAAGGTCTGGAAGGTAGTCAAGGCTTCGGTCGCTGCGCCGGCAGCTACTGCGCCGATCTCGTCATTCGCAGTTGGCGAGCCAAACCCAAGCGCGCCAAATGTTGGCATCTACCCGATCGTGCTCGACCCAAACGGTGGCGGGCCGAACGACCCAGACCCACGCACTCCTGAACAGGCTGAGGCGCTAAACCCGGCCCTTGCCCCAGCCCCAACCGGCTTGGCGGTTTCAAACATCACCGATAACTCGGTTACGGTCACCTGGGATCCGATTCCGGCCGGCACGCTCTATCAGGTCTACATTCGCTATGACGACAGCTATGAATCGTTCGGCGTCGACAGCAGCTACACCAGCCACACCTTCAGAAACCTCACCCCGGGCTGGAACTACACGGTCGGCATGAACCAGTCGACCCCGCGTGAATCAAACATCGCGACGGTCGCGTTCAGAACCACCGGAACCACCCCGAACACCACGCCAGTGGTGGCCGGCCCTAGTTCGGTTACCGGAACCGGTGATGACAACTCGGTCACGGTTACCTGGACTGCGGTTGAGGGTGCTTCGTATTACCCGGTGGCGATCACCGATAACGGCATCCGTGATGGTGGCGTCACGAGCTATGGCGAACCTGGCCTAAGCCACACTTTCACCGGCCTCGAGCCGGGCAAGACCTATCGCGTGATGGTCGCGGCGATCATCAACGGAAGCATCACTCGCGAGACCATCGCCTACATCAACACGACCAATACACACCCGGCCCCGCCAGCCCCGCTGACTTCGGCACAGCTTTACGCCCCAACAAATTTGCACGTGGTTTCGGTGACCCCGACCACCGTGACCGTAGCCTGGGATGAAGACCCAGCTGGCGGCATCACCTTGTGGAATGTGTACGCGCGCTATGGCAGTTCATACACTTCGACCGGTTTTAATGGGGCAGATCGCCAGGCGACCATGATCAACCTGAACCCAGGGTTCAGCTATGAGATCGGCATCAAGGGTTTCGATGGAACTAACTGGACCACTCTGGTCACGGTTGGTTTGATTCTGCCTAGCGCTTAGGGGTGTCGGCGAGATTACTTGCCGTGAACCGGCTTGTGCTCGGCGCGAGCGGCAATCGCATCCATGACGGCAAATAGAACGCCGGAAACCACGAAGACCAGGTGAATGATCACGCGCCAGATGAGCGCATCGTCAACCTTGTGACCCTCGCCCAGACCGATGAAGTCCTTCAGCAGTTCGATAACCGAAATGGCAACCAACGATCCGATCAGCTTTAGCTTCAGGCCCGAGAAGTCGATGGTGCCCATCCAGTGTGGGCGGTCTTCAGACTCGTGGGCGGCATCGATCTTCGAAACGAAGTTCTCATAGCCCGCGAAGATCACGATCAAAATCAGGTTGGCGAGCAGCACGATGTCTAGCAGAGCCAGGACATCAAGGATGAAGGTGTGCGACTCGTTCTGCAGGACGTGCTTAATGGTCGAGACGAACTCGAAGCCGAAGCGCACCAGCACCAAGATCAACACTGCAACGAGACCCAAGTAAAGCGGGCTTAGCAACCAGCGTGATGAGAAAAGAACCTGTTCTAGACCGTGAGCGAATTTCTTCATGGCAAAAGTCTACTTATCCTTTGAGGTCGCTTCTTTTTTCTTGGTTAGGTCGTACTCGAGACGGTTTAGGAACATTGTTGCCACCGAAACGGTAATGACCGACACGAATGCTAGACCGGCAATCATCAGCAGGACCGCAATCGCGCGACCTTCGAAGGTCACCGGGTAATAGTCGCCGTAGCCGATGGTGCCAATCGTCACAAAAGCCCACCAGATTGCGTCACCAAAGTTAGTGATGTTGGCACCCGGCGCCTTGTGTTCGGCGTCATAAACACCCAGGGCGCAAACGTAAATCAGCAGCGGCAAAATCACGCCGACGTATATGTTGATGCGTGCGCTCAGTGTGCGGCCGACTCGAGACAAGAAGCCCAGCGCGATAACAACACGGAACATCCTGAAAGCTCTGAAGAACGGCAGAATAAGCGAAACGAGTTCGATCGCGTTGGTCTTTAGAAAGCGAACCTTTTCGTGGCTGAGGATGAATCGAGCGACAAAGTCGATTACGAAAATGCCCCAGATGATGTCGCTAACTACTACGAAATCTAGAAACAAGATTGGCGGTAGATGGCCAAGCACCTCAACAGAATAGAGAGCCAGGTAAAGCAGGGCCAAGATCGCCAAAGGAATCGTCGACCAACGCTCCCAGGTGTGAACGGCGTGCTCGGCTTTAGTTTCAGGCATAGGTCTAATCTAGCGAAGTCAGGTTTCGGTTTGGTTACTGCTCGCTGGATACACTTGGAGCGCACCAATATTTTTTAGCTCGGGGGTTCCAATGTCAGACTCAACAATCTTCTGCAGCGGCTGCGGCGAGACCATGCCAGCCGACGCGCAGTTCTGCGCCAAGTGCGGCAAGCGCAACGTGACTATCGCAAGCGAGCCAACCCCTGGCGTCATCCCAGCACCAGCCCCAGGCGATTACACCCCAGGCGCCAAGTCGCGCATCACCGCAGGAATCCTAGGCATTCTGCTCGGTGGCATCGGCGTTCACAAGTTCTACCTAAACAAGGTTGGGCTAGGCATCTTGTATCTGGTGTTCTGCTGGACCGCCATCCCGGCGATCATTGGTCTAGTTGAAGGCATCATCTATCTAACCCAGGATGACGTGACCTTCGGCCGCCAGCAAATGGTTGCCGTGCAGAAGTCTAGCTACTAGAGCGTGCTCTAGAAATTCACTTTCACGATTGTGCGACGGTAGTCTGAGCTGTTCACGCGAGTGGTTACAGGCTTGATGGCAAACTTGGTTCCCGCCTTTGAAGCGCTTGCCAGCACCTTGCAAACGTTCTTGGCCCGCGCGTTTGCCAGAGCCTTGTCGACCTTCAAAATCTGCGGTCCCATGGTGTAACCCACGCAGGTGACAGCCGTACTCAGCCCCGCCGACTTGGCAAATTTAATGACTGCCTTCTTCATGGATGCGCTGAGAACGGCAGAACCCGACTTGAAACCCTTGAGGGTCAAGGTCTTTGTCTTCGGTGCGGGTAGCGAAATCGGGGTCTCGACTACGGGCTCTTTTACCGGCTCAGGAATTACAACCGGAGGTTCCGGTGCGGCAACTGGAGGTGCCGGAGCCGCTGCCGGTGGACTGACCGGGGCTGCCGCGATTGCAATCGCCGATCCGGTGAAAGTGCCGGTCTGCGAAGTCGAGTTCAAGAAGTTTCGCTGCGTGATAGTCGCCGAAGCTCCTGCCGTTAAACCAGTTACTTTTAGGGTTCGGGTGTTGACAGAGGTTGAGGCGATTTCAACCGAACCTACTGACACCAGCGGAGCATCCCAGCCGTAGATTGAGTCGTAGTTGGTGATGTCTACCTCAAAACCATCTGCCGTCGAAACCAAGTTGCCGAATCGAGGCATCGGCGAGACGTTGGCTGCGGTGATCACAGGGTCATCGATGAAGTTCAAGGCAAGTTCACCGTCGCGGGTGGCGCGTCCGATCTCGCGAACCGTGTCACCGACTATCTGCCAGGCGGTTGCACCGTTCACGATCGATGAGTTTGTGATGGTGATGGTGATTGGTGCGCTAGCAGCCTGCACGAGTTTAGGCGTATTTACGTCGTCACCGATTGACCAGGTCACAGCCATGTTCACGAAGTAGGAGTTGGCGCTGTTAATCTTGGATTTCGCCAAATCATCATTAACCAATCGCCAGAAGACAACTTCGGTTCCGGCGGCCAGAGCATTGGCAGGCATTTGAATGCGTACCGAGTTATTTGCTCCTGCTGAAACCGTGGTGTCGATTGCTTCACCGGTGACAATGTTCCAGGTTAGAACTCGTGATCGTCCTGCCGGGTTGGTTCCGAGAAGCGAGTTCTGTGTCCACTGCGCGGTGAGAGTTGGGTTGCCTGCACCAACGGTATAGGTGTCCCCTGGGCTATATGAAACGGTGCCGTCTTTCCATCCGGTGAAGGTGAAGTTCTCGCGGGTCGGCCCAGCCGCCACGGTGAACTGGTCTCCGGCAACCAGAGTTGACCCGGCCGGCAGGTTTTGAACCGAAGCAAGGGTTCCGGCTTCATAGGTGAGGGTTCGGGTGGCAACAATTCCTGCCTTCACCGAGATTGGCAAGGATGGGTCACCCGCACCGAATGGGTTGATTGCCCTGAGTTTCACCGAGTATGTAGTGCCGTTGGTTAGCCCAGGAATCGTGATTGGTGATGACGGCGAAGATGGCGAACGGGTCAGCCAGGTTAGGCCGTTATCGATCGAGTAGGCATAGTTGGTGACCTCCATGCCGCCATTGTTTTCTGGCGGGCTGAAGTTAATTGAAACTGAACCATCGCCGGCGCTGTAACTTTGGTTGGCTGGTCTCGAAGGGGTTCCGGTTGGCACTACAGAACGACCGAGCGATGCGGCTGATCCGGCCGCATTATTCGCGGTCACGCGCAGCGTATAGGCGATTCCGTTGGTCAAACCAGTAACAGTAGATGTGCGGCTGGTGCCAGGAACAGTGCCAAAAACCTTGAACGCTCCGTCGGGCTCGCTCGATTCTTTGTATTCGATTAGGTAGTTGTCGACAACGCCGCCAGCCTGTGGGTCCTTCCAGGTAACGGTTACCTGACGGTCACCAGGTGAAACTGGAAGGTTCGCGTTGCTCAATGGATAGCGGAATAGTGCAGATGCTGCATCCGGGATGTTCCAGGCGCCATCCGGAATCCGAGGGTTGAAACGTGCACCAGAACATGACACCGAGCACGAGTTCTTGATGATTTCACGGGTTGGGTGTGAATTGCGAGTTGCAGGGGCCCAGATGAGGTTGCGGCTCGCAGGCTGGAGGTCATCCAAGGTTGCTGAATACGTACCAGCTGAGATCGCTGAGCTCGAAGTTTCAAAGTTGGTCAAGTGACGGTGGATCATCAGAAGATCCGAGTGCATTAGGTCGAGTGAGTCGGTGACTCTACGTCCTACGGCAACCTCGCCGCCAGGGTAGTCGAGGAGTGCGATGCCATTCAAGACACCATTCCAGTCTTCCTCACCGCCGGCCTCTGGGCTGCCATTGTCGACGTGATAAGTTCCGTTGCCACCCATTGGCAAAATGTAGATGTAGGTCTCACCGCTCTGTGGATAAACATCCAGGGTTTGAATGTTGTTGACCTGATCTGGCCAGCTCACCATGTTCTGATAAAACAGGCGGGTAACCTCAAGGTCGTTACCCATGAAAACTGCAAAGTCGTTGTCGGCAAGCACTTTAAGTTGCACCTGGTTGAAAACCGGGCCAGCAGGCGGTAGCGGAGCATCCGCGTGGGCTGCAAGAGGGGTCAGCAGGTTAGCAATCGCAACCGCCGCAGTTAGAAATAGGACCTTGAGTCTCATTTTGCACCTCTACATTTGAGCAATTTGGGTTGTAGCTTGGGAGCCTAAAGGTAACTCAGAAACACAATCGGCAAGCGCGAACCATACAAGTGTTCGGTGTTGTTTGGTGAGTGTGAGAGTTAGATTTCCAACCGGGCGACAAGGATTGTGCGCTCGCCGCTTGGGCTAATGCTCCAGTTGCCCTCAAACTGGCTTACCCAAGTTTCGATGATCGCAAACCCAGAGCCTGCGCTGCCTGTGGCAGGCAACTGGCGTCCGTCGTTTTCGACCGTGATGTCGATGTGGTGCGCACCGCAATTGATAACCACACTCACCGATTCGGGTTCGGCGTGCTTGACCGCATTCAAGAGTGCTTGTTCAACTATGCGGTAAACAGCCAGACGTTGCGACTCGGTGACTTCCGCGCTTTCGCTAACCTCGACGGAAATTTGGGTCACTGGTTCATACTGGCGGGTCAGGTCCCGGATCGCATGTGTAAGGCTCCGGTTTTGCAGCTCGGGGGCGAGGGCCTGCGAGACCTCTCGCACACCCACTTCACGGATGCGTTCAATCTCATCCACGAAGGCATGCAGTACCTCGCGCGACTCAGTCGGCAGTGTCGCCGCAGCCCTGTTCATCTGAATACCAAGTATCACCAGGTCAGACTGCAGTCGGTCGTGCAGGAAGTCGGCGATTTGCTTGCGGGTCTTTTCTTGAGAATCAATTAATCGCCTGCGCTGAACTTCAAGCGCTGCCCTTGCTACTTGAGCCTGTCGAGCTTCTTCGCTGATTCGCGAGTTAGCCGATCCGATCGCGGCGTGGAGTGTGTAAAAGAGGAGCAGGGTTACTAGAAATAGCCGCAGGTTGCTGATTGGAGCCTGCCAATAAACTGGCGTCGATTCATTCGACAATACGGTCCGAACGACGACTGCACCGAGAGCGAATATTCCACCGGTCAGGTGATAGAGCAGGGCTTCGAGCTTCGACCATTTGCGCATAACGAGTGCACCGAGAAGCAGGGTTAGGTATCCCACCAAAAAGCTGACCGCTGTCAATGGAAAAATTCTCGAAGCAGTTTCATGGGAAGCGCTTTGTCCCGTCGCCATGTTCAGCGAAAGCAACACCGCGCTGATGACCAGAAACTGAAACGCGCTGACCAATCCAGCCACAATCAGTGGCCGGATAGTCCAGGGTCTCCAGACTGCCCAGAGTCGCTTCAACTTCGTCAATTCTCAGGTCTCGTGTCTCGGATGTATTTGAGCACAGCCGCCGTCCTCAGATCGGTTCCCGGTCTCGGGTTTGGAATCAGGACCTTGTAAGACTTTGATAGTTCTTGCCTAACCGTCACGGATGCCAGTTGCAGCCTCTTCGCTATCTCGATTGCGTCGAGCCCGACTGCGGCCAAGGCAATCACCTGGTGTTGGCGACGAGTGAGTTTGGCTGACAAGTTTTCGTTCTTTGGCGAGGTAGCTTTTGCGCTCGGGTCGAATATTGACTGCCCGATTGCAGTGGCCGCCAAGACCTCGGTTAGGTATTCGAATGACAAGTTCGCCGATTTCTGAATCGCTGACCAGCCATATTTGAACTTTGTATCCAGCTCAGACTGGTTCCAATCCGAAATGTTTTGTGAGAGAAATACGACCCCCAGGTGTTCGTTCTTGTCACGAAGATTCATGGCCAGCTCGACGCCTGTGAGCGAGTTTGGGCCAAGCGAAACATCGAGCAGTGCAACATCGAATCGGTGCTCGTTGGCTTCGTGAAGGGCGCCCTCGCTGTTGCGCGCGGTAGTGAGTTCTTCGATTGCCGGGTGCGCCTTGAGGGTCTGGCTCAGCAACCCCAGCAAAGCCTCGTCGTTTTCGACGTAGAGAACCCTAAGCCCGCGGCTCATGCCGCACGTCCAAACCATGTAGGTTTTGCGGCTAAATGTTGGTTTGTGCGCACGTCACTCAGGCTAACACAGGGGTTATCCACAGGAGACACCTGTTTTGCCCTGATATTTTAAGGGTGAGTATATTCACTCAGCTGCGAGACGGATTCTAGATATCTGGTTTGCCGGTCGGAAGCCCCAAATAACAGCTGATGTTGGGGATCTCGATGTTGCCCAGACCGTCGTAGTGATTCGTGCCAAGCTCGACGTGGATGTGCTTTTGGCGGCCAGAGCCAGGTAGCACATCGGCCCCGGAGGCTACATACCAGTCGTCTTTATCGAAATAGTCGAGTTCAACTAGAACCTCGTCCGGGCAGGCTGGTCCGACGATGTCGGCGAATGCGCACCAGGAATAAAAGTTACATTGAAGCCCTTCGGCAATCGATGTGTCTTCATCAACCCATCGATAGCTAAAACCAGCCTCGCCAACCCCAGTGAAGGCATTCGCTGCACTAGAGCTCTCTTGCCCAGGCGCTTCAGCCGAAGTTGGCACCAGCGGCAAGGCTAGGCTCAGCCCAGCGATAAGTGGCAACGACCAAAGGTTCATGGTTTGAGTAAACCAGCACCCTCAGACAATAAATGTCTGACCCTGTCCATAAGTTATTACCGAGTCAGGTTTTGAACATTTTCCTGACTCAGTCACTAGTGACATCTTGTTGCTCCAATGACAAGGCGGCACGGGGGATGCCGCAGGGTGGCGCTGGTTCTTGTTTGTGGCCAGCGCCATTCCTCCCCACCAAAGGCATTCAGAGGACGGGTAAATGCTTGATTTAGATAAAGCCATCATGGATGGCGACTTGGCGGAATTCAATTCGCAAATAGACTCTCTTTTACTACGCGACTCGGGCCCACCTTGTAGCGAAAGCTAAACTGTTCACATGGGGGACCAAGAACTTCTCAATGAACTACGTCAGTTCGTGCAAGAGCGCGATTGGGCGCAGTTTCATACTCCTGCCAACCTTGCGAAAAGCATCTCAATCGAGGCTGCCGAATTATTAGAACATTACCAATGGTCTGACGAAGCCGATCCCGAGGCTATCGCCCACGAATTGGCAGATGTCCTCACCTACTGCCTGCTGCTAGCAGACAAACTAGGTTTGGACTCGGCGAAGATAATTCGAGACAAACTCGAAATCACAAAGGCGAAGTACCCGGTAGAGACGTCTCGCGGCAGAAGCGTTAAGTATGGCCAGCTCTGAAATTGAATCGGTTAGATTCGACAACATCGCCGTATCAAACTGGGCGACCGAAAATCCTCGTCGCAAAAATTGGCCCGTTGTCTACACGATCAACAATGACACTGAGATCTATGTAGGCGAGACCACGAACGCTGAACTTCGTATGAAGCAGCACTTGGTTAGCCCGGCAAAACAAAACCGCCGGGCTTCCCCGGCGGGTTTACTGCCGGCGCGGACCGCGCGCTATTTTTTCGCCAGCGCCTCGGCCACGCGCTGCTCCACCGGCAGCAGGGGGCGCACCGCCAGACCCAGTTGGGGCAGCACAGACACCTTGGGCGAGGTATTGGTGGCGGGCTTGCGTTGCTCCGGGTCGTCCATGGTGGCGCGGGTCTGGGTGGGTTTGCCGTTGCGCAACACGTCCAGTTGCACCTGTTGGCCGGGGACGGCCATGGCGATCCACAGGGGAAGGTCGCTGGAGGTTTCGATGGGGTGGCCGTCCACCGCCACGATCAC
>ERZ650301.100-NODE-100-length-19600-cov-6.323305_pt1 | contig 19600 bp, 18 predicted proteins | sample MGYA00376237_ERZ650301 | MGnify/ENA primary metagenome ERZ650301 (study PRJEB26733, sample SAMN07839255) | wastewater metagenome | biome: small river; feature: stream; material: water | place: USA: North Carolina | collected 2016-04-05 ...
ATCCCGGATGCGGTTCTCGCCGCACTCGTGAACCGCAAGGGTATGAAAATCTGGACCGAGATGTTCAGCGACGGCGTGCTCGAAATGTATAAAAAAGGCGCCTTGGATGAAGACCACCCGCTAACCGCTTCGTTCTTGTTTGGCAGCCGCGAACTTTATGACTGGCTGCACCTGAACAAGTCGGTGCGAATGCTGCGCACCGAGAAGACCAACGACCCAGGTCAGATTGCCAAACAAGCCAAGATGACCAGCATCAATGCGGCCCTCGAGGTTGACCTGCACGATCAGGCAAATGCCAGTTTCGTGCGTGGCGAGGTCTATTCGGGTTTTGGTGGTTCTACCGATTTCATCGTTGGCGCCCTGCACGCTCGTGGTGGACAATCATTCATGGCCCTGGCTTCTTGGCACGATAAGGCCAAGAAATCGACGATCGTGCCGTTCTTGAATGAAAACGTCACCAGTTTTCAGCACAGTTATGTGGCCACCGAATACGGTTTGGCTGCCTGCTTTGGCCACCCTGAAAAAGAACAGGCTAGAAACCTGATTGCCATCGCCCACCCGGATGCCCGCGAGGGTCTAACCGGGGCTGCTCGTGAAATGCGCCTTTTGTAGTTCGCCGAATTTGGAGCCACCGTGGGGAATCGAACCCCAGACCTGCTCTTTACGAGGGAGCTGCTCTACCAACTGAGCTACGGCGGCGTGCTGCCGTTAGGCAACCAGACAAGTTTAGTTGAGCACACCGATTCGGCGAAGTCGCTCGATGGCGCCATCCTCGATTGGGCTCTCAGGACCGATGGCTAAACGAATGAAACGAAGCACCCCGCGGGTCAACGGTTGGATGATCCAACGCGGTTTTGCCTTCAACCCCAGAAGGGTTCGAAACTCAATCGGCAACGAAACCACGGCGGCTTCGAACAACAACCAATAGACCGGTCGCGCGAGCACCGGCAAAGGTGGGCGTTTGATGAACTTCACAACATCCAAGGTTTTCTCGGTTGCAACCAACTCGCGCTTATAACGCTCGATCGCCCCGATTAATTGTGATTCGTTAATCGGCGCCGAGGTCAGACCGATTGGTTCAACTGACTTGGCCCAGAGGCGAACATAGGCATCAGCCCCACCAGGAATCTCGCGCCAGGCATACATTTGGTGACATCTCAGAAATGACTCCATGAAGGCGATGTGCACCCAGAGCAGCAGGTCAGGATCGGCAGCCTTGTATGGCCGCTCCTCGCCGGTTGAGGTGGTGTATTCGCCGGTGACACGTTTGTGCATTCGATTGACTCGCTGAGCCTCACCAGCAACCGCTGCGTGTGAACCGAAGGTGGTCACGGTCAACCAACGAATCGTTCCAGCAAGGCGGCCGAGGGCATCCTGCTCGTAACGAGAGTGATTAGCCACACCGGTCAGCGAACCAGGATGAAGTGCCTGCATTAAAAGCGCCCGAATGCCGCCGACCAGGGTTCCGAAATCGGCATGCACAATCCAAGGTGCATCGGTCGGTAGGTATAGTCCAGGTTCATCGCCGGCCGCGATTACGTCGAGCCATGGGGGTACGCCATCCGGGTCGCCAGAAAGAAGTCGGCGAAAGCGCTTTGACAGCGATTCTTGTAATGCGTTGTTGGGCAAGCTAACTCTTTCGTTCTGGTCCAACGATTCCAACCAACGGACTGCACCAACTAATCCCGGAAATAAGAAAACCCCGGCCATCGCTGACCGGGGTTTTCTTGTGATGATTGCTTAGTGAACAGCAGCCTTACCGATTGCTGCACCAGTCATCGAACGAACTTCAAGCTCAGCGTACTTCTGAGTGTTGCGCTCGTTTGAGGTGATAGTTCCAAGCCATCCGAAGATGAAACCTAGAGGAATCGATACGATACCTGGGTTAGCTAGCGGGAAGTAGTCGAAGCGGAAGCCCACTTCGCTCAACTTCAAGAGGCTGGTCTCTGCACCGGTCACGTTTGGTGAGAACACCAAAAGGATGATTGCTGAAGCCAAACCACCGTAGATTGCCCAGACTGCACCGCGGGTGTTGAACTTCTTCCAGAACAGTGAGTAAAGCACTGCTGGAAGGTTGCCCGAAGCAGCAATCGCGAAGGCGATGGCCACTAGGAAGGCTACGTTCAGACCCTGAGCACCAATCGCAAGAACGATAGAGATCAGACCGATAACGATTGCTGAGATCTTCGCTACGCGAACTTCCTGCTCTGGTGATGCGTTGCCGCGCTTGATCACGTTTGCATACAAGTCGTGTGCGAACGATGAAGAGCTGGCAAGGGTAAGACCTGCAACAACAGCAAGGATGGTCGCGAATGCGATTGCACCAATGATTGCAAGCATGATTGCTCCACCGGTAGTACCGGCACCGCCACCAAGGAACTCGGCTAGCTGAGGAGCAGCCACGTTACCTGATGGGTCGATTGGAACAAGTAGCTTCTTTGCATCAGCCGAAAGGTTTGCAACGTTCTCGAGGTGAGTACAAGCAGCAGCTCCATCAACAATTGGAGCACCCTTCGCATCGATTAGACAGCCAGTGACGTCCGCCTTGTAACCGCGGAATAGGTTGGTGCGGCTCAATAGAGCTGCAGCACCGAAACCTAGTGCGATGGTCATTAGGTAGAACGCACCGATGTTACCGATAGCCCAGTTAACCGACTTGCGAGCAGCCTTTGAGGTTGGCACGGTGTAGAAGCGGATCAGGATGTGAGGCAGACCTGCGGTACCTAGAACCAGAGCCATACCTAGAGAGATTAGGTCTAGCTTGCTGATCAGGGTCTTGCCAGCATCAACCAAACCGGTTGCTGGGTCAAGAATCTCTTTACCGAACTTCAAACCTGGCTGCAGGAAGGCCTCGTGCTTACCCGAGTTTTCGGCAGCTGCACCTAGCAACTCTGAGATGTTGAAGTGGAAGGTCCAGAGAACCATAACGGTCAGAAGAATTGCACCGATCATGAGCAAGAACGCCTTGACGATCTGCACATAGGTGGTGCCCTTCATGCCACCGACGGTTACGTAGACAATCATCAAGAGGCCTACGCCACCGATGATCCAGCTCTTTGCTCCTGGGTCTGAGATGCCTAGCAATAGTGAAACCAGCGCACCGGCACCCACCATCTGAGCCATCAAGTAGAAGACCGAAACAACCAGGGTCGAGGTAGCTGCTGCACCGCGAACTGGACGCTGTCTCATGCGGAAGGCGAGAACGTCTCCCATGGTGAAGCGACCCGAGTTACGAAGCGGCTCAGCGATTAGTAGCAGTGCCACCAACCAAGCAACCAAGAATCCGATTGAGTAAAGGAAGCCGTCGTAACCGAACAGCGCAATGGTTCCGGCGATACCTAGGAACGATGCTGCCGACATGTAGTCACCGGCGATAGCAAGACCGTTCTGGAAACCAGAGAACGAGCCACCACCGTCATAGAAGTCAGATGACTTCTTGGTTGAACGGCCTGCTCGGAAAACGAGAACCAGCGTGAAAGCAACGAATACTGCGAAGAGAATCGTGCTCAGAGTTGATGAACTCACTTGGCGAGCTCCTTGTCTACCTTGTCGCGGATCTTTTCAGAGGCGGCATCTAGGTGCTTTGAAGAGTGGCGCTCGTAAAGCCACATGATTAGGAAGGTTGATGCAAATTGCAAAAGCCCCAGAATCAGCGCGATGTTGACGTTGCCGATTACCGGGGTAGCGATCCATGAACGCGCAAATGCGGTCAGGATTACGTAGAGGAAATACCATGCCAGGAACGCGATAGTTAGCGGAAATGCAAAACCGCGGAACTTTCGCTTTAGGTCCTGGAACTCGGGTGAGGCCTGAGTTTCAGCCCACACTCGATCTTGTTCTGACGATCCCATAGAACTCCAATGTTCTTAGAATTTCTGCTAGCACCTTTGCTAACAGCGGGGCAAGTTAACGCTCCGTTCATGAGCATAGCGATTCACAGGAATAACTCAGATGCAAATCTGGTTGATTTTTCGCCGGTGTGTCGGGCTCGATTTAGAGCACCCGAAAAAACCGCTTCAGATTGCGGTTTTTAGCAACCAGGGTCAGAGCTTGGTACCAGGCTCTTTATGAAATAGTTATCAACTGCATTGGCAACGCATTCGTTTGAGCGACCATAGGCGGTGTGCCCCTCGCCATTGAAAGTGACGAGGTGCCCGTTACTTAACACCTTGGTGGCCACGGAAACTGCCTGACCATAAGGGGTCGCTGGATCTCCGGTGGTGCCAACTACCAAAATCGGAGCCGAACCCTTAGCGCTGTAATCGGTCGGATGCTTGGCGATCGGGTACGGCCACTTCTCGCAGGTGAGTGCGCCGAACTGCCAATAACGTCCGAGGGTTGGGCTAGCCGCGAGCATCCGCGAATTTTGCTTGGCCATGGATGCACTGTCGCTCGGCTGACGCGAATCGAGGCAACTGATGGCGATATTTGCTTCCATCAAATTGGTCGTGTACTTGCCGGTCGAATCACGATCGTTGTAGGTATCGGCCAAGCTCATGAAGGTTGTGCCGTCGCCGTCGAACGCCTCGGCAAAGGCCTGGCTTAGTTGCGGCCAATAATCTTGCGAATAGAGCGGCATGATCAAACCGGTGTTGGCAACCCAAGCGTTCAGCTCGCGACCATCCTTGGTGGGCAACGGCTTGGTTTCTAGTGCGCGCAGGAATGACTTAATTTTCGTGAGCGCTTGCGGCACGGTTCCTCTGAAAGGGCAATCTGAACTGCTCAGGCAATCAGCTAGGTAGTTGCGCAGCGCGAGGTCAAAACCCTTGAGCTGCAGGACACTTTGTTGCGCATCACTAACCGTCGGGTCGATAACACCATCGATGACCATGTGGGAGATATTCTTAGGGAAGAGCGCGGCGTAGGTTTCACCGAGCAGGCTTCCATAGCTGAAGCCGAGGTAGTCGAGCTTCGCTTCGCCCATAACTGCACGGATGATGTCCATGTCCTTAGCCGCCGAAACGGTGTCAACGAATGCCAGCTTGGGGCCGGTATTTTTCACACAGGCCGCAGCGAAGGCCTTGAGCAATGCACGGGATGCCTTTAGGTCTTGAGGAGAGCCGAGCGGGAAACCGTTGTCTTCGTAGAGAAGTTCATCGGTTTGCTTGGCATCGAAGCACTTGACCCTTGGCTCGCTCTTACCGACACCGCGAGGGTCGAAGCCGACGAGATTAAAGTTGGCTCGCAGGGTCTTGGTGCCGAGGTAGTCGACCGAGTTCATTATCCAGTCGTATCCCGAAGCGCCTGGGCCACCGGGGTTGAAAATCACCGAACCAAGAGGTTTAGCAATATCGGCCGCCCGATAGGCAACCGCAATCGAAAGCGAACCCTTGGTCGGTTCATTCCAGTTGGTCGGCACGAGCACGTTGCCGCAGAGGATTCGCTTGCCACAATCCTTCCAGTCAACTTTTTGCGAATAGAACGGGCGTAATGCAGGGGCGATTACCGCATCGACCTTTGCCGTCGGTTTTACGATCGGGGCAAGACTGGCCTCTGCACTGGGAGCGGTGCATGCGGTCAAGCACAAAGCAGCTGCAGTCAAAAACGCGATGATTCCCCTACGCAGCATGGCTAACCCCTTTTGATTCGAAGGCTAACACCAAGCGACTCGAGCACCATGAGGTCTCGAACGTTTCTATCGATTCGCAATCTTGCCTTTGCAATCGCCTCGAGCTTTTCAATCGTCTGAGCGGGAGTAGTTAGCTGCGCCGCCTCGGTGATTTGACTCAAGAGTTCGGCATTAATCAGCGGAGTCTGCGCGTTGATCTGCAACGTCAGCACATCTCGATAAAGCGACAGCAAATCAACCAGGATGCGGTCAATGCCGTCACGCAAGCTTCGAGTTGCCCGACGTTTCTGAGCTTCTTCGAGGGCCTTCAGGTCTGACTTCATGTTGTTTGGAATCGCGTCACCGGGTTGCAACCCCATTGTGCGAAGCGCGGCGTTGCGCTCTTCCAGGTCTCGCTCGGCGGTGAGGGCCTCGGCATCCTTCTTGGCGATGTCGAGCCAGCGCTCTGCGGTGTTTACCGCTGAGGTGACTCCGTTGATTGAAAGTGCCGCAAGCAAAGTCTCTCGGCGACGACTTCTAGCCTCGTGGCTGGTGGCCAAACGGCGAGCCATTCCGATGTGGCTCTGCGATTCGGCGGCAACTTGACCGGCAAGCACCGGATCGATACCGTCACGAGAAATAAGCAGGCGCGCAACCTCTTCGACCGAAGGAACCTTGAGACCTACCCGGCGAACTCGCGAACGAATAGTTGGCAACATATCGGCCTCGGATGGAGCGCAGAGCAACCAGATGGTACCGGCTGGTGGCTCTTCGAGTGCCTTCAGCAAAACGTTCGAGGAACGCTCGATCATGCGATCGGCATCCTCGATAATCATGATTCGAAACTTGCCCATCGAGCTGCCGAATTGCGAATCCGCTACCAGAGCGCGCACCTCGTCAATCGAAATGACGACCTTTTCGGTAGAGAGCACCGAGATGTCAGGGTGGGTTCCAGTCTTTGCCAGAGTGCAACTCTTACAGGCGCCGCAGCCGCCATCCGGGCACAGCAAGGCGGCGGCGAATGCATGGGCAAGGTTGGAGCGGCCCGACCCCGGTGGGCCGGTCATGAGCCAAGCGTGATGAACACCCTGGTCACGGTGACGAACGGCCAGTTCTAGCTGGGAAACCGCCTCGGGCTGGCCGAGCAAGTCATCCCAGATTGGTGCGGATGCGGTCACTATGCACCTAGCAATTGGCTGACTCGAGCCCTGATCTGTGCCTGCATTTCTTCAACCGACTGACGCGCGTCAACAACTAGCCAACGGTTTGGTTCGGCCTTTGCCATGTCTAAGAATGCCTGTCGAACGGCTTCGAAGAATTCGATCTTTTCGCGTTCGAGACGGTCTGGCGCTTCACCGGTCTTGTTTCTGCGCTCGGCAGCCGCGGCGGCGTCAAGGTCGAGCAAAATGGTCAAGTCGGGCAAGAGACCTTCGACGGCAAACATCGAAATGGCTCGAACATCCTCGGCCTTGAGTGCACGACCGGCGCCCTGATAAGCAACCGATGAGTCGAGGTAGCGATCAGTGATCACGACTTCGCCACGTTCAAGCGCTGGGCGAATTTTGGTTGCCACGTGGTGGGCGCGGTCGGCGGCGTAAAGCAGAGCTTCGGCACGCGGCGCAACATCGCCCTTGCGGTGCAAAAGAAGATGACGAATTTCTTGGCCCAATTCGGTGCCACCAGGCTCAAGGGTGCGAACGACATCGCGACCCAAGCCGCGCAAGAACTCTTCGAGAAGGTCTGACTGCGTAGATTTACCTACCCCGTCGATGCCTTCGAGGGAGATGAAGAGCCCTGCTGTCATTACTTTTTCTTTCGGCTGGTTCCGGCCTTGACTACGCGAGTGGTGCCAACCTTCTTGGTTGGCTTGCCAGCCTTTGCAGGAGCCTGACCAGGCTCTAGACCTAGTTTCTCACGGCGAATAGCCAATAGTTCGAAGGCTTGGTCTGGCGACATTTCTTCGAGATTTTCATCCTTCGGAACAGTCGCATTGACCGCACCATCGGTGACATACAAACCGAACTGGCCGGTCTTTGCCACAACTGGCAGACCAGATGCCGGGTCTTCGCCGAACTCCTTGAGCGGAGTTGCCGCAGTGCGACGACCTCCATACTTCGGCTGAGCAAAGATCTCGAGGGCTCCAGGAAGGTCGAGTGTAAATAGCTGGTCTTCGCTGCCGAGCGAACGAGAATCTTTACCCTTGCTTAGGTAAGGACCAAACTTGCCGTTCTGTGCGGTGATTTCAACACCCGACTCAGGGTCGACACCGACCACGCGTGGCAGCGAGAGCAACTGGATCGCGTCTTCGAGAGTAAGAGTTTCTGGGCTCATGCTCTTGAACAGCGAACCGGTCTTCTGCTTTGCAGCCTTCGGGTCATCCAAGACTACGTAAGGACCGTAACGGCCATCCTTGAAGAGAATGTCGAAGCCGGTGACTGGGTCTTGGCCCATGACGCGGTCGGTGATGATTGGTGCGTCGATGAGCTGCTGGGCTTTTTCGACGGTCAATTCATCTGGGGCTAGGCCCTCAGGGATGTTCACAATACGGCGACCATTTTCGTCGGCACCTTCAGAACCTGGCTCAACCATGATCTCGATGTATGGGCCATACTTGCCGGTGCGCAGAGTGATGTCGTCATTGATAGCAATCGAGTTGATTGCACGTGGGTCGCTGTCGCCGAGGTTTTCAACGGTGTTGCGCAGACCCTCTTGCTTTCCGCCGCCGAAGTAGAACTCCTTGAGCCAAGCGCTGCGGTCGAGGTCGCCCTCGGCGATACGGTCGAGGTCTTCTTCCATCTGAGCGGTGAAGGCGTAATCGACCAGCTTGCCGAAGTTCTCTTCGAGGAAGCGCGTGACGGTGAAGGCGATCCATTCTGGAACCAGAGCTTGACCACGCTTCGAGACGTAGCCCTTATTCACGATGGTCGAGAGAATCGCGGCATAGGTTGAAGGGCGGCCGATGCCGTCTTCTTCAAGAGCCTTGACCAAACTCGCTTCGGTGTAACGCGGAGGTGGGCTGGTCTGGTGGTCTTTGGCGGTTACTTCAAGAGCCTTCAAAGCCTGACCAACGGTTAGGTTCGGCAACTTCGATTCGCGCTCGCTGCTGTCTTCTTCGTTGCGAGTTTCGTCGGTGCTCTCTTCATAGGCAGCCATAAAACCTCGGAAGGTAACGACGGTTCCCGAAGCGGTGAACTCGGCGGTGCCGCCATCGGCCAGAGGCCCAACGGTGACCTTCGCGGTGGTGGTCGAAACCTTGGCATCTTCCATCTGGGATGCTACGGTGCGCTTCCAGATCAGTTCGTAAAGGTCCAATGCTCGACCGCTGAGAACACGAGAGAGCTCCGCCGGGGTCTTGAATACCTCACCGGCAGGACGGATAGCCTCGTGAGCCTCTTGAGCGCTCTTGTTTTTACCCTGGTAAACGCGCGGCTTGTCTGGCACAAACTGACTGCCGAACATCGATGAAGCCTGCGAACGAGCGGCATTGATTGCCTGCACCGAAAGAGTCGGTGAGTCGGTTCGCATATAAGTAATGTGACCCTCTTGGTACAGCGACTGTGCGGTATCCATGGTCTGCTTGGCAGACATGCGAAGTTTGCGCGATGCCTCCTGCTGCAGAGTCGAGGTGGTGAATGGTGCAGCCGGGCGACGGGTGCTCGGCTTCGACTCAACCGAAGCAACGGTGATCTTTGCCTGTGGGCTTCGCATAGATTCGGCGAGCGCCTCGGCAGCCTTTCCATCCAGAAGCAAAACATCGCCGGTGAGCTTGCCGTTGTCGTCAAAGTTTTGACCGGTCGCGATGCGCTTTCCGCCAATGCTCTGAAGCTTTGCGGTGAACTGAGGTTCTCCGGCAGCCTGCGGGTCGAGCAATGCTTCGACGTCGTTGTAGCTCGCCGAGACGAAAGCCATGCGCTCGCGCTCACGCTCGACAACCAAACGCATTGCCGGCGACTGAACGCGGCCGGCACTCAGACCTCGGTTGATCTTGCGCCAGAGAACCGGCGAAACTTCGTAGCCGTATAGGCGGTCAACGACACGTCGGGTTTCCTGAGCCTGAACCAGGTTTTCATCAACGGCACGGGTGTGCTCTAGGGCGCCCTGGATGGCTTCCTTGGTGATCTCGTGGAACACCATGCGCTTGACCGGCACCTTTGGCTTGAGCACTTGTAGCAAGTGCCAAGCAATTGCCTCTCCCTCGCGGTCTTCATCTGTTGCGAGATAGAGCTCCTCAGCGCCAGCGAGGGCTTTCTTTAGGTCGGTTACTGTTTTGTTCTTACCCGCCGAGATTGCGTAATACGGTTCAAAGTCGTTTTCGATATCAATCGAGAACTTACCGAGCGAACCCTTTTTCTTTTCAGCTGGCAGGTCTTTAGGGTCGATAAGGTCACGGATGTGACCGATCGACGCGAGAACGGTGAAGTCATCGCCAAGAAATTTGGCAATCGTCTTTGCCTTGGCAGGCGACTCGACGATTACTAGCTTGTGGCTATTTGCCAAAGACTTACTCCTCTTTATAGGTGACTTCGCATTAGTTGCTCGGCCCCGCTCTTGCACTTGCGTTTAGAACTATACCCATGCTCTTAACTTGCAAGTTAACAAATGCTTCGAATCCGACAATACGACACTCGTCAAGATTCGCCATATTTTCGAGCGCCACGGCTTTGGCAATTTCGCACGGATACCCAACCGTCAAACCCCTGAGTGCATCATCGGCAGCGAGCGCGGCCGAGTCGGCTGCGACGTCTAGCCTCGCCTGCGTCAATGCCCCCAACGCAACCACTTGAGCAACACCAAAACTGGCAATGCAAGCGAAAATCACAGCGAGTGCCAGAACAGTGCCAGAACCGTGATCTAATCTGGCGCGCACTCAGAGCCCTCCCTTTCGCGCACACTGGCGCTCACTCACTTCGATACCTGGCAGTGACGAAATTGTGAGGTTCTTAGACAGCGTGACGCACAAGAAATCTTCCAAGTATTCGAATTGGAGATTGAGATTTGCATCCGTCTGGCTGGCGAGATCTCTAACGTTCTGTTCGGTGTCGCCCCTACCTAGCGATCTTGCAAAGGATGCGGCAGACGCGACCAACTTCAGTCTCTCGATCTGTAAACCGAATCCACCCAGCGAAACCGCAAGAACCAGAACCACCGAAGGCATAGCAATCGCCAGCTCCGCGGTAACCGAACCTCGCTCTCCCCTGCCCGACAAGTGCACTATTGAGCGGGTGTTGCGCTAGCGTTTGGGTTGGTGAAGGTGAGAGCACTCTTCACCAAGTCGAACAATATTGTGCGAACTTCATCGCTGCGCATGATCACCACGAGCAAGCCGGCAAAACCGACTGCCGCCATCGTTGCGATGGCATACTCCGCGGTGGCGGCTCCGGTTTCATCTACGAGCGCTTTCTTGTATTTCATCTCTTTCTCCTTCTATTTGTGTGCCAATAACCCGATGGCTATCGGCGCGATGGTGCAAAGAATGAAGGCGGGTAACGTGATCAAACCGAGCGGAATCATTAACTTGACCGATAACTTGGCCACCTTTGTAGCCTCACGATGTTGCTGGCTTTCACGCCTGATCTGAGAAGCTGAATCCAGTAAAGCTAAGAGGGATGCGCCTCGATCGCGGTTCAGTTGGGCAAACCGGTTTATTTCAGCAGCTGAGTCGTCCACATCAAACTCGGGCATGATTCGCTGAAAGGTTTCTGTGGTGAGCTGAATCGCTTGAGACATCGGAAGTCCGGCAACCAACGCAAATCTGATGGCTTCGATGAAGATTGCCGGATCGGTTTCGGATATTTCAGCTCTCGCCAATATTTTTCGACTGCAGTAATGCCCAAGCACCAACAGACCCATGCCGATGGCAAACGCGATAAATGCCAGTGGTTTGCTTGCAATCGCACCAATCGGATTTAGGCCGAAGCATTGGGCCAGACCGAGACAGGCGATTGGAAGTAGGTTCACGAGCCTTGCCGTTGCACGCGGGCCAGCAAAAGCCAGCTCGATTTCTCGCCGGTGGCGATCGGCAAGCGCGAACGTGCGACTCAGATTATTCATAGCATCGGCGATTGGCCCTCCACTTTGCTCTGCCACATCCCAGATGACCTCAAACTGCTTAAGGTGACTTTCTTGCATGCGCTCGAGACGATCTCGAAGTGAAAGTCGGGCTTCAGAAGCTGGAATTCCGGCGCGAACCAAACCGGCCAACTCGAGAACCACTGGATCTCCGGTCACGAGAGTGGCCCGATTCGCAAAACTCGCCTAACGCCGTTTTGAACTCCAAGAAAGATGACCCAGTCAATGGCCGCGCGAACCTGGGCCAGCATCTCATCAGCTGGCATCTGACACTGCCAACCGATTGCAGAAAGACGACTGGTCACGCTTTCAAAACTGTTGGCGTGCAAGGTTGCGCCGCCACCTGTATGCCCGGTGTTTAGTGCCTGCACCATGGTTAGCAACTCGGCCCCGCGCACTTCACCAACTGCAATGCGATCGGGCCGCATGCGCAATGCTTCTCTGAGCAAACGGTCGAGGGAAATTTCACCGGCACCCTCGTTATTTGCCTGTCTGGTCTGGAGAGATATGAAATGCGCCGAATCGAGCGCTATTTCACTCACATCTTCTATAGCGATGATGCGCTCAGACGCGCACTCGGCGAGCATTGCCCGCAACAGGGTCGTCTTGCCAGCACCCGCAGCCCCAGCGATCAAGAAGTTTTGCCGATTGCGCAAAATGCTCTGAAGAAGCTCGAGTTCAAAAGAGCCAAACATTCCCGTTTTTAAGAGTTCTTGTAGACCGAAGTGTCGCTCAACGTGAATGCGGATAGAAATCAGAGTCTTCGGGTGACAGGTCGATGCCAGCACGGCATGAACCCTGATATTGCCACCAATCGAAACATCGGCAAATGGGTTCGCCTGATCTAGGTGACGCCCACCAGACGCAATTAGATCTTGAGCCAAGCGCGCGATTTCAGCGGCGGCGTCGAATTGAGAGGTTACTGGCTCGAGTCGACCCGCGGTTCGCTGCACCCACACTTGCTCATGCCCGTTTATCAAGACATCGGTCACCCCTGGGGTCGCAATAAGCGCCGCCAACTTTGGGCCAAGGATGTCTGGAATCACAAAAAACAGGTTCGCCGACTTGCGCGAGCTGGGTCATCCGTGGAGAAGAAAATGTGCAGAAATTAGGGGGCCCCAGCCTCTGGGGGGAGAGACTGGGGCCAGGCGATACCAGATTGGGGGAATCGGTATCGCGGGTTAGCCACTAGTGCTAACAGTTAAATAATAAGTGTTGCGATTGGGAATACATTCCCAAACTTGCGAAAAACTTTGCTTTTTATCTGGCAAGATAGCGAATGGTTAGTAACAACTAGGAGGACAATGATGTCTGCCGGTCACGAGATCGATAACCTGCTTCACGAAGATCGTCACTTTGCACCAACTCGAGAGTTTGCTGCACAGGCGATCGCCCAGCCCGCTCTCTATCAGGAAGCCAAGGCCAACCGCCTTGAGTTTTGGGCTAACCAAGCCCGATACCTAGAGTGGGCAAAACCATTCACCCAAATCCTTGACTGGAGCAACCCTCCATTCGCCAAGTGGTTTGCCGACGGCGAATTGAACGTCTCATACAACTGTCTCGACCGACACGTAGTCGCCGGCAACGGAAACCGTGTAGCGATCTACTTCGAGGGTGAGCCTGGCGACAGCCGCGAAATCACCTATGCCGAACTAACCGCACAGGTCAAGAAGGCCGCCAACGTTCTTACCGAACTAGGCATCAAGGCCGGCGACCGCGTCGCTATTTACATGCCGATGATTCCTGAAGCCGTAGTTGCCATGCAGGCAGTTGCCCGCATCGGTGCGATTCACTCGGTTATCTTTGGTGGTTTCTCGGCCGAATCTTTGAGCAGCCGCATCGAAGACGCGCAGGCAAAGCTTGTCATTACCGCCGATGGCGGTTATCGCAAGGGACGCGCCAGCGCTCTAAAGCCAGCTGTTGATGAGGCGCTATCTGAGGGTCGTTGCCCATCGGTAGAAAACGTACTCGTGGTCAAGCGCACGAACCAAGAAGTCGGCTGGGTTGAAGGTCGCGACATTGACTGGTCACTAGCGATGGCTGAGGCGAGCGACGAGCACGAGGCCAAGGCCTTCCCTGCTGAGCAGCCACTATTCATCCTCTACACCTCGGGCACCACCGGTAAGCCAAAGGGTATTTTGCACACCTCGGGTGGTTACCTAACTCAGGCCGCCTACACCCACAAGAACGTCTTCGACCTGCACCCAGAGTCAGACGTTTACTGGTGTACCGCTGACATTGGCTGGATCACGGGCCACAGCTACGTCGCCTACGGCCCACTAGCCAACGGCGCATCCCAGGTCATTTATGAAGGCACCCCGGAGACCCCAGACTGGGGCCGCTGGTGGAGCATTGTGCAGAAGTACGGCGTAAGCATTCTTTACACCGCACCTACCGCAATCCGCAGCTTCATGAAGATGGGTAGCCAGGTTCCAAGCCAATACAACCTTTCAACCATTCGCGTTCTTGGTTCGGTTGGTGAGCCAATCAACCCAGAAGCATGGATGTGGTACCGCAAGGTAATCGGTGGCGGTCACGCCCCGATCGTTGACACCTGGTGGCAGACCGAAACCGGCGGCATTATGATTTCGCCGCTGCCGGGCATCACCACCCTCAAGCCAGGCTCGGCTCAGATTCCACTACCAGGCATCGAAGTCAAGATCTTGGATGAAGAGGGAACTGAACTTGACCGCGGACACGCAGGTCTCTTGACCATCACCGAACCTTGGCCATCGATGTTGCGCGGAATTTGGGGCGACCCAGAGCGTTTCGTCGAGACCTACTGGTCAAAGTTTGACGGCATCTACTTCGCTGGCGACGGCGCCAAGTGGGACGAGGAGGGTGACCTCTGGTTGCTCGGCCGCGTTGACGACGTCATGAACGTTTCTGGTCACCGCCTTTCAACTGCAGAGATCGAATCGGCCCTCGTTTCGCACGAGTTCGTTGCCGAGGCTGCGGTTGTTGGCGCCAAGGATGAAACCACCGGTCAGGCCGTGGTTGCATTCGTGATCCTGCGTCAAAACCAGCAAGACAACGCCGGTTCAGACGCCGACGTGAGCAAGATTCTTCGCGATCACGTGAGCAAGGAAATTGGCCCAATCGCACGACCTCGCACCATCATGGTGGTCGCCGAGCTGCCAAAGACTCGCTCTGGCAAGATCATGCGTCGTCTACTTCGTGACGTTGCAGAAGACCGCCCAATCGGTGACGTGACCACGCTCGCTGACACCGCAGTGATGGACATCATCTCTGGCAAGGTCGCAGCGGGTGCAAACGACTAAATTCGCCTAGTTATTGAAAAACCCCAGTCATTCGACTGGGGTTTTTCAATTGATGAGCTGCCGTGAGGCAGCACATCCGTGGATTATTCGAACTCGACCACGATCTCAACCTCAACGGCTGAATCGAGCGGCAAAACTGGGACGCCAACGGCCGAACGGGCGTGAATGCCCTTTTCACCGAAGACTTCGCCGAGGAACTCGCTGGCACCGTTGATGACGCCCGGCTGGCCGGTGAACTCAGGAACCGAGGCCACGAAACCGACAACCTTAACGACGCGGGTAACGCGGTCTAGGTCGCCGATGGCAAGCTTCACTGCTGCTAGCGCGTTCAGGGCACACAACTTGGCCAGGTCCTTCGCAACGGCTGGGTCAACTAGGCCTTCGGTGGTGCCGACCTTTCCAGCAGCCGGCAACGCGCCGGCCACAAAAGGCAACTGCCCACTCGTGAAAACTAGGTTGCCGGTGACTACCGACGGTACGTAAGCGGCTACCGGCTTGGCTACCTCTGGCAGCGGGTGACCGAGCTCAATTAGGCGTGCTTCGATTTGTGACATGCAGGTTATCCTTTCGCCGCTACAGGGCGCTTGAAATAGGCGACGTTACCGCCCATCGGGCCGGTGACGATCTGGACGAGTTCCCATCCGTCAGCGCCCCAGGTGTTCAAAATCGCGGTCTCTTTGTGCAAAAGCAAAGGGGTTGTGATGTACTCCCAAGTAATCATTATGGGCATCCTCTCAGGGTTGTCGGGTAACCTTGATTCTATGTCTCGTAACAAGCCCGAATCGCTAGGCCGCGGTCTTTTCAAATTTGTAGGACTCTCGGTTATTGCCGGAGTTCTGGGCATCGCCCTGCTTGCACCGACCGTAATCATCGGTGGTTTTGCTGCTTCCGCAGGCATCTCGGTCTTCGAAAACCTACCTGACTACATCAAGCCTGTAAACGCATCCCAGGCTTCGACGCTTTATGCAACCCAGGATGGCAAGCCGGTTGAGGTTGCCAAGTTCTATCACCAGAACCGAATCTCGGTCAACTACGACGACATGTCGGCAAACATCCGAAACGCCGTTGTCGCAACCGAAGACCCACGTTTTTATCAGCACGCGGGTGTTGACATCGTTTCGTTCTTACGTGCCTCATTCGGCAACGTGGTCACCGCCGGTGGCGGTGCCGGTGGTTCGACGATCACAATGCAGTACGTCAAGAACTCTTTGGTTGAGGCCGCTCAACTTTCTGGAAACCAGAAGGCCATCGACGAAGCCACTGCCCGCAGCATTGACCGCAAGCTTCGCGAAATGCGCTTGGCGGTCGCTCTTGAGCAGGTCACCTCGAAGCAAGACATCCTTGCCGGTTATTTGAACCTTGCCTTCTTCGGACACCAGATCAACGGTGTCGAGGCCGCGGCTAACTACTACTTCGGTATTCCGGCCTCTCAGCTAGATATTCCTCAGGCTGCCCTATTGGCAGCGATGCTGAAGTCACCCAACGACTACCGCCCAGATGACCCGGCCAACCTTGACCGCGGAAAGCGTCGTCGCGACTATGTAATTCAGAACATGCTTGATGCTGGATACATCACCGGCGAGCAAGCGCAGAACGCAAAAGACACTCCTATCATCACCAAGATCACGCATATGCCAAGCGGCTGTGAAGCCAACCAGACCGCGGCATTCTTCTGCGACTACGTCGTCTGGACCGTGCGCAACAACGCCGAGTTTGGCCCTACCCCTGAAGACCGTGAAAACCTACTCCGTCGCGGAGGTCTTGAGATTTACACCAGCCTCGACCTCAAGGTTCAGGCTGCCGCTCACAACGCGAGCCTCACTTGGGTTCCATCGGATGACCCGAGCCAGGTTGGTACCGCCAGCGTTTCAGTTCAGGTGGGCACCGGTCGCATCCTGGCGATGACGGAAAACCGCATCTTCGACCAAACTTCATCCACCGAACCCGGCCACACCGCGGTCAACTACGCGTCTGACAAGGCATACGGAGGCTCGTCGGGCTTCCAGTCTGGTTCGACCTACAAGATCTTCACCCTTGCCGAATGGCTGACCAAGGGCTATCACCTAAACGATCACGTCGATGGTCGCGTGCGCACCTGGAACGGATCGGACTTCTCGGCCCGCTGTGGCGCTATTGGCGGCACCTGGACGCCGAAGAACATCACCAAAGAGCCAGACAACCCGACGGTTACTCAGGCAACCGCAATCTCTGAGAACACAGCGTTCGTCTATATGGCATCCAAGCTGGACCTCTGCGACATTCGCGATACCGCAATGCGTTTCGGAGTGCACCGCGCCGACGGCACCGAACTTCAGTACATCCCGTCGTCAGTAATCGGTGTAAACGAGCTTTCGCCACTGACCATGGCAGCAGCCGTCGCAGCGGTGAGCAACAACGGAATTTATTGCAGCCCGGTGGCAATCGACAAGGTAATCGTTCGAGCTACCCAGCAGGAACTCAAGGTTCCAACCACCCAGTGCTCACAGGCAGTTACACCTGAAGTTGCCGCTGGTATGACACACGCGATGCGCGCGGTTATGAGCGGTGGAACCGGTGGCGCATCAAACACCGGCGACGGTGCTGCGCTTGCCGGTAAGACAGGAACCACAGACTCTGGTGTTCACACCTGGATGACCGGTTTCTCAAGCACCGTAGCCACCGCCACCTGGGTCGGAAACGTTTCTGGCTCGAAGTCACTTTCGAGCATCAAGTTAAACAAGAAGGCCGGTAACACCGTTCGTCACGACATCTGGCGAACCATCATGCAAACCGCAAATAAGATCTACCCTCCTGGCCCACTCGCCGTGGCACCAGATTCAGTTCTTAACGCCGCCTACATCAAGATTCCAGATGTAACCGGTCAGACCCCGGATGCAGCGAATGAAGTAATCAAGACCAACCTCTTGAGCGGCTCGATCGTTGTGAAGCAAGTTGCTTCGCCTCAGCCAGCCGGAACCGTTGCCTACACTCGCCCAGCCGCTGGCAAGGCCGTGCCTCAGGGTTCTCAGGTTGCGATCTATGTGAGCAAGGGCGGCGGCGCGACTGTGCCGAACGTGGCTGGCATGAGCGTTGTAAATGCTAAGGCAACCCTGCTTCAGGCCGGTTTTGCCGCGGTGAGCGAACCTCAGCCTTCTCAGACGCAGTTCTTCGTCAAGTCGACCACAATCCCTAAGGGAATGGTTGTCGGCACCGACCCAGCCGCGGGATCACCTGCTGCTTCAACCGGTGCGATCCTGCTAATCATCAGCGCCGGCCCATAGGTTTAGACATGGTCTGGCTTTGGGTCCTCCTTGCGATTGGCGCACTCGCGGCAATCTGGGGAATCGGCATTGAGCGCCACCTTTTTGCGATTCGTCGTGAAGGCCTGCGCGTTCTTCCCATCGGATGCCAACCAATCACCGTGCTGCACATCGGTGATCTTCACGTTGCACCTTGGCAGAAGCGCAAGCTGGCTTTCATAAAGAAACTAGGCGAGCTCTCCCCCGACCTAGTAATCAACACCGGCGACAATCTCGGCCATGCCGCGGCGATTGGCCCAACCCTAGTTGCGCTAAAACCTTTGCTCGAACGAACCGGCGCTTTTGTGAATGGTTCGAACGACTATCACGCACCCGAGCCACGCAATCCTCTCGCTTATCTGGGCGGCCCATCAAAGGTGGGTCACGGCAAGAAGCTCGAGACCGAGCGTTTGGTCGGCGGCTTCACGTCGGCTGGTTGGCTGGACCTGAATAACCGTCAAGGTCGCGCCGTAATCAATGGCGTGAGCATCAACTTCGTGGGCGTAGACGATGCCCACGACGGCCTAGACCGCCTCGATTCGATTCCGAGCAAGGATGACCTTGCCAGCGGCGCCGATCTTGTTATCGGCGTGAGTCACGCTCCATACCTGCGTGTTATCGACGCGATGGGGGAAGCGGGAGTTGACGTTCTTTTCGCTGGACACACTCACGGTGGTCAGGTTTGCATACCGGTTTTCGGGGCGTTGGTGACAAATTGTGATTTGCCTCGCAGGAACGCCAAGGGAATCAGCAGCTGGAGTGTTCCAGGCAAGACCATGATTTTGAATGTGGTTGCCGGGCTCGGTCACTCAATCTTTGCTCCGGTGCGCTTCGCTTGCCGACCAGAGGTCAGACTACTGACTCTATTGCCAAAGAACTAGTCTTTGACCGCCCAAACCTTTGGGCCAAGGGCGATGAATTGACCCGATTCGTTCTGACAGCGAGCTGCGGTGTCTTTGACGTAGCAAGTGAATGCGCCGGCGGTGACCTTGCTGCCTGAGGTTAGAACCTTAGCCTCGGCTGGGTCCTGCCACTGCCCAGTAGAACAAACGAAACCAGCGACGTCGCCGGCTTCAGGCTTGGCGCCATACAAGCGGATTTGGTAGCCATAACTGCCAACGCAATCTGCCGGGGCTGGAATTGGCTGGTAAGAAGCAGCGGCCTCGTTCTGCTCACAGATGACCTGGTCGAGATCTGGGGTAATGGTGCACCAGCTTGGGCCGTCGCCCACCTTGAACACGTATGAACCGAAGCCATCGTCAAAAGTTGCAGCATCGACGGCAACCACGGTTTCAACCGGTGCGGGCGGAATCAGCGCTGGGTCTGGTGTTGGAATCGATTGCGATCCGGTGGGCGAAGTTGCGCCATCGGTTGAAGTTGCGCAGCCCCCCAAGCCAATGGCGAGGGTTAGCGCTAATGCAACC